>ENA-ORRH01000553-ORRH01000553.1-human-gut-metagenome-genome-assembly--contig:-NODE-553-length-27531-cov-3.30732_pt1 | contig 27531 bp, 27 predicted proteins | sample MGYA00242173_ERZ509130 | MGnify/ENA primary metagenome ERZ509130 (study PRJEB26280, sample SAMEA2338633) | human gut metagenome | biome: human gut; feature: human-associated habitat; material: faeces... | reverse complement strand
GTGCGCTGCCATTGAGTAAGTGGGCTTGTGGTGAGCCTTGACGACGTATGGCAGTAGCACTACGTCTTTTTTGTACCTTGATGTGTGGTTATTGCTAAGTGAGAGAGAGCTTTTTTAAAACTTTAGTATTAACCAATTAAAAACAAAAAATGGTATGAAGAAGATTTTTTTAATGTGGATGCTGGTATTTGCAGCAGTAGTTAGTTTCTCGTCTTGCTCAGATGATGATGAATCTAAGTTTGATTATCCTATGGACACACTGTATGGAACATGGGAAGTTACAGAAATCATGGCTGGTGGAACTTGGTACGATGTAACCAAATATCCTTATGACAAGTTTGCCATGTCTATCTCATTCAAATCTGACGGTACTTATTATGGTTCTGGCTATCTTGGAAATGGTAGTGGTACATATACCGCAGAAGGTAAGACAATCGTAACTTATGTAAGCGGTGAGGAGTATGTTCGTTATACAGTTAAATCTTTAACTTCCAACACAGCGGAGCTTTCCATGCAAATGGGAGAAGGTAGTATAGATGTCAAAGCTCGCAAGAAATAATATGTCAAATAAAATCAATATCCAAAATTAGTATTATGGCATTGATAATCATCATAGGATTCATTGGATGCTTGCTATCCGGTGCTCTTATTAAACTTGGAAGATAAGTGATATTTCTCTATGATATTTTAGAAATAATCGCTATCTTAGCGGTCTAATTATAAACATAAGTTATACCCACCCGGCTTAGGGTCGGGTGGTATATAACTGCCTTGATGGGAATAGATAATCCTAAAGGAAAGAATAATTTTTGGTATAAAGTCTTATATGATATTGATGAAAATGGATACTATTCAAAAGAATCATCTATTCTTTCAATTTCTGCTGAGGGTTGGGAAAATTCTGGAGGTGATATCGCCCTCTGTGATTTGAATAATAATGGAATATTAGATATGGTTCTTTTATGCACAGACAAGCCCACTACAGCAGGTCGTGCCTACCGATGGTATTACGTAGCTTATGACCTCAAACCTGATGGCCACTATAACTCATTATCTTCGCTAAATACATTAGATGAACTCGGATTTTTTTACGATGGAGCAGGTATTGATATATGTGACATAAATAAAAATGGAACTCCTGATTTATTAATGATGGTCTATGATGCCCCAGAAGGAGAAAATTCATTTCGATATCAAATTGCTTTCGACCTACAATCAAATGGCAACTATTTGAGTCTATCACCCGTATATGAAGTTCCAGGATTAGGTCATGATGGAGATGGAGCAGGAGTTGCAGTTGGTGATATTGACAATAATGGTACATTGGATATCCTATTTATGGCATTAGATGCTCCCTCTGGTAAAGATAAATTCGTATATGAAATACTACCTGATATAGATAAGTATGGTAACTCTTATGCAAAACCTATATATACCCCTCGTTTCCCTGACTCTTTATCACCGTGTGACACTGGACAAGGAGCAGCATGTTGTCTTTATGATTTAGACAATAATGGTTTCTTAGATGCCATTTTTGTTGCTATTGAAAATATTAAAGGGAAAAGTAACTCATGGAAATATGTAACAGGACATAATTTGAATAAACAAGGTGTACCAATGTGTTGGAGATAACTTAATACCCAATTATTGTATATGAGTTTATATTACCCACTCTCTGCATGCAATTTATTCAAAAGCATTGAAGTATGTCAGGTCTATATATTATGTTTATATCAATATAAATTAAAACAACATGAAAAAGATTTTAGTTTTATTCGCATTACTGATGACCGGCGTTATGGGCATCCACGCGCAAGAAGGACTCAAATGGGGAGCGATGGCAGGTATGAATTCCAGCAAGTTCTCCACCGATGGTTTTGACAGCAAGGTAGGTTTCCATGTCGGCATCAAGGCCGAGAAAGACTTGCCCCAGATAGCCCAAGGTGTTTATCTCGACATGGCTGCACTGCTGTCCTTAAAAGGTACACAAATAAATGGGAATGATGCATCTCTGAAATTCAATCCCTACTATTTAGAAATACCTATACACATGGGCTACAAATATGCCATCAATGACAATTTTGCCATCTTTGGCAATTTCGGTCCTTACTTTGCAGTCGGTCTCTTCGGTAAAATGAAGGCAACGGGATATTTGATTGATGAAGTGGAAGGATTGACAAGCATTCATGATTCTGCCAAAGTATTCGGAAGCAATGCCATGAAACGTTTCGACTTTGGTCTCGGACTCAAAGCAGGAGTCGAATTCTTTCAAAAATATCAAGTCTCTATCGGATATGACTGGGGATTACTGGACAATATAGAAGATAGCGGAAACAAAAACCGCAACTTGATGCTCTCCGTGGGGTATTTCTTCTAAGATTTAATAGTGTGGAAAAGGGCACGAAAACCCTCTCCACACTTTTTATTGCCGATATACAAGAAACAAACTGTTCAACATAGAAATAAAATCACTACTTACGAAAACAGAGACAACCACTGAGCCGAATCTATAAAAATTTCTCTGAATTATCTCCTAAAAGAGCACCATATTTACCTAAAGTCCCTTTACTGGTAATCTGATGCTTGCAACGAGCTATCAGAAACAAGTCCATATACCCCTTATCAGAACCGTTTATATCAACAATCTTACAATTACCTTCCGTAAGATAAAGTTGCGGAATAAGTTCATCCCTCACCCAATCCGGCTCATCTGAAAAGAAATAGAAGAAAGAAGACATATCCCTATCCTGCATATAAGTCACTGCCGACTTGAAATACTCCAATGAAGCAGGTTTGCCGTAAGCCGGAATTTCTACTTTCAAGTCCCCACGCCTTACGTGAACAGCTACGGAACAAGGACGTGAATCAATCTCTGAATACAGCAATTTATTCTGTGCATCCAGCACCTCGGGCATTACTCTAAAAAGCGACCGGAATACCGGAAGCCAAATATCAGCCGGAACATGATAATAACCACCTAAATAGACCGGAGGCTTCTTTTGTAGAAAAGAGAAGTCATCCTGCCTGCCATAAGTATTATTACCCAAATTAAAATATTTCTTCTTATAGACAGACAAAGCCAGTTTAGAAGCGGACTTCACTTTTAAGTAAGGAAAAGCCTTCAACAAATCGAAGTTACGTACAAACTGGTAATTCATATCTGTTCCCCACTCTTCATAGAAAGACAAATCATAGAGCACTTTATGTCCTCCATTTTCAAAAATTCTACCCAGCAGATATTGGTGCATCTGAGAACAAACTCCGCCATCCATAAGTACTATCACTTGAGGGGCTATCAGTCTATGTTTTACAGCCTTTCTATACAGGCTTTTCTTCCACCTTTCTATGATTTTCATTTCTCTATAATTTATTTTTCCAATTATAATAATACAGTCTCCAATATCCCAACAACGATGATAACCTATAAGTAGTAACTATCTTCTTCTCACGGCGTGACAGTAATTTCCAAAATTCCGGATAATCCCCAAGCCCTATCATCAACCGATTCATTTCTTTATTAACATCCTTTACCTTTTTCCAATGGAGCCGCGCTTGAGTATTCTTTATATGGAACAAAGCTAATTCTCTTGCAAATTCCTCATGCAATCCGTTCCGTTCTATATAGTCATCAAACCAGCGCACATAAACATTGAAATCAAGATATGCTCTCTCTCCCAAATCGTGAGATACCGAAGAGGAATAAACATAATAATCAAGAATCGGAGTATTTATAGAAACAACTTTTCCCGAACGAACTAAAATCTGCGTAGACAAAGCAACATCTTCTCCAAACGAGATGCCGAGCCTTTCAATCCCCTCATCATATAAAGAACGTAAATGAAACTTGGTCCACATAGCCCAATATGCCCTTGAACAGAGGATACATTTTAAATATTCAATCCCGGACATTTGTTCAAACTCCATGCTGTCCGATTCCTTTCTTCCGCCATCTTCACAAAAAAAGAAAGGAGCAACAACAACATCGGCTTGAGTCTCCTCAGCACGGTTCACCAAACATCCTATCGCATTGCTCATCAAAACATCATCACAATCCAAATACTGTATATATTTCCCCCGTGCCCGATTCACACCTATTCTTCTCGCTTCGGATATTCCTCCATTCTGTTTGTTTATAACAATAATACGACAATCCAACTTTACATAATTTTCTATAATGACTGGAGTATTATCCATACTTCCATCATTGACCACGATGATTTCTATATTCTTGTAGGATTGGGACATAGCACTTTGAAGGCATCTCTCTAAATATTTCTCACCATTATAGACACAAATTATAATAGAGACTAAGGGAGAAAGGGTATCGTTCATCATATTTACAATTACATTCTACAAGCCCAACAAAGTACAGAAACTTGATGCAAAGTTATCAATACCATACTTTTCCTCTATTGCAATGGAATCGATGTTTTTGGAGAGCATTTTTCTAACGTTTTCATCCCGCAATATTTCTATCTTTTCTGCTAATTCCGCAATATTTCCTTTCTGGTAAAGGAGCCCATTCACTCCATCCTCAATGCGTTCCGGATTTGCCCCCACATCAGAAAGGATTAATGGCAACCCGCATTTCTGAGCTTCTACAGCAACCCTACCAAAAGTTTCAAAAGTGGAACAAACCAACACAACGTCAGCCAAAGCATAATAAGAAACCACCTGTTGCGTGTAAGAGACAATTTTTACATTGTTATCCAGACCATTATCTTGAATATATTTTTGGCATTTGGGCATAAAGCCAACATCCGGGCCAACCAGATAACAAAGAATATCCTTCCCTTCAGCCACTATTCTCTTTACCGCCTGCAAAAGTTCCATCTGTCCCTTATTAGAGTCAAAAGCGCCGACCAACAAGATAGTATACCGCGTATGTCTATCACATTTCACATCCACTCCAACCGTCATCGGCAATTCTACAGCTTGGGTGATGCTGCTTATTTTTGCGCTTGTCATCACCTTTTGATAATGAAACTCTGCATATCTGGAAGTTACCAATATCTTATTTGATAATTTATCAATCGCTCTAAAGATAAAACGAAATTCAAAAACAGGATTAAGATTCAGCCAAGTCACATCAGGTATCTCATGGATAAACCAACAGTGCTTTATCCCTAACATCTTACATGATATTGCCAAATGAGGAAAAACCACAGTATTTGTCATTCCATAGTCCGGCTTTATCCTTCTCAAGTAACGGGTTAATTTAATGGAATACTTCGATAGTTTACGAATATAAGAAATTCTCTCTCGGCCGATATCCATGTCCTTACCTACAAGCCACCATTCCATTTGTAAGAACCTATAGCCATCAATATAAGGGGAGCAGGCATCAAGCAAATCTCCCGGACCAGGAAGAACCATATAGAGTTGCCAATCAGGGTGAATATGCTTAAGCCCCCGCAATAAATCTAATAAACATCTTTGTGCTCCTCCGGCACAATCACTAACATGTGATAAAAAAACCAATTTCATAGCAACCACAATTAGCTTACAAGATATTTGTACACATATTTAATACAGTGCTGTAAATGTTTCCATGAATAAGGGTAAGCTAAAAAGTCCTTCAGCACCACCTTCGCCTCAGGATATCCCGCTTTCAATAACTTACGCAAAAAGACACTGAAGGTATATTCTTCCTGCTTCCTCATTTCTTTTTCTCCCAATTCAAATCCCTCTATTTTCATTGGAAGCATCTTATTCCACTTCAATTTGTGCATTTTAATCGTATCTTGATACCAACTTTGATTAAAATTCCCTTGTGAAGAATGCTCTATCAAGACCTCAGAAGAACAACATACATAATTTTTATAACAACGATCCGCAGCTATTTGCAATGTAAAATCCAAGTCATAACAATGGAAACCCGTCAACAATTCCTCATCAAAAGGATATTTAGCCCATACATCCTTACGCACAAACATGGCAAAGCCATCCAATACCAGCACTTCCTTAAAAGGATGCTCCATAGTAACCGATGCTACACGAAATTGGGTTTCAGTTCCAACGCTCTGATAATAGAATATAACATCCCACTTATACACATCTCCCCATCCCGAATAGCATTTCAATTTCACCTTACTACCGGCAAAACCTATCACCCCACAATCCGGTTCCTTAAGTTTCTTCTCAATGCACTTTCCCCAGCCTACCGAATGAAACTTTACATCCTCATGGACAAAAAACAGAAAGGGATAATGTGCCCGAGAAGCTCCCTCATTATACGCACGCGCTATCGGCCATTGTTTTTCACGATTATCAATAGCAATGATTTCATAATCAACACCAATAGTATCATGAATATTCCGGGTTACTTGCTCCAAACGTTCGGGAGATACCGAACAAATTATGATTGAAAGCATAATCTGATGCTATTAGTTTGTATTATTTTGCAATATCTCATCATAAACAGCCAGTCTTCTCTCCAACATTTCCTGAGGATTATAAAGTTCACGCAAACGCTTCAATGCTTGCGTCGCCAGCCTGACTTGCAATTTTTTATCCGCTTCCAAACGAATGACTGCTGCTGCAAAATCAGTTTCAACTCCTTTTGTCGTAGTTACAAAAGAAGCCATAGAGGAAACCGCATCCAATATTTTCATCCTCATACCACTACCAATACGAATTGGCACCAGAACGATACTCCCATTCAAGTATTCCCGCAAATCCTCCACATAACCCACTAACTCCATTTCCGGACATACTGCCTGAAGACTTTTCACGTAACGGCTCTTCCATGTCCCAATCACTTGAAAAACAAATTTAAAACCCTGAACACGCAAACAAGGGGCTACTTCATGACAAAACCAATCTACTGCATCCTGGTTCGGGTAATGATTTTCACTTCCAACAAATGTCAGACGAACAGAGGCCGACTTCACAATTCTGTCATAAGCAGACTCTATCTGTACCACTGCCGGAGAAACATAAATATTGCATTCTTGTCCAACCAAGTCTGCCAACAATAAACGGTCAATATCCGTCAATGCAATTACATGCTTATATTGACGTAAAGCGGCTTTCTCCATATCCTTAGCAATGCCATAGAGCATCTTGTCTTCATCTGTTACATGAGTAAGGCATTCCATTTCATTTTCATTACGTATATACCTCAGTTCATGATGCACAAACACTGTTTGTACATCTTTTGGCAATAGATACCCCAATGTTATCAATGGATAGAACTCAACCTGAATAATATCAAATCCACGACGTGAGATGTCAGACACATACTCTACGTATGCCTTGGGAAAAGGTTTAAAACAAGAATTCTTCAACGTCATATTCTTATACGGACGCTCTTGCTGAAAAGAATACAGTTGCCGTTGCATCTTGCGGGAAATGGATTCAGACATCTTTTTTAACCAACGGTAATATCGGGGGCAACGAGTCTTAGGTTCTGCATCTTCTTCCCTAAAAAGATAGAAATCAACATTTGTCCATAAAGCCCTTAAACTTTCGACATCATTCATCTCCTTATTTTCCGGAGAAAGCAACAAAGACACAGACATTTTGTGCCGGATATATTCCACCATATTGAAAAAGGCCTGATTACCTCCAGCAGTCAACGGATAAGGCACACAAGGAAGTATAAAAAGAATTTTCTTCATTATCTCTTTCGATTTCTAAGTTTCAACTTACACATGCGGAATGCCACACTTAATGATACAGAAGGGCAAATATACCATAAACTACGACAAATACCCATAAGATCATGTAATTTATAACGATCTTGCAAACTATAATGCAATATCGTATGGGCATATTTCTTTATCGCATGCTGTAGTTTTCTATCTTGAAGTCTGTCCGAGTAAAAAACTGAAACCCATTTTATAAATTGCCTTGTAGCTACTATCTTCTCTTCATCATAATTGAAGGAACAACTTATATTCTCGCCCATCACATTTCGCCAACAAACCGGCTTACCCGGCAAAGGAATCATTCCACCTGCATTTTCACCTATGCTTGTCCACGTTGCATCGTCTGAACACCACGCCAATGGAAACTTCACAAAACCGCCTATCCGTTCATATATATCACGAGTAAAAACATATTCACAAGCAGCCGAATAAATTCTTCCTTCCAATTTATCCAACAAAAACTGATAGCCCGAAACCGGATATTCCTGCAATGAAGGATTTTTATGTATTATCTTGCCATTTTCATCTATCACAGCAAGGGGAAAACGGAACATTCCATGCCTCGTACCATAGCATTCTAATGCTTTTATAATACGCTCTACCCCGTCCTGCGGCATCAAATCATCATCTGAAAAGAACCAAACAACCGGTTCTTTTGCAAGTGCTATACAACGGTCCCACAATATTCATTTTATCCGCATAATCAGAAACAATTTCCTTCAGATTCTGAGGACTTGCATCATCACCTATGTAAACAGTAAAACTCCGACAAGTCTGTACGACAATAGAATCCAATGTCTGTCGGAGGAAGCGGCACTTATATGCCGGAATAACAATTGCTATCTTTTCTTCCATAGAAATCATCCCTCTACAACATTCTTTTTTATCACTTCCAGATAACGTTTTCCATAATGTAAATCCGGTTCCAGATAGTTCCCTTCAGCCCACTCATTCCATGATTTTACAAATGCAAGCCGATGGTCTAAAGGCTTATTCTCAATACGCTTTATCGCTTCTTTCATATGTCGGGCAAAATAAGAAGGTTCAGCGTGATTCAAGACCAACGATTTACCACGGGAACGTGGAGAATGATCCCAGTTAGGAATAATGGTAGGTATAATATTCTCTTCATATTCTTCATCACCCACAAAGAAAGAACTGGCCTTCTTATACTCCACAACCTTAGGAATACGAAATATTTTATGTTTCCATTTCGCATATTTATAAGTCAGAGCAGCTTTCTTCTCAAAGTCAAACAAGCGTACAACATTAATAGCATCAAACCCTATTTTCATAAGTCTCTCTTTTTCTTCTTTCAAATGATAGGTTTGTCCTATGAAATAAACCCCCTTCAAGCCATTCTGCACAGCTAAAGTACGCCAGAGTTCAATGAACTCTTTCATCTCCGGATGATCCAAAGGATGATAAACCATAAACAACGGTTTCTCATCCACTGTAATATAGCGATGGTCTTTAAAAGCAGGTAATACCTCGTGGAAATGAGCTATATAATCTTGTTCTCCCGGATAAAGCTGATTAATCAAAGTATCTTTGCTCTTTATGCCGTGATAAAAGCCCCTCCATGACTCATTAGCCCAAGCCAGACAAAAAGGAAAATCCGGTTCATCAGAAGACAATACTTCATTAAACGGGCGCTCTAAGAGTCTCTTTCCATTTCCAAACCAATAATGCCAGTAACAAAAGCCTTCGATACCATATTCTTTTGCCATGTCAGCTTGCGCCTTACGTGTTTCCGGCACTCGCAAATCATAATATCCCAAATCTGCCGGCACCTTAGGCTGATAATGTCCTGGAAACAATGGACGTGCCTTTCCTACATTAGTCCATTCCGTAAAACCTTTCATCCACCATCTGTCGTTTTCTGGTATTGGATGAAATTGAGGTAGATAAAAAGCTATAACCCTTGCTTTATTCATTATTGAGATTCAATTAAAGTTATAATGTTTGGAATTTATACCGTTTAGATTTGAAGAATGTCCTCACTAAACGGTAAATACATCTATAAACCTTTAGATGACAATACATCATACGGCGCTTAAATATATGCATAACATCCAATTGCGGCCACGACACATTATCAAACTCCTGCATTCTGGCTAATACATCATTGATAACATCATCTATCAAAGAAGATTGAGGAAGCATCATCAAATGGTCAATCAAATGAATTCCCCGTTCATGTACACAATAAGGAGCTTTATCCCATATTTCTTTTTCTCGCACAAATTTCACTTGTTCATAGACAGTTTGAAAGAGCAGATATTCCTTTTCGTAATTATACAATTTACCTTGAGTAGTACTTCCTTCACGTTTCAAATAATGATATTTAGGACAGTCTTGCATAACGACTTTCTGCGTTTTATAAAATATCTGATAAGAAACTGCAATATCTTCAAAAACTCTATTTACCGGAAAATATATTCCAGCAAATAATTGACGCTTATACAACTTATCCCACATATAATTTCTTATACGCTTATCTTCTACCAATGTTCGGATAGCTTCTTCACGAGAAAAGCTGGAGAATTGCCCAGAAGAGTGCTTCACTCTGGTCTTTACGGCAGTTTCTATATAATGCGAGCAAATGGATATATCCGCCCCATTCTCTTTCAGTAAGTGATACAAGAATTCGTACATATCCGGTTCAATCCAGTCGTCGCTATCCACGAAACCAAGGAGTTCACCTTGAGCTACCGCCAAACCTCTATTCCTGGCTGCAATTTCCAGATTCTTATAAGTCTGCCCGCAAATGGATTGCAGGCATTTCTCCAAGTAATTCTTTACATTATAGACCGGTACAATAATACTTATCAGAGGTAGTGTCTCAGTGTTCTCCATAAGCTATGACAATTACCACAACCGCAAAGTGGCCATCAACGGATAGCCCACCCGCCATCGCAATTTAAATTTACGCACCAGATTCCAATGTAGTTTTTTACGGCATCCAGTACCCGTGAAGAGGACTCACCGTCCAGATGCGCCTCATGCTTGTGCACGTAGGCACGCATCTGCTCCATCAGTTCTGCCGGACGGGAAATGGCCTTTTCTATCGCTCCTTCCACAGCATCCGTCTCGGTGACATTCAGCAAATGGGGTCCCGGCATGGTATTGCAATAAGTCACCACCGGTTTGTCCAACATCATCGCCTCAACAATCACAGACGAAGCATCGGACAACAGCACATCCGCACTGTTCAGCAGCTTGGCATCAACAAGTCCACCCTCGTGGAAAGTAATATTGGGGCAGGAAGCGGCCAGTTCCTTGTATTTCTTGAGGACTTCCATATCCGAGAATTTCGGATGGAACGAAATAATCCAATCCCAGTTCTTCTCGCGCACCAGTCTCTTGATGGTATCAAACAGATGAGGAGCAGAAGTTATATTTTTTGTAAACGTAGAAGAGTACAAAACTACCGGACGTGCATTATGAGGAGTATGTGCACGTTCCTTCACGAAAGTATCCGCCTTGCACCAGCCAGTTTCGTATACCTTAAAGAAGCCGTATTTCCTCTCAAGCTCCTTGAAAGGAAGAGTGCTCGTTTCTCCTTGCGTGCAATAGACATCGAACCATCCGCGGACAGAAAAATGGTCGTCCTTTTCATCGCCACGCTTATTGATGGGGTAGCCATGAAAAAGGGAAACTTTCACTCCCGGGAAGAAATCATAAATATAGTTGCCCGGCGCAAACACGGCAATAGGCTGATAATCCATCACTTCCTGAACAGATTGAAGCCACCTCTCATCTTGATCCAACAGAACCGGGCAGTCTGGTTCAACAAACCATGCGACCTCATCCCCTCTACGCCTGATTTCGTCCTGAAGCGGGCGAAGTATAGGATAGGAATAGGCTACCGAAACGAAAAATAAATAATGCTTCTTCATACACTCAAAATATCACGGCAACGACACAATCGTCACCTCAAATTACCAATAGAACAATAAAATCCAGCCCTTAGTTTGTAACAGTTTTGCTTTCTTTGCTTTAAACGTCTGCAAAGTAAATACAAGAATTCTGCATATACTGCATCAATCCAGAAAAAAAAATGACTTTTATCAACTTTTCTCCAAAAGTTGCTGTTTATGAAGCTTTTTCTTCTCTAAAATATCTATCTTTGCACCCCAATATTTTAAAAATACTATTTTATGAGAAGAAATCTTTTTCATTGCTCCAACAGCCAACAAGGGGCAACAGATAAAGTGACTCTTTTGTTCGGAATCACCATTTTTTTCAAATTCCTGCTATTCGATTTCATCTGGAGCATACCCACCACATTCGCTTCATTCTCTACCATCGAATTTTATGCGACCAAAATAATAGCCACCCTCGTACTTCTCGTCCCCTATAAGTTCTTCCGGCTCTGGAAAACAGAGATAGTCATCATGCTTTTGCTGGATATACTACTGATTGTCAACCTGATGTATTTCCGCACCTACTATACTGCCATCCCACTTAACAGCTATGGACTTTCTGGAAACCTCGCCGATTTCACCGGAAGCGTTTACGACTCCTTCCGCTGGTACGACATCTTCTTCCCTCTATCTACCATTGCCAGTATCCCCCTTTATTGGCATTACAAAAGAAATACCGCCGGAAGAACATCATACAAGTATTACGGAGGAGCTTTGGGAATCGGTATCCTGCTGTTTGCCATCACCACCCTGGCCAAAGGAGGATTCAAGGAAGCATACAACACCGTCCGCCAGAAAGCCTATCTGTGTGCAAGCACCACTTCCATGTATACCGTCTTCGGAAGCCTATGCTATGACCTCATCAACCAGAAGCAGGAGGCCACCCCACAGATACAGCAAGAGATAAAGGAGTGGCTGAGCCAGAAACCCGGACATCACCCTTTGGCCGGACGTATCGGAATCCGCAACAACTGCATCGTCATCCTGGCAGAATCTTTGGAAAGCTGGGTACTCGAAAGGGAAGTGGAAAGGCAAGAGATTACTCCATATCTCAACAAACTGCTGCAAGACTCCACCACCTTATACGCTCCCCACGTACTGACGCAAGTGAAAGGAGGACGTTCCATTGATGCACAGCTGTTGCTTTGCGCCGGTATGCTGCCTATCAACAGCGGCACATACAGCAGCCAATATCCAGACCACACCTACGGAACCCTGCAAAAAGCCATGCATCAGCAGAAGAACTCGCGCAACTACCTCCTGACCATTGATAAAGTATCGACCTGGAACCAAGGCGTCATAGCCTACAGTTTCGGGACCGACACCATCATTGCTTATCATGACTTTGAACTGACAGAGGCCTTTGGCACGCACAAACGTACCGGAGACGGCTCCTTCCTGGCGCAATGCAGCCAAAAAATAGAGAAGGGGGAAATCTGGAAGAAGGGGGAGAATGTTTACATGCAGCTGGTGACCTACTCCGGCCATGCTCCCTTCAAATTGCCTGAAGAATTGAAAGAGATTCATTTCTCTCCGGCCATTCCACAGAAAATGAATGACTATATGACCACTGCACGCTATACGGACAAGGCGATAGGAAAATTCGTGGAGTACTTGAAAACACTCCCACAATACGACGAGACCCTTATCGTCATCACCGGTGACCACGAAGGACTGGCTACCTACCGTGAAGAATTGTGTAACGCCCCCGGTGGCAAGGGTATCGTATCCGACAAGACATTCACCCCTTTCATCATAGTAAACTCTCCGGTAGGCATGCGTTATGATAAAGTGATGGGACAAATCGATATGTACCCCACCTTACTGAACCTGCTCCAACTGGATGATTACTACTGGAGCGGATTGGGCCAAAGCATCCTCGACCCATGCAAGAAAGGATTCGCCATCAGCCCCCAAATGGAGGTGGTAGGTGAAGAGCCCACCCCGGCAGAAGCCGAGTTCGCTAAAAAAGCATACGATATTTCCGACCAGATGATACATTTTGATTATCTTTGCTCAAAAGCGAAGATAGGCGGCACCTCAAAATAAAAAATGAACAAGTTCATTTTGTTCTGCTTTCGGTTTGCACTATCTTTGCACCGTTCAAAAGAAGTAAAATGTAAATAAAAGCAATGAAGGTACATATTCATCCGCACTATGCCGCCTACGAGAGTTATATCCGAGCCATCCCATCGGAAGAATATGAACGGGAAGAGGTTTATTGTAACCGAAGGAACACAGTCGAAAGAGTGCGGTTCGGAGACAAGGACTTCGTAATCAAGAAATACAAAAGACCTGCCCTCATAAACTGCCTCATTTACACTTGGTTCCGCAAAAGCAAAGCGCAGCGCGCCTTTGAATATGCAGAACTTTTTCTGCAACGGGGAATAGAGACCGCCCCTCCGGTAGCTTATATAGAAATCAAAAAGAATGGTTTCTTCCACACCGGATACTTTATTTCCGAATACCTCCCCTACCCGCTTGTTACGGATATGTTCGGTACGGAAATGGAGGAAGAAGAGAAAAAACGGCTAAGACATGACCTCGTAGACTTCACTCTCCAATTACATCTGAACAAGGTCTTGCCACTGGACTATAATCCCAAGAATATATTTTACCGGAAGACAAACGGCAAATATCACTTCGCCCTCATTGACATCAACCGCCTGAAGCTCGGTAAAGTACCCGGTATCAGAATGTCCATGAATGCCTTCAGCCAACTGGGTATTCCCGCCGATGACTTCATGAAAATAATACCTCTATATGCCGAGCAAAGAGGATTCGATATTGAAGAATGCATATTCTTCACTCTCTTCAGCAGACTGAAATGGAGAAAGCAAAGACAATTTAAAAATTTCGTCAAAAGCAAGCTTCATTTCTGAAATGTCGTATCTTTGTACCAACGAGATTAGAAAATTATGCAAGATTATATCATCCAGTCCATCCAAGAAGGTATCAGGCTCAAAGAAAATATCCTGAACAACCGGCAAATGCTTACCGACATCGAAACCGTCGGCAATCTGATAGTACAAGCCCTTCGACAAGGGCACAAAGTCTTGCTTTGCGGTAACGGCGGCAGTGCAGCCGATGCCCAGCATATCGCTGCCGAACTCGTCGGACGTTTCGTGACCGAACGGGAAGGCCTGCCCGCCATCGCCATGACAACCGACACTTCCATCCTGACCGCAGTCAGCAATGATTATGGCTTCGACCGCGTCTTCGAACGGCAGACAGCAGCCTTGGGAACGAAAGGTGATATTCTGATAGGCCTTTCTACCAGCGGCAACTCTCCCAACGTAGAGCATGCCTTGCAGAAGGCACAATCTATGGGCATCACCACCATAGGGCTCCTGGGAAGGGATGGAGGAAGGTGCAAGGAACTTTGCAATTACCCGTTGATTATACAGCACGCCGAATCTGCCAGGATTCAAGAAGTGCACATTACCATCGGACATATCTTGTGCGGCATCGTTGACAATAAACTGTTCTCCCATGAATAAAGCGATTTTCCTTGATCGGGACGGTACCATCAATGTTGATTTCGGCTACGTTTACAAGACCCAAGAGCTTGAATTATTGCCCGGTGTAGCCGAAGCACTCCGCATTTTTCAGGAATTGGGTTATCTGCTGATTGTCATCACGAACCAATCCGGTATTGGACGTGGCTACTTTACACTGGAGGACGCCGAACAGTTCAACCAGGCACTCGCCCAAGAGTTGGAAAAACATGGAGTTATACTGAACGATTTCTATACTTGCCCTCACGTTCCGGAAGAACATTGCGAATGCCGTAAGCCTTCTCCTTTCATGGTGACGGAAGCGATGAAGAAATATGAAATCGACCCATCCCAATCCTATATGTTCGGAGATAAGAAATCGGATACGGAATGCGGCGAAAGAAGTGGTGTCAAGTCCTTCCGGGTCACCTCTGAGCATTCACTTCTATATTGGGCCAACCAATTAAAAAACAACCTATTATGAATACAGAATTAAACAGTATAAAGGGAAAGAAGGTACTCGTTATCGGAGACGTGATGCTGGATACTTACCATATAGGGAACGTGAAAAGGATTTCTCCCGAAGCACCCGTACCAGTGGTCCGTGTCACCCGTACCTACAATGTATTGGGAGGAGCGGCCAATGTTGCAAGAAATCTGTTGGGACTGGGTTGCTCGCCGTATGTCGTCAGCCTGCTTGGCAACGACCACAACGGAAACACAATGCAGGAGATGTTCGCTGATTTGGGTATCAGAAACGAACTGTTTCATACAGAACACCCAACCATCACCAAAACCCGCGTAATAGGCAACAGCCAGCAAGTAGTACGGCTGGACTTTGAAACAGAAAATGAATGCCTGAACGAAGAGACTGAGCAGAAACTGCTGGATGCCGTGAAGCGTGCACTCCCCGAAGTGGACATTGTCGTGATTTCGGATTATGGCAAGGGAGTATGCAATGATACAGTATGCCAGCAGGTTATATCCGCCTCTGCCAGGCAAGGGAAGAAGGTCATTATAGACCCCAAAGGGACAAATTGGGAGAAATACCGTTCCGCAACCATCATCACCCCCAACCTGAAAGAGCTTTCGGCTGTTTCGGGAGTGGATGTGAGAAATGAGGATAAAGAAATCCATAGCGCAGCAGACCGGATACTGAAGGAGTATAACCTTACTTCTCTATTAGTGACACGTTCCGAAAAAGGCATGTCATACATAGCTCCCGATGCCTCGCAGGACATTCCTACCGAAGCAAGGGAAGTATATGACGTTTCAGGTGCAGGCGATACTGTCGTGGCAACTTTAGCAGCTGCGCTGGCAGCCGGTATCCCTATTGCAGATGCCATTTATCTTGCCAATAAAGCGGCCGGCATTGTAGTCGGGAAAATAGGCACCAGCCCCATTCTGTTCAAAGAGTTGCAGGACGAGTTACAAATCGGGAAACCGGCCAGCAAACTTATTCCTATTTCCCAACTTGCAGATACTATAAAACAACTGCGTGCGCAGGAGCGCAAAATCATATTCACAAACGGCTGCTTCGACATTCTGCACAAAGGACACGTGTGCTATCTAGAAAAGGCCAAAAGACTGGGGGACGTACTTATCGTAGGATTGAATTCGGACAGCTCAGTAAAACGTCTGAAAGGGGAATCGCGCCCCATCAATGATGAAAGCGCCCGCTCCACAGTCCTGGCAGCCTTGGAAGCAGTGGACTACGTAGTGATTTTTACGGAAGATACCCCTCTGAATCTCATCAAAACAGTTGCACCGGACGTGTTGGTAAAAGGTGGCGACTATGCCATAGAAAACATTGTAGGCAGGGAGTACGCCCAAGAAACAGTAACTATCCCTTTCGTAGACGGTTATTCCACTACAAAGACTATAGGCGCCATCAACCAAGAGAAGCAATAATCTTTTCAGCGACTTGTTGGGGGGTAATATCCACCATACACTTCTGATAAACAGCCAGTTTGCATTTACCCCGTCCGTCTTTGGTGCACGGACGGCAAGGCAGGGCTGTTTCGAGTATTTCCACCGTAGGTCCCGTAGGGAAACCGAAGGCCGTAGGTCCCATCAAGGCAAAAGCAGGAACACGGAACAAATCAGCGGCATGCATAAAACCCGTATCAGCGCTGATTACCAGATTGGAACGCAACACTATGTAAGAAGATTCCATCAATGAGGTTTGTCCCGCAAGGTTAACTACCCGTTCCGGTGCAGCACTTCTGATTTCCTCACAGAAAGTATCCTTCGGACCAGCCAGAATAACAAATTTATACTCAGGAAGAAGGGCAACCAATTCTTTCCAATAGGAAACGGGCCAGCGTTTCATTTCCCAGTTGGCAGACGGCACCAGCGTAATCATATCTTTGGTTACAAAGTTCTCATACTTGCTACGTATTTCATCCGGGAAATGCCAGTCGTGATAGTTGTCCGGAAAATGCGTAATTCCCCATTTCTTCAATGGTTTCTGAAAAGACACCATCCCCCTGAAAGGCTTGTCGAAATGGTTGATTCCCAGTTTGAACAACAAAAAGCGTTTGCCTCTCTCTTTGCTCCGCAGAGCAACGTAAGGTTTCACAAAAGGCAATGGAGACACTATCAGCTTCAATATGTTGGAACGGATATTACTATGAGCGTCATAAATGTAGTCGAAATGCTCTTTTCTCAAATCAGCCGCCATCTTCAACAATCCGGCAAGTCCGGTCTCCTTGTCAAACGCCCAGATTTTATCAATCCTGCCATCCATCGACAAGGTCCCCACCATATCTTTCCGGGTAATCCAATGAATTTCCACATCTGCAAACCGTTCACGTATTCCACCGATAATTCCCATACACTGGATAATATCCCCTATCGAACTGAAACGGATAATTAAGAATTTGGTCATAACAAATTTATTAGAATTGCTGATTCGGCACAAAAGTAATAACTTAATTCAAGTTTCGCAAATAGCGATATAGGCTAATCATACAATATAGAACATCAGCCTACACAAAACACAAACATAAAAATTCAATCCAAGTCCAAACTATTGTCTACAAGAAATCTAGAGGTATTATATATCACTCATAAAACAGTATATTTCACACCAATATTGTTTTTGCATATTATAAAATATAAATGTTTTCAAGTAATTATAATCAAAAACTCCATTTATATAAATATCTTTGTACTTATTTTCTCAATTAGCAAAAGATGACAGCTATAAAATCTCAAAACAGATTATTTTCAATCGTTATACCTACATGGAATAACCTTGCTTTCCTAAAACTATGCATACAAAGTATCCAAAGAAACTCTTACTACAATCACCAAATCATTGTACACGTAAACGATGGAAGTGACGGAACCTTAGAGTGGATAAAAAAAGCAGGTATTGATTACACACATTCTGAGCAGAATATCGGAGTATGTTTTGCTATGAATATGATGCGCACTAAAGTCAAAACTGATTATATTCTATTTTTGAATGATGATATGTATGTACTCCCTTTTTGGGACAAGGTTCTCTATGACGAAATAGAAAAACTGTCTGACAATTATTTCTTTCTTTCAGCTACATCAATACAACCACATACACAAAGCGCATCAACCATCTTAGCCAATTATGGAGACAGTATCGAAACTTTTCAAGAAGATAAATTACTGAAAGAATACATGAACTACAAAATAAACGACTGGATGGGAGCTACCATTCCTCCCAATATCGTACACCGGGACATTTGGGATTTAGTAGGCGGTTATAGTATAGAATACTCACCCGGAATGTACAGCGACCCAGATTTCACCGCAAAATTATATATGTGTGGAGTCAGATTCATGAAAGGGCTACAAGCCAGTCGCATCTATCATTTTGAAACAAAATCAACTACCCGCATACGCAAGAATTGTGGTCAAATGCAATTTCTATTAAAATGGGGCATGACTTCATCCACATTCCGCAAAGTTTTCACTTACAAAGGAAAAGATTTCAAATCCCAAAAGATAGGAACTTTCAAAACAGGAAATAGATTCAAAATAAGCCTAATACGCGGCCGCCTAAAAGCCATATTTTATTTATTAACCAAAGATTTCGGTCCCTTATGGAAATTTTGGAAAAAAACATTTGTCTAACATTTCCCTAAAAGAGCAAAATTATAAAATAGAATTGGAACTTTCTTGTGAAGAATAGGGCTTATCCAAATCCAAATAGTGGAAATTATGCTGTCTCTGCCCGCTTTGTTTCGGTATAACCATGTAGTCTCCATATTTTCGGGTCAGATAGGCGTCATAATCTTGTACTCCCCACACTGTTTCGCCCTCAAACGAAACGGGAGTCGGAGCTCCCAGCTCTGCCTTGGGCATGATGCCGCGCATACCGTCATCATAATCACAAACTAAAGAAGACTTGTCAAAGTCATAGGTGGTCATCACATTTCTGATACTCCTCTGTACGCCGGCAGTAGTAAAAAGTCTCCGGCACAGCAGCGGCAACCATGAGCCGAGACCCTTCCCATGCTTATAAGGGTCGCGGTAGATAAAATAGAGCACCCGCTTGTAAAATTCATACCGGGCAAAATGAATCCTCTGTTTCAGGTTGCTTTGCGGTACACCGTCCAATGGAAACACGTCCAAGTAGATACCTCCCAAGTATTTCAAATGCATACGCTCGATAAGAGTCGTATCCGCATCTTGTATCTTGGCAAAAGGTAATGGATAATTCGGATCATTTTCTGCGCAGACAGCCTCATAAGGCTTGGGAAGCCATTCCTTGGAATGAGACATCAACAAATCATAATCAGCCCTCGGCATACCGATATCCAAATCATCGTCCCAAGGGATAAATCCCTTATGACGGACTGCACCAAGCATAGTACCGGCCATTATATAATAGCGCAAACCATGTTCTTTACAAACTTTATCCACAGCAAGCAATATCTTCAAAATACGAAGCTGCAAAGGACGTATATCATAATCTGCCATAAAAATCAGCCCATTAATTAATAAAGTTGTGAAGGAATCAACCGCTGTGCTTGTTCAAAGAGAAAGAGTGTCCTTGCGGTATGAGACGCTCAAAAGCACGTTCATAGAAGATATTATCCAAACCTTCTTTGGTAATCATAACCTCCAATTCCCGGAAAAGCGCTTCTGTATAAGCGGCAGACATCTTCTCGATGCCAATAGACTCGCCAATAGCTCGGGATATGGAGCACGTCTTACTGATTTCCAACACCTTGCCATCATTGTCCGCTATTACCTTGATTTCCTCTTCCCCCAATGTATGATGGTTCAGAGCCAACGCATCCGCTTGACCATATCCAAGCAACTTGGCTACAATCTGCGGGTCAAAAAGGATATCGCTGTCCAGCAACAGAATGTCCTCTTTATCTACATAAGGCCGTGTAAGCCATAAAGAGTAGATATTATTGGTAGAAGCATATTTCTCATTATAGATAAACGTAACCTCCAATGCCGGATAATGAGCTTCCAGAAAGTTCACAATCTGCTGCTGTCTATAACCGGTGACAATGACAAACTCCCGAAAGCCATTCTGCAGCAATGCATCAAAGGCTCTTTGCAGCAAACAACGCTCTCCAACTTTCAACAGACATTTTGGAGTGGTATCAGTCAACGGACGCAAACGCGAAGCTATCCCTGCAGCCAATATAACCGCTTTCATTGTAATGCAATTTTTTTAATGGTGTCAATGACAATACGGTTCTGTTCAGGACGCCCCAAGGTAATACGCAAATGGGTATTGATGTCTGGTTCATTCATGAACTTCACCTTATAATCCTCGTCGGCAAAAGCTTTCTGTAAGCGTTCTTTCAAGACAATCGGATATTTTATAAGGACAAAGTTCGCCACCGACTCATATACCTTGAAACCAGGCAACGTCCCTATCTCCGCTTCAAAGCAGGCGCGACTCTCATTCATCAGCCGTGCTATATTCCGGTAATGCGCATCCGATTTCAGTGCGGCAATAGCAATATCCTCAGAGATACGGTTATAACCCAGATATTTGTTGCTGTATTTGCCAAAGTTGGCCAACTCCTTACTCATAAACCCAAACCCCATGCGCAATCCGGGCAATCCGTAGAACTTGGAAAGCGTGCGTGAAATAATCAGGTTGGGATATTTATCAACCAGCATCTTAATATAGTCCGTATCAGTAGATACGAAAGAGGCATAGGCTTCGTCCACCAAAACGATGGTTGTTACGGGCAACTCAGCCAACAAAGCGTCCAATTCTGCAGGGGTCAGACCGTTACCGGTGGGATTATTGGGCGAAGCGATTAATAAGACCTTGGGATTCTCACGCTGTACCATCTCTTTCATGGCAGCGAAATCATATTTAAAGGTATTGCCATCCTCATACAATGGATACTGCAACGTATGCCCGTCCACTTCATCAGCAATGGATTTATAGTACCACCACGAGAATTTAGGAATGAGCATCGTCTTGTTCCCATCCTCTTGGGTCAGGAAATAGTGGACTGCTTGTTTCAATATATCTTCTCCACCATAACCCAACAGTACCTGCGGTTCATCAATTCCGTAAGATTCAGATAGATAAACAGACAGAATACTCTTCTTGCCTTCGTCGTAGATACGGGTATAGAAACAGAGTTTGTTTATATCAAAATTCTTTAGAGCCTCCACCACCTCTTGCGAAGGTGCGTAGTTAAACTCATTGCGGTCCAAATAATTCATATCTTAGGTTTCTTTTGTTAGTACTTTCCGATAACACTCCATCGTCTCACACGCCATCTGCTCCTGCGTGAAACGCTGTGCCCACTTCAATCCCTCCTCAATCATGGTGGCACGCAAAGAAGGCTCTTGTGTACGGGCAATCGCCGCTGCCAATCCCTCCACATCGTGGGGACTCACATACAATGAATGCTCCCCCCCCGCTTCTTCAAGACAAGAGCCGGTTGCTGCAACCACCGGAATGCCGGAATGCAAAGCCTCAAGAATAGGGATGCCAAAACCTTCGTAAACGGATGGGTATACAAAAGTCTCGGCCGACTGATAAATGGCAGGTAAATCGTCCGAAGGGATACCATGCAGAAAATGTACTCTGTCTTGCAATCCGGCTTTTGTCATAAACTCTTTCAGCTGATGGATATAGGCTGTGGGTCTCCCTACCAGAACAAAATGCAGTTCATCGGGCAGATACTCCAAAGCCTTCACAATGGCCAGCGCATTTTTACGCTCCTCAATGGTGCCCACCGACAAGATATAGCGTTCGGGCAACCGATAACTCCGCATCACCTCCTTGCGCTTATCCTTACCGACACGGCAGGCATACAGAGAACTACACCCTTGGTAAATAACGGAAATTTTATCCGCAGGAATTCCATAATAATGTATGATGTCACGCTTGGTACACTCACTCACGGCAATGATGTGGTCTGCATGCTTGCATGCATAGCGGCATTTGTAGTTATAAATCAAGCGGTCGACCAACGAAAAACAATGTGAAAGTCTCAGGAAAATAAGGTCGTGAACAGTCACCACACTCTTTACTTCCCGTACCCGATGGATGGTCAAGGGAAGTTCGTTACTCAGTCCGTGGAACAGCTGTATGTTGTCCCGTTTCAAAGTCCTGCGTATACCTCCCACGCGCCACAACGAAGTCATTCCTCTCCAGAGCCAATAAGATGGATAATGTACCGATACCGTTCCCCGGCTTTCGGCCACCATCGACGAGAGTTGCTGATTTTCACGGTGTACCGGAGCATACAACCAATACTCGTTTTCCGGAGCAAAGGCTGACAATGACTGCACCACATACCGGCTGTAATTGCCCAATCCCGTAAAATTCTGCACAGCCCGTTTTCCGTCGTATCCTATTCTCATCTCTAAAAAGTTTCAGCTGCAAATGTACAAGATAATCCTCATATAGCAGTCTATTTCGCTTTCCTTTTTTGACAAAAACACAAATTCACCTATAAAACATAAGATAGAGATGAGCAATCACTTGCTGTCTGTTACAAAAACCAAGTACGGAATCGGGCACATCCCCATTGTTCAATCCGTACTGGCCCATTGTTTTATCCTTCAAACACCTTATCTCCTTCCCGAAAACTACTTTATTCATCATCGGCCCACTGTTATGAACCAATTCAACCACACTAGTGAGCTGTTTAGTTCACTCAAGTGAACATCACGGCTCACTAACGTGGGCTGCTGAAGAATCCAAAAGTAAAACGAAAGAATGAAAAGGATGCAACAGAAGAAAGAAGGATGCGGAACGGAAGAAAACACGGGTGAGAGCAAAATTTACCCTCACCCTTTTCGATTGCTCTCACCCACCCCTGCAATGCCGATGAATAGGGAAGTTGAAGAAAAGAGTGAGAGCGGTGAGGGCAGAAATGCAAACTTAAAAACGGAAAGAGTCAAATTATTTTCCGGGCATTACTTAGCCACTTTGACGGATTAGTCGTATCTTCGCACGATGGAAAATCGTCGAAAAGAACAGCAGCATTATGAGAGTCATTGTTGACAACAAAATACCTTTCATTAAAGAAGCCATCGAAAAAATAGCCGACAGCGTGATTTATACTCCCGGCAGAGACTTCACTCCGGAGTTGGTAAAAGATGCCGATGCACTGATTATACGTACCCGCACCCGCTGCAACAAGGAATTGCTGGAAGGCAGTAAAGTCCGCTTCATTGCTACCGCCACCATAGGCTTCGACCATATAGATACGGAATATTGCCGTGAAGCAGGCATCGCTTGGACCAATGCCCCCGGATGCAATTCAGCATCCGTAGCTCAATACGTGCAATCAGCCTTACTATTATTGCAACAACTCAAAGGAGTACAACTGTCCGAATTGACATTAGGCATCATCGGCGTAGGCAATGTGGGTAGCAAAATAGCCCAAGTAGGGCAAGAACTAGGCATGCGTGTCCTGAAGAATGACCTGCCCCGGCAAGACAAGGAAGGAGAGAGAGATTTCAGTTCCTTGCAAGCACTCGCAGCAGAATGTGATATCCTCACCTTCCACGTACCTTTATATAAGGAAGGGCCATACAAAACATTCCATTTGGCAGACCATACTTTCTTCCGGTCATTAAAACGCTGTCCCGTCATTATCAATACCTCACGTGGAGAGGTGATTGAAACCAATGCGCTCCTGAATGCCTTAGAAGACGGACTGATTTCCGATGCCATCATTGATGTATGGGAGAACGAGCCTGATATCAATCTTACCTTATTAAATAGAGTGTTCCTTGGAACTCCCCATATAGCCGGTTATTCAGCCGACGGAAAAGCCAATGCCACCCGTATGTCCCTGGATGCCCTTTGCCGTTTCTTTCACATCAAAGCCGACTACCGCATCGCTCCCCCCCAACCCCGGAACCCGATTATTACCGCCGACAGCCTGGCAGAAGCATATCTGCAAATGTATGACCCGAGAAGGGACAGCGAAACACTGAAAACACATCCCGAACAATTTGAAAAATTGCGGGGAGACTACCCGCTACGAAGAGAAAAAGATGCTTACACTTATATCCCAAAGTAGCACATACATTTAGAGATACAGCCCGATAATACAAAAGACGTCACTATATAAGCTCCTCACGCCTTTACTATCAATGCCGAATCAGAGGAAACTATAGGCAAAACATTACAATATCAATGCAAAAAATACAGTTAGAGAAATCACTCAGTGAAGGATTTATTTTTTATGCAATTTCAACTCTGACGATTGCCATACAATTTCTGTTTTATCTGATTCACAGTCCCCGGCTCGCCATGATGGACGTGGGAGGCTGGATGTTTTATATAACGGCCGCTTGCTCACATGCCGCCTTGTGGGCACTTATTCCTTACATCATATCCTTAATCGTAGCCATTACCGTCCGGCGCCATCAAGCCGCCGCCATCACACACATTATTCTTGTATCATTACTCAATATACTTGCTTACATAGACGGCAGTGTGTACAGTCTTTACAAGTTCCATATCAATGGTTTTGTACTGAATCTCCTGGTTGGAGAGGGCAACAGTGAGATTTTCACATTCAGCTTCTGGCTTTATCTGAAGATTGCAGGAGTATTAGTGGGTATATTTGCCGCCAATACTTTGCTAAGAATACTTGCAGGCCATTGTTATACCCGCTTTCACCGCTGTGGCTTCCGTCCTATACTTGCCACTCTGATTTTGTTTGCACTATTCTCTAACTTTTATCATGCCTATGCCGCCGTAGCGCAAAAGACTTCAGTGATTCGCAGCGCCCCCTGCCTGCCCTATTACTTCCCGCTTACGGCAACCCGCCTGATGATGAAGTTAGGAGTGGTCTCATCCAAGGATGTCATTAAAATGAACTTCAACAACAAAAAGCAGTCTGCTGACCTCAACTATCCGATAGATTCTTTGAAATACGAAGTCCATTCCAACCCCAAGAATGTAGTGCTGATAGCCATAGACTCATGGAACTACCGCGCCTTTAACCAGGACATTACACCTCATATCAGCCACTTTGCCGACAGTTGCAGCAGATTCACCTCCCATCTAAGCAGCAGCAATGGCACACGTGGAAGTATCTTCGGGCTTTTCTTCAGTCTCTCATCCATCTACTGGACTGATTTTGAGGTATCGGGCATACAGCCCCTGCTCATAGAAGAACTATTGAAGCAGAATTATCAGATAGGTATTTATCCCAGTGCTACAATCGTCAACCCGCCATTTGCCAAAATACTTTTCTCAAAGGTACCCGACTTGCGTACCCATACCGAAGGAAAAACCGTTTATGACCGCGACTGCCGTATTACAGCAGATTATCTGCAAGCACTCGATACGCTGGGCAGCGGTACAAAACCTTTCTTTTCCTTTCTCTTCTATGATTTGGCACACGGATATGAAGTGCCGAAGGACAAGCTTTATCGTTTCCAACCGTCCTGGGAGTTCGCCGACTATATGAAACTGAACAACGACATAGACCCTACTCCTTTCCTGAACCTCTACTACAACTGCGTGGCGGAAGCCGACTCACTGGTGGGATGCGTCCTCCACAAACTTGAGGAAAAGAAACTGCTAGACAATACCCTGGTCATCATTACCGGAGACCATGGACAAGAATTCAATGAGAATCATAAAAATTATTGGGGCCACGGCAGTAATTATTCACCGGTACAAACACATATCCCCTTCCTATTATATGAACCGGGAGAACAGCCACATACCTACCATCACCGTACCACGCACTATGATTTTGCACCAACCCTAATGAATAAAGTGCTGGGTGTAACCAATCCGCCTTCCGATTACAGTATGGGGCATTTAATAACCGATACTTGTCCACGGAACTGGCATATCGTGGGCGACAATCTCAATTATGCCTTTATCGTAGAAAATCATACTATTCTGGAAAAACACCCTTCCGGATATATAGAAATCAGCGACAGTGCATTGAATCCCCTGGAAAACTACAAGATAGACAACCGTAAGCTGAACGAGGCCATCCTCTCCCTTAACCGATTCTATAAATAACTGGGAGAGAGGCCTTCCACCAACTCCTCTATCACCTTCGGATAGTATTCATACTCCAGCCGGTGGATGCGTTGCGCCAGCTCCTCCGGCGTATCGCCCGGCAATACGGGGCATTTCTGCTGGCAGATAATGCCGCCTTCGTCATAATGCTCATTCGTATAATGGATGGTAATACCGCTTTCCTTTTCGCCGGAAGCAATCACTGCCTCGTGCACACGGTCGCCGTACATTCCCTTTCCACCGAACTTGGGCAGCAACGAAGGATGTATATTTATCATTTTATTGGGATAAGCATGCAGAATATTGTCCGGCACACGTGCCAGGAATCCTGCCAATACCACAAAATCAATATCATGCTCTCGAAGCGTCGACAAAACAAGCTCTCCACTTTCCCAATCGCTCTTGGCAAACCAGACACAAGGCACTCCCAGCCCCTTGGCACGCTCTAAAACAAACGCATTCTGCCGGTTAGTCAAAACCAGAGCCACACATGCCGAACCTTTTTCCCGGAAATAACGGATGATATTCTCGGCATTCGTACCACTTCCCGACGCTAAAACTGCGATATTTTTTCCCATAATCCCTCCAATTACTGCACAAAACCGTGAAAAATGTGCAAAAAGGTGCATTTAATTCATCAAATATTTGCGAGGAATGATAAATATTCATTCCTTTGCACCGCAAATTTAAAGAAATAAAACTAATTATTAATTAAAAACTTAAAGTTATGTCTGAAATTGCATCAAGAGTGAAAGCGATTATCGTCGATAAATTAGGCGTAGAAGAATCAGAAGTTACTAACGAAGCTAGCTTCACTAACGACCTGGGAGCTGATTCTCTTGACACTGTAGAACTTATCATGGAATTCGAAAAGGAATTCGGTATCTCTATTCCCGATGACCAGGCTGAAAAGATTGGTACTGTAGGTGATGCTGTATCTTATATCGAAGAACACGCTAAGTAAT
>ENA-ORRH01000549-ORRH01000549.1-human-gut-metagenome-genome-assembly--contig:-NODE-549-length-27708-cov-3.40686_pt1 | contig 27708 bp, 15 predicted proteins | sample MGYA00242173_ERZ509130 | MGnify/ENA primary metagenome ERZ509130 (study PRJEB26280, sample SAMEA2338633) | human gut metagenome | biome: human gut; feature: human-associated habitat; material: faeces... | reverse complement strand
AATAGTAACACATTTATTAGTTTGTAAATGTGTCTACCTATATCAGGATAAGACATAATGATAATCAAGTCCATTCGTATGTCCCACAAGGAAACGGTCATAACTAAATTCGGCGATTACGTCCCGCATCAATCCGCAGAAAGATAAACAGCAGGATTGTGAATCCCCAGAGAGAAGAACCTCCGTAACTGAAGAAAGGCAACGGGATACCGATGACGGGGGTCAGCCCCAGCACCATGCCTATATTGATGAATAGATGGAACAAGAATATACTAAGCACAGAATAACCATACACCCGGCCAAAGGGAGATTGCTGCCGCTCGGCCACGACAATCAGCCGTAAAATAAGAATAAGGAACAGTAATAGTACAGCCGTAGACCCTACGAATCCTTCCTCCTCACCCACGGTGCAAAAAATGAAGTCCGTATCTTGCTCCGGCACATACTTCAGCTTTGTCTGCGTACCATTCAAGAAACCTTTGCCGGTCAGCCCCCCGGAGCCGATGGCTATCTTCGACTGGTTCACGTTATAGCCGGCACCAGCAAGGTCCTCTTCCATACCGAGCACCACCTTGATACGTATCTGTTGATGGGGCTCCAGCACTTTATTGAAGAAGTAGTCGCTGGAGTAGAGGAAACCTATCGAACCCAAAGCAAACAGCCCAATCAGAAAATAAGATAAATGGCGCTCGCTTAAAGAAAGAAAGACAAGATACCCGACAACAAGTGCACAAAGCCCCCACTGCACCCACACCAAGTTGAAGGGTACCACATATTCCGAAATCAGATAAGCCACGAGCAGCACTCCCAGCGAACCGCCGATAATATTCCGTGTGGGTTCCCAGCGCTTTTTATAAACCCACACCATACCTCCGGCAAAGAGCAGTACCATCAGCAGTACGGCAAATTCTCCGATAGGCGTCGGTGTATCGGCAATCATCACCGCATCAAAACGGATGCCCACCACAAAGTAGGCCACTGCACATATACCCGAGAACAGTACCACGCCCGGCATTCCCTCCCGATAAAGCATCAGGAAAAATGCAGAGTACACCAATGCCGAACCCGTCTCCCGCTGTAGGATAATCAGCAACATGGGGAAGAGAATCAGGAAAGCCAACATAAGGGAGCTTTTCCAATTCTTCATCGTAAACGAGTAGGCACTCATATACTTGGCAAGCGCCAGCGCCGTGGCAAACTTGGCAAACTCCGCCGGCTGCAAACTGACCGGCCCCAGGATGAGCCACGACCGCGACCCTTTCGTGTCGGGCGCAATGAATATCGTGACAATCAGCAACAGCATCAGCCCTATATATATAAGGTAGGAGAACATGTCATAGAGGGAATCATCCAGCATCAGCAGCACAAACCCCAGCCCGAAGGAACATATAATCCAGACAAACTGCTTGCCGGCACGCGTAGAGAAGTCCAGAAAGTCACGGTCACCATAATCATAACTCGCCCCACAGACACTGAACCAGCCGAATACAATCAGCAGCAGGTAAACGACAATCGTCACCCAGTCCAATGATTTCCATATGCTATCTCTCCTTGTCACCAATTTATTTACGATTTTACGATTTACTATTTACTATTGAAGTCACTCACCGTTCATCCCTAACCCCTAATCCTTAATCCCTAATCATCATCTCTCCTCATCTCCGTAAAGTATCACCCGGTTACTGAATTCTTCCGCCCGTATCTCATTCTCGGGCGACAGCTTTCCATGCAGATACTGGTCCATCATCATGGCACCGATAGGTACGCCATACGTGGCACCGAAACCACCGTTCTCCACATAGACGGCAATGGCTATCTTAGGGTTGTCCATCGGGGCAAAGCCCATAAAGACAGAATGGTCCTTGCCGCGGTTCTGTGCCGTGCCCGTCTTTCCGCAGACCTCCACACCCGGCAGGATGGCTCCCGCCATGCGGCAAGTGGCGCTACCCGTACTTCCGTCTACAGCGGCACGCATGCCTTTCACCACCATTTCATAATATTCGCGGTCGATGGTGGGATAACGGGGATTGCGATAGATGCTGTCCAGTTCATTGTCTTCTATCTCCTTCACGATGTGCGGAGTAATGAAATGCCCCCGGTTGGCAATGGTGGCACCCAGATTGGCTATCTGCAACGGGGTGGCGAGAATCTCTCCCTGCCCGATGGAGATACTAATCACCGTCAGACCGTTCCACGAACCCCGATAGGGCTTGTCGTAGAACTTTGCATTCGGTATCAGTCCACGCTGTTCGCCGGGGAGGTCGGTACCGAGCCGATAGCCGAAGCCCTGCGATACCATGTGGTCTTTCCATACGGTAATGGCATTCTGCGGCGAACCGTATTTTTTATCACCGAACATGCGATACAATCCCCAACAGAAATAGGAATTACAAGAGGTAGCGATGGCAGGAATCAGCGACAGAGGCGAACCATGTCCGTGACATCCCACATGAAGGCCTTTATGATTGAAACCATGCGCACAAGGGAAAGTCGGATAATCTTCGTGGATAATCTCTTCCTGAAGGAAAGTCAGTGCCTGCGCCGTCTTGAAGGTGGAGCCCGGCGGATAAGCTCCCATGATGGCACGGTTCAACAAAGGCTTCCGCTTGTCCATCTGCAGCAGGCGGTGGTTCTTTCCCCGCTGGCGCCCTATCATCAGATGAGGGTCAAAGGTAGGCGAGGAAACCATGCACAGAATCTCACCCGTAGCCGGTTCGATGGCCACAATGGCACCGATTTTGTGTTGAAGCAGCCGTTCGCCCAACATCTGGAGGTCAATGTCGATGCCTAGTGTCAGGTTCTTGCCGGGTACGGAGGAACGGTCCAACTGTCCGTCCATGTAGTGTCCCTGGATGCGCCCGTGAGCGTCACGAAGCAGAATCTCCACCCCCTTCTCTCCACGCAGATACTTTTCATAGGATTTCTCGATGCCTTGCTTGCCTATATAGTCTCCGCGAATATAATAGTCATCGTTCTCAATGTCTTTCTTGGACACTTCGCCGATGTCTCCCAGCAAATGGCCGGCAGAGTTATAGGTATATTGGCGGATAGTACGCCGCTGAATATAGAAACCTGGAAATTTGAACAGCTTCTCCTGAAACACACCGCACTCTTCGGCAGAAAGCTGCGTCATGAACACCTGATGGGTGTATTTGGAATAACCGGGGTTCATCCAGCGGTTCTTGACGTCCTTCATCCGTTTGTCAAACTGCTCACGGGTAATGTTCAAGGCACTGCAAAGGTCGAGTGTATCCAGCTGCGTCACCTCCCGAGGCACAAACGTAATATCATAGGCAGGCTGGGTAAACACGAGCAACTTACCGTTACGGTCGTAGATAGCCCCCCGTGATGGATATTGTATCTTGTTCAGAAAAGCGTTACTGTCCGCGTTCTTCTTGTAGTCATCAGTCATGATTTGCAGGTCGAACAGCCGGAACACGTAAATAAGAACGATGACAATAGCCGCCGCTCCAATTACATATTTCCGCTTTTCCAGTGTATAGTCTTTCATCAATTCCTAATCCTTAATCCCTTTATCCTTTCTTTCTTATTCCCTCAACAGCCATAATGCAGGTCACAGTAAGCAGGGTACTTGCCGCAATTCTCAACAACAGCGTACCAATATGGGCAAAAGAGAAGAATTCGAGGGTAAGCAACAAGCCGTGATGTATCAGCACACTCACAACCAGATATTTCAGGAAAGGAAGAATCCCCATTGTACGGATGGCCGGAACCAGTGTATCCAGCGTGTCACGAGGCACGAACAGCCGCAGGAAAGTGGGGCGCAAGAAAGCCAGCAACACCGTAGCGGCAGCGTTCATCCCCGGTGTGTCGGAAAAGACGTCGACAGCCAGCCCTAAAAAGAATGCCCACAACATCAACGCATTGCGGGGAGTGTCCGACTCAAACTTCAGTATCAAGTAGATATACAGAAATGGAGTGGCATATCCTGCAATATGCACATTGTTCAATATCAGCACCTGCAACAGTACCAAGCCTATGAACCATCCTATTTTATGCAGATAATTAATTAACAACGCTAATGAGTTATAAGTTACGAGTTACAAGTTATTGAGTGTATAAGTTATAAGATATAAAGATGATTAATCCCTAATCCTTAACCCCTAATCCCTAATTTCTTAGTCACTTCTCGTCTGCCCTCGACTCCAATGCCTTTTGTTCATCCTGCCCGTTGCGGGAAATGACGCGCACATTGCTCACCTTTCCAAAGTCCGTAGCCAGCTTTATCTTCAACAGATACGAAAGCCCGTCGTGCGAGTCAGACATGTCATCCACCGTCCCCACCATGACACCTTCTGGAAACACGGTGGAATAGCCGCTGGTCACTACTGTATCTCCCAGATTGAATTCGGCATGCCGGGGCAAATCCTTCAGATAGGCAAAACGGGAATTACCTCCCTCCCACTTCAAATAACCGAAATAATCACTGCCCACAATCTTACAGCTGATGCTTGACTTGCTGTTCAGCAACGGAATGACCAACGAGTAATGGGGAGAGGTCTTATACACAATACCCACCACGCCATTGGCATCTACAACTCCCATCTCAGGACGGATACCTTCTGTTGTTCCACGGTCTAAAGTGATATAATTGTCAGCCTTGTTCAAGCTGTTCTTTATGACATTCGCCTTGAATATCTGATACTCCGTAGGAGCAAGCCGTTCCATGCTGTACAACCTGGCGGAGTCCAATCCTTTCTCCTTCAAGACATTTTCCAGAAACGAAAGCCGCTGCTCCAGCCACATGTTGCGGTCGAGCAGGTCTTCGTTGGCCGTCTTCAAGTGGAAATAGGAAGTGATGCCACCCGATATTTCATAAACCTTCCCCGCCACGCCATTGGCAGAGGTGAAATACACACTCTGCTGGTAATGATTAAAGCGAAATAATAAAATAAAACTGGCAACCTCTAACAGAAGAAAGAGGAACCAGTAATTATATTTAATGAGAAAGTTTAATAAATTTCGCATTACCGCATCAAGAATGAGAAGCGGTCAACGTTCTTCAATGCCACGCCCGTACCTTTGGCAACGGCATGCAAGGGGTCTTCCGCAATGTGGAACGGTATGTTTATTTTATCAGTCAGACGCTTATCCAGTCCACGAAGCAATGCACCGCCACCGGCAAGATAGATACCGTTGTGAACGATGTCGGCATACAATTCGGGAGGCGTATTTTCCAATGCGCTCAAGATGGCTGTCTCAATCTTAGAGATAGACTTCTCCAAGCAATGCGCCACTTCCTGATAGCATACCGGCACTTCCATGGGCAATGCCGTGATGCGGTTCGGACCATGAACGATATAGTCTTCAGGAGCATCCTCACCGAGTTCCGTCAAGGCAGCACCCACATTAATCTTAATACGCTCAGCCATACGCTCGCTGACCTTCACGTTGTGCTGGCGGCTCATGTATTCCTGAATATCGGCAGTCAAGTCGTCACCGGCAATGCGGATGGAGTTGTTACTTACGATACCTCCCAAAGAGATAACGGCAATTTCCGTAGAACCACCACCTATGTCAACAATCATGTTGCCTTCGGGAGCCTCTACATCGATACCGATACCGATGGCAGCAGCCATCGGCTCGAAAATCAAATAAACGTCGAGCCCGCCGGCATGCTCGGCAGAGTCGCGCACGGCACGCAGCTCCACTTCGGTACTGCCCGAAGGAACCCCGATTACCATGCGGAGTGACGGAGAGAAGAGACGGTTACGGTTGTTCACCATCTTGATAAGTCCGCGTATCATCTGCTCGCAGGCATAGAAGTCGGCAATCACACCGTCGCGCAACGGACGGATGGTACGTATGTTTTCGTGGGTCTTTTCGTGCATCATCTTTGCCTTGTCACCCACGGCAATCATCTTATCGGTACGACGGTCCAAAGCCACCACCGAAGGCTCATCCACCACAATCTTGCCATTCGTGGTGATGATGGTATTGGCTGTGCCAAGGTCCATCGCTATTTCTTGTGTAAAGGAGAATAATCCCATTAATATTTACGATTTAACTATTTACGATTTAACTATTTACGATTTACGATTGATATTCCTCTTGTTTACAATTTGAGATTCAGACTTACGATGTAACTTCAATCGTAAATCGTCAAATCGTAAATCCGAATTAGTGTTTAAAGTGACGGAATCCCGTAGTTACCATGGCAATGCCATGCTCGTTGCAATATTCAAACGAGAGTTCATCCTTGATACTTCCACCCGGCTGGATGACGGCTGTTACGCCTTCATTGCCGGCAATTTCCACGCAGTCGGGGAAAGGGAAGAATGCGTCACTTGCCATTACAGCGCCATTCAAGTCGAAACCGAAGTTTTTGGCTTTCTCGATAGCCTGCTTCAAAGCATCCACACGGCTGGTCTGACCTACACCACTTGCCAACAACTGCTTTCCTTTTGCCAGCACAATGGCATTCGACTTACTGTTCTTCACAATCTTGTTTGCAAAGAGCATATCCTCAATTTCCTGTGCAGTGGGAGCCTTCGTAGTTACAGTCTTCAATTCTTCAGGAGTTTCCACCTTAAGGTCGCGGTCCTGAACCAATACGCCATTCAGCAAAGAGCGGAACTGCTTCTTAGGCAGAGCTGCCGGCTTGCGGACCAGGATAATACGGTTCTTCTTCTGACCGAGGATTTCCAACGCATCCACATCATAATCGGGAGCGATAATCACCTCAAAGAAAATTTTATTGATTTCTTCGGCAGCAGCCTTGTCAATCACGGCATTAGTGATGAGCACACCACCAAAAGCGGATACCGGGTCACCGGCAAGCGCATCGTTCCATGCTTCGAGCACAGTGGGACGTGAAGCCAGTCCACAAGCATTATTATGCTTCAGGATAGCGAAAGTCGTATCCTTGAATTCGTCAATCAAGTCAACGGCAGCATTGATGTCGAGCAGGTTGTTATAAGAGATTTCCTTACCGTGAATCTGGTCGAACATAGCATCAATATTGCCATAGAAATAACCTTTCTGATGCGGATTCTCGCCATAGCGTAAAGTCTTCTGGCTGTTGGCAGAACAACGGAAAGCGGAACCTTCCTCGCCATCGAAATAGTTGAAGATGGCAGAATCATAGTGTGAAGACACTCCGAAAGCCTCTTTGGCAAACCAACGGCGTTCTTCGATGGTAGTAGTGGCTCCGTGTTCCATCAGCATGTCGCGGAACGGCTGATATTGTGCTTGCGAAGCGATGATAACCACGTCGTTATAGTTCTTGGCTGCGGCACGAATCAGAGAGATACCGCCTATGTCAATCTTTTCGATGATGGCAGGTTCTTCGGCACCACTGGCAACGGTAGCCTCAAACGGATAGAGGTCAACAATGACGAGGTCTATTTCGGGGATTTCATATTTTTCAATCTGTTGCATGTCTTGCTCCAATCCGCGGCGGCAAAGAATACCTCCAAAAACCTTCGGATGCAAAGTCTTCACGCGTCCGCCCAGGATGGAAGGGTATGTAGTGAGGTCTTCCACTGCCTTGCAGGGATAACCCAGGGATTCTATAAACTGACGGGTTCCACCGGTTGAGAGGAACTCTACACCTTCTTCATGCAGTTTGGTAATGATTTCGTCCAAACCTTCCTTATGGTAAACAGATACCAGAGCTGTTTTGATTCTTTTTGTTTCAGACATGGATTTGCGTATTAAAGTATGCGTATATTAGTATTTGATGCGCAAAGTTACAAATTTTGTTTATTCATACATACATTCATACACAATAAATTAGGTATAATTAAAAAAGGCGGCATCTGTTTCCAGTCTGCCGCCTTTTTTTAAGGGTTATTTTGTTGGTTTACCAAATAGATACACGTTTTTCTACCGGCAAGAACATCGGGTCTTTTTCTGTCACGTTGAATGCCTCATACCAAGCACCGATTTGCGGCAATGCACCGTTTACGCGCCATTCACCCAATGAGTGCACATCACTCTTCGTGCGGTTCAACACTTCTTCGGGACGGATATCATTGGCCCATACACCTGCGTATGCCAGGAAGAAACGTTGTTCGGGAGTAAGACCATCCAGCACCGGCAGCGGATTGGCAGCCGTAGCTTTCTTGAATGCCTGATAAGAAACCTGCAGACCACCGTGGTCGGCAATATTCTCACCCAATGTCATGCGTCCGTTGGCATATACGCCCGGAGCAACCTCGATGCTATCGAAGAAGTTCACCATCACCTGAGCACGCTCGTCAAAGTTCTTGGCATCTTCAGCAGTCCACCAGTCTTTCAGGTTACCGTCCTTGTCGTACTGGCGACCCTGGTCGTCGAATCCGTGAGTCATCTCATGACCGATTACCACACCGATGGCACCATAGTTGAAGGCATCATCCGCATTCATATCGAAGAAAGGATATTGCAGGATACCGGCGGGGAAACAGATTTCGTTCGTAGTCGGGTTATAGTAAGCGTTGACGGTCTGCGGAGTCATCAGCCATTCGTCCTTATCCACCGGCTTGCCGGCCTTGGCTATCATTTCGGCATGGCTCCACTCGTTGGCACGTTCCATGTTTGCCCAGTAAGAGTCGTTTTTGATTTCCAGTGTGGAGTAGTCTTTCCAAGTGTCGGGATAACCAATCTTCACATGGAAGGTAGCCAGTTTCTCCAGAGCTTTCACCTTAGTGGAATCACCCATCCAAGCAAGATTCTGGATACGTTCGCCCAGGCTTTCCTGCAAGTTCTTCACCAAAGTCACCATACGCTCCTTGGCAGCAGCAGGGAAATATTTCTCCACGTACATCTGACCTACAGCTTCGCCCAGCGCGCCGCTTACAGTGCTTACCGCTCTCTTCCAGCGGGGCTGCATTTCTTGTGTACCGCTCATGGTGCGGCTGTAGAAGTCGAAGTTCTGTTCTGCCATAGCATCGTTCAACAAGCTTGCGGCAGAATCAATCAATTTCCATTGCAGATAAAGGCTCTGCTGTTCAATGGGCAGCGTATCCAGAATATCGGCAGCAGCTTTCAGTGAAGCGGGCTGGCCTACGATGATTTCCTTCACATCCTTCAAGCCCATGGCAGACAAATAAGCATCCCAATCGAAAGTAGGATAATTCTTCTTCAACTCTTCCATGCTCATCTTGTTATAATTGGCATGCGGGTCACGCAACTCCGTACGAGAGCGGAAAGCCTTGGCAAGACGTGTTTCCACATCCATCACCACCTCCATACCTTTCTTGGCAGTAGCCTCGTCGAAACCAGCCAACTGATACATCTTCTGTACATGTGTACGGAAAGCATCACGAATTTTGGCAGTAGCCTCATCATTCTCCAGATAGTATTCACGTTCGCCCATGCTCAGCCCGGTCTGATAGGTCTGTACAGCATTCATGCTACTGTTCATTTCGTCAGCGCCAACATACAGCACGTTGTAGGCGATAATACCCTTCTTCTGCATATCGCCCAGCAAGGCATAAAGCTCCTTCTTGTCCTTCAAAGCAGCCAGCTGGTCGAGTTCAGCCTTGATGGGGGCTACACCGTCCTTGTTCAGCTTCACGCTGTCCATTACGATTTTGTACAAGTCACCGATTTTTTGTGCCACGCTGCCGACTTCGTGCTGGGTGGCGGCAAGCTCTTCAATCAGTCCTTGAATCTGCTTGCGGTTGTTTTCTGCAAGGATAGTAAAAGAACCGTACTGTGAGTATTCAGCAGGAATCGGATTGTTCTTCATCCAACCGCCACATGCGTATTGGTAAAAGTCAGTTCCGGGTAGAGCCGTTGTGTCAAGATTGGCGAGCTGGATGCCTGCTGTAAGTTCAGCCTGCTGCTTGCCGGTGTTGCAGGAAGCCGTCATCAGACAGAATGCTGCAATGGGTAACAAATGATTTGCTTTCATAAACATATAAAATATAATAGTTAGTGATTCTCCAACTCTACAGTAGCCGCGTCCCACTCTTCCATCACGCGGTCAAGCTGCTCTTTCAGTTTTTGGTGCTGCTCATAAAGCGACATGTCCGAAGCACCTTCCGGTGTGGCCATCCTGGCCTCAAGAATGGCAATGGCAGCCTCCGTCTGCTCTATCTCCGCTTCACAATCGGCAACGCGACGTTCCAGTTTCTTGAGCTTCTTATTAAGCTCCTTCTGCTCCTCATAAGAGAGTTTGGCTGCCGAGGGTTGAACCGGTTCTGCACCAGCATTTCCCGATGCCGCCTTACCGGCAGTGGGCGAAGCGGAAAGTGAAGGGGATTTCTGTAACTCATTCAGGCTCTCTATCTGCTTCTTTTGCAGGAAATCATAAATTCCTCCCAGATGTTCCTTCACCAGTCCGCCACCAAACTCGTACACTTTAGTCGCAAGTCCGTCCAGAAAATCACGGTCATGGCTGACTATTATCACCGTTCCGTCAAAATCGCGGATAGCCTCCTTCAACACATCTTTGGAACGCATGTCAAGATGATTCGTAGGTTCGTCGAGAATCAGGAAATTCACCGGCTCCAACAGCAGTTTTATCATGGCAAGCCGGGTACGCTCTCCACCGCTGAGCACCTTCACCTTTTTATCCGAAGCCTCACCGCCGAACATGAAAGCACCTAGAATATCACGGATTTTGAGGCGGATATCCCCTACGGCCACGCGGTCAATCGTATCGAATACAGTCAGGCTCTCATCCAAAAGCTGTGCCTGGTTCTGGGCAAAATATCCAATCTGCACATTATGTCCCAGTGTAAGCTTACCGGTATAATCCGTAATCTCACCCATAATACACTTTACAAGCGTAGACTTACCTTCGCCGTTCTTACCGACAAAAGCAACCTTCTCTCCTCGGTTGATAGTCAAATTCACATCGTGGAAAACAACGTGCCCACCGTAGGATTTCTCCATATCCTCGCAGATAACGGGATAATTACCGCTACGGCTACTGCAAACAAACTTCAGGCGCAAAGAGGAGTTGTCTTCCTCATCCACTTCGATGCGCTCTATCTTTTCGAGCTGCTTGATGCGGCTCTGCACTTGCACAGCCTTGGTAGCTTTGTACCGGAAACGTTCGATGAAATCTTCCGTATCTTGTATCTGCTTCTGCTGATTCTCGTAAGCACGTAGTTGCTGCTCCCGGCGCTCCTTGCGAAGCACCACGAACTCATCGTATTTCACTTTATAGTCGTAAATGCGTCCACAAGTTATTTCGATGGTACGCGTAGTGACATTGTTCAAAAAGGCGCGGTCGTGGCTGACAAGCACCACCGCATTGGCACGGGTGGAAAGGAAGTTCTCCAACCACTGGATACTCTCGATGTCAAGGTGGTTGGTAGGCTCGTCGAGCAGCAACACATCCGGACGGCGAAGCAACAGCTTGGCAAGCTCTATACGCATACGCCAACCACCGGAAAACTCGCTTGTAGAGCGGTCAAAGTCCTCGCGGCTGAAGCCCAGCCCTTGGAGCGTGCGCTCTATTTCGGCACGGTAGTTGGTGCCGCCCATCATCAGAAAACGTTCGTTTTCGTGAGTGAAGCGGTCAATCAGTTTCTGGTAATCCTCGCTGTCGTAATCGGTACGTTCGGCAAGTTGCCGATTCATGCGTTCGATGCCCGCCTGCATCTCAAAAATATGCTCGAAGGCAAGTTCAGCCTCCTGCATTACGGTGCGCTTGTCACTGAGTATCATCACTTGGGGCAAATACCCGATAGTACATTCGCGAGGAACGGCAACAATGCCGGCAGTGGGCTGCTGAATGCCAGCCAATATCTTGAGCATGGTGGACTTACCGGCACCATTCTTGCCGACAAGAGCTATACGGTCTTTCTTATTGATAACATAAGAGACGTCTTCGAACAGAGGAGTGGCATTAAATTCTACCTTCAGTCCTTCTACAGATATCATAGTGTCAATGAATTTAGCGTTCAAGACTGCAAAGGTAGCGATTTTCAACGTTATACAATATCATACGCTCACATAATTACATCAAATATCCAAGAAAGAGAACACTACTCCCGCATTTCCTGCGGAAGGACAATTGCAAAGCGGCTCCCCTTGCCAAGAGTTGAAGCCACTTCTATTTTTCCATGAAACCTTTCAACGATAGTCCTGCAAATGGCCAATCCCAATCCCGTGCCCTGCACAAAAGCATCTCCCTTATAGAAACGTTCAAAAATGTGCGCCAGAACTTCTTCCGACATGCCAGTTCCCGTATCTTCCACAAAGACTTCCAATGTAGCAAAGTCCTTCAGCCTATACCCTATGGTTATGCGTCCTTCAGCAGTGAACTTCACCGCATTATTGATAAGATTGTTGACAACTTGCCCCAAACGCGTAGGATCTGTATAGATAACTGCCGCCCGGTCCGGAAGGTCTAGCAGTAACTCCACTCCTTTCCGAAGATTCATCTTCTGCGCACTGTAAATGCTTTCCAATATGCCATTTAAAGAAACCTTCTCAAAATGGAATTCCATCGTGTTCGATTCTATCTTGGACAAATCCAGAATATCTGAAATCAACACCATTAACAACTGGCTGTTCTTTTCAATCAAAGACGTAAATTCCATAATCTCCTGCCGCGACAAGTCGGCATCCCCACAAGCCAGCAGTGTAGAGAAGCCCACAATGGCATTTAGTGGCGTACGTATCTCGTGGCTCATATTAGCAAGAAATACGCTCTTCAACTCATCGCTACGTTGCGCTTTCTGCAAAGCCTCGTTCAATTTATTCTCCGTATCCTTGTATTTCTGCGTACTCATGCAAATACCGATGATACGGAACGGCAAATCCGTCAATTGCCCCACATAGGTAGATTGCGCCTCAAACCACTCCCACTTGCCGTCTCCCCTCCGTAGACGGTATTCCACTGGGCGTTCGTACAAATTACCATGCAACTGTAAAGCCAAAGCATCAAACACTCCCTTCCGGTCGTCCGGATGAATCAGAAATGCGAATTCCTCAGGCGTCAGCGTATAGTCACGCGTAGGAATCCCCAAATATTCAAAATAACGCGGTTCTATAATCATCAGATTATGTTCCATGTCGAAAGACCATTGAAATATCTGGGTGCGGCTCAGCGCAATATTCAGCAAATGCTTCTGTGTCCGTTCTTCCAACACATTCCTGAAATAGAGTACAATCCTCACCAATTGTCCATCTTCATGAATTCCCACCATAGCACCTTGTATCAGAAAACTGATACCACTCTTCAATTCACGTATAAAGCAATTGATATCTAAGGGAATAATCCGCACATCCCTCTCCCGAAGTTGCAGCAAAAGGTCTTCTAACACATTCTTTTTATCACATACCACTTCCAATAAGTCAGTGATACGCCGCCCTATCACATACTCATTCAAATGGAGTTCATTCATCACCTGCTGATTCAGACGCCAGATACAATCTTCCAAATCAATCATAATAATGCTGACGGGCCATGAGTTGAACAACTGCTCGGAGATGGCATTTATTATACGTACTTCTTGAGGAACATTCGGATTCATCAGAATTGTTTTATCATACAAGGAGCAAAGTTCGGGCTAAAATGCTTATGCCACAAACAAACCCTTATAAATCAATATTCCGTTTTAGCATGTATATATTCTATTATTCACAACTTTACCTTATTTAACAGAGACAAATTGAGCGTAATATTGATTTTAACTGTTATCTCTGTCATTTATACATTATTATCCCCCATTTTTGTGTCTTAAAATCTCCAACATGAATATATCCGAATTCAATATAAATGCCGAGTTCATTGCCTGCAATCATATCACAACCAATGAACTGAATCCGCTAGTGGAAAAGCCATACCACACCAAGGCCAGTATCTTCGCTCTATGCACCAAAGGAGTTCTGAAAACCATCATAAACCATACTCAATTCAGGGTTGAAGCTAACACCCTCCTAGTTATTCCTCCCGAGACCTTCGTACAATTGCTACACACGTCAGACGATGCTGAAATATATGTCGTCATATTTTCCCAACAACTTATCCAGAGTTCAGGGGCCGGCAAGGTCATGATGGATAAGTTTCACATTATAGGCAAACACTATATTTTTCCTCTATCGAAAACGGACTTCCAGCTTTATGCCGAGTTCATGACCTATTTGTCACACCTCTACCAAAGAACAGAAAGCCCCTCAAGTCTAGTTTCATTGCAAACTCTACTGACCTATCTGTTACAAGGTATATCCGAACTCTGTCCGGAACGCCCTAGAATAAAAGAGACTCCGGGCAGCAGGCATTTCAACCAATACCGCATTTTTATCCGATTGGTACACACAGACTATGTCCGGGAGCATCAAGTGTCCTATTATGCATTGAAAATGAATATGAGACCGGCAGCTCTTTGCCGCCTTGTCAAAAAGGAATCAGGACATACAGCCATGGAAATCATCAACAATACTATCATCATGGATGCCAAAGCACAACTTTGTACCGCCAACACTCCGATAAAGGATATAGCCGTGAGTCTAGGTTTTAATAATGCGGCCTTCTTCAACAAATTCTTTAAACGTCATACGGGAATACCTCCTCAGAAGTTCCGCACATCCTCAAAACAATAAAATCCACTCAAAACACAAAATGCGGATATTCTGCCATGAGAATACCCGCATTCCTCAATAAGAGAAGTCTGCCATCAATCTACCTTCTTAGCAATAAAAAACACATAACCGTAGAATTCCTTATATTTGCCGTATAGTTCATCCTCAATCATTTGGAGTGAGCTGAACTCTTCGGCAATTTTATTACCGGCATATTTCTTACGGAAAATCTCCTGGGCCGCAACCTTTGAAGCAAAGTAATGCTCTGTCCAGCAATTCTCCGGCAGAATGAATGTAGCAACGGGGAGATAACCCGCCTTGTACAACTTGGTCACCTGATTGGGAAGTGTATCCATTTCAGAGTAAGCGTCCATCCAGAAGTCATTGATTTCCGCAGGGCGTTCGTCCGTAAACCATGAACTCTCGGAGACGGCAATATACCCTCCCGGTTTCAGATACTTACGCCACTCCTTCAAGCCACGTTCAAAGCCAATGTTATAGATAGCACCTTCACACCAAATCATATCCAGCTCCTCCTCACCGAAAGGAAGGGCATCCATTGAACCGACAATTCCTTTTACTCTGTCCTGCAAGCCTAACTGCCTTGCATTACGGTTGAAGATATCAATAAAGCCGGGAAAAAGGTCAATTCCTGTAATCCGCCCCGGCACATGGCCAGCTACTACCATTGTCTGGCCACCCGTCCCCCAGCCGATATCGGCAATAAAGGATTCATCGGTAAGACCGTCTACAAAGCTCAATGCCTTCAACGTCGCTTCAGGACTGCCAGGGCCTTGTCGTTCCATATTGGAGAAAAAGTCACAGATTAAATTAAGTTCGAAATCGTGGATAGTTTTATTTTCGTTACTCATTTTCTTACTATATTTTGCATATACGGAAAGTATCACAATACCTTCAGCATAATATGCGGATTAAACTTGAATTATAACAATAAAAAAACACTCTCGAAAGAAGTTATCCGAGAGTAAACGAAGGGGGGACAATCTGTGCAGGGAACACAGATTGTTTACAAAACCAAATCCGATTTAAATGTCTTTGTCATACTGCAAAGATACGCAATATTTTATTTAATCAAAGATTTTACGGTTAATAAAGATTTTCCCTTGCACCGGGCGCATGCTGAAGAACCGCACCTACCACCTGGCAAGTATCCAGTTCCTTACAGTCGCCACAAGTATTGAAACCTTTTTCGTACACACATTTGCGGATAGCACAATAATCGCTGCAATAGGCAAACTTCACCCCGTCTGCACGGCACCCCATACAATGGATGGTTTCCGGCGTAATTTCTGGCGTATTGTTCAGCACACTCCACTCTTTGGCAGTTTTCTCTCTCAGCTCATCGTCATTATTGACAGTGGCTATACGGGCGGCGCAATTTTCGCAATCCAACCCGCAACATGCAATTAATTGTTTCATCACTTGGTTATAACGATTTATGTTTGAGGATATAATGCCCTTTTTCCCGCACATCGATTCAGTAAGCCCAAAACTCACCCCATACCTTGGAACAGACACTCATTTACCGACAGTCCTCAGCGCTTTCTTAACGATATACTTGGTCTCTTTCGTTTCACTTTCCCAACGCCTGCAAAGCTTCCTTACAAATCCGGATTGCGTCTTACTTGCATCATTTAACCAATTCCCTACGCTGTTCCGGACATACTTGGAGTAATCTGATTTCAAAGGTTCCAATATCGGTGAGCCCAATGCAGGGTTCTGTTCCAACATTTCAGTATGCTTGCACCAGACACCTCGTGAACAGAAAACAGAAGAACAAATATAGCTCTGGCAAACGCCTTCCCCATATTTGTCCTTTTGTTCTTTTACCCAAATAAATTAATGCGAATCAAGTTATCCTTCCGTCTTACTTTAGAACAGCTTCGCAGGATACTCGCCCGCATCCACCAAAGCCTGAATCTTGTCGACTACACTCTGACGGTCTTCGGGATAAGTCACACCGAACCACTTGCTGGTTGTATCGAGCACTTCGCAGGTAGCAGTGCCATTGTTAATCAGCTTATCCACCATCAGCGGGATGAAGAATTCGCTTTTCAGATTCTCCATATTCTTCGGGTCGCTCAGGAAGCTCTTGAAAAACTCTGCACTGTAAGCAAAGTAATCGGGAGTAAAGCCCCAGAAGTTCATGCTGACCGGAGTCGTCTCGGGAGTGGCAGTCCATTCACCGTTATCATCGATGTACTTCACCTCGCCGTCCATACGCTGAATCTTGGTACGCTCTACTACAGAAGTCAACAAGTTGTTTGCATCCGTTCCGCACAAACCACGGGATACGGTACCGCTTTCGCTCAATGTATTACCGATGCGGAAGCCTACCATGGAATATACATTTTTGGAACCTTCGGGAAGGGCTGCAAGAAATTTGCCCATTACCTGGAAGGAATCACGACCGTAGAAATCGTCGCAGTTGATAACAGCAAACGGTTCCTTTATTACATCGGCACCCATCATTACAGCATGGTTGGTTCCCCAAGGTTTGGTACGGCCTTCGGGGCAGGTGAAGCCTTCGGGAAGGTCATCGATGGACTGGAATACCAGTTCGCAGGGGATATGGCCTTCGTATTTGGAAATAATCTTGTCGCGGAAATCCTGCTCAAAATCTTTACGAATTACGAAAACGAGCTTTCCAAAACCGGCATTGATGGCATCGTAAATAGAATAATCCATGATAGTTTCGCCATTCGGGCCTAGTCCGTCCAATTGTTTCAAGCCACCATAACGGCTGCCCATGCCGGCTGCCAATAAGAATAAAGTTGGTTTCATATTTAGTTATTATTTAAAAAGGTTAGTATATCACAGTTGATAACGGCTGCAAATGTACAAAAATTTATGGCTGACAGAAGGGAGTTTTAGTTCATTCTTTACCACTATCCGTTCAAAAAGGTACATTTAGAACGGATAACCGATGGCAAAATGCAACGCCATGCTGTCCTTGAACTTGGGAATATTATAATACCCCGACTTCCCGGTATCATACGGATCATGCAGCCCGATACCCAAGTCCAGACGAAAAACAAGAAAGTCCAAATCGTAACGCAAGCCAAATCCCGTGCCCAAAGCAATCTGTTTCGGGAAATTCTTCAACGTAAATTCACCATTCGGGCGGTTTTCATCTTTACGCATCAGCCATACATTGCCGGCATCCAGAAACACCGCTCCATGCAAGTCGGCAATCATACGGAAGCGATACTCGATATTGGCTTCTATGCGAATATCACCCACGTGGTTGATATAGGTATATTTCCTATCCGTCTCGGGAGGATAGCCGCCCGGACCTATACTGCGTGCAGAAAAGGCGCGCACACTGTTGGCACCGCCGATATAGAACTGTTCCGTATAAGGTGCGGTCGTAGCGTTGCCATACGACCATATCACCCCTCCGGCAATACGCGAGGCTATCATCTGGTTCTTGTCTATCCGGTAATGGTACCTGAATTCCGAGTTCAGCTTCAAGAACTGTGCAAAAGGTACCCCGAAAAGCTTCTTTCCTTCCTCACTGAACGGCTTGCCGAAAATACGGTAGACGGCAGAAGTCAGGTTACCGGCCGACGCAACGGTGGTCTGCCACCAGATGGGGTTACGCTTGCCGCGCACGGAAGCGTTGTCATAAGTATAGGTGTACTCCATGGCAGGAATGAACTGGTCGCGCAAACTAACGTAGAGTGCCGGATTCTCGGCACGCAACGTATCGAAAGCGGCAGTAGGATTGCGCAGTACATTGAATGTCAACCGGAAAGGAGTTATACTGTGCCTGGAAGTCGATTTGGGCTGGAAGTCATAAGTGACATTACCGCCAAAAGCCAACAGCTTATAATACTTGGCACGGTTCATCTGGTCGGCATATAAACGGAAAGTCGTTGTAGCCGGGAAGTCATACTCACGGTCGCCCATCCTAGGAAACACCACGCGCGGAAAGATAAGCGAAGTGGAGATACCCAGTTCATAACTGTTCATCAAGGAAGAACTTGCCTTGCCCGTCTGCCATTCGTACGAACCGTTCAACTTCACATTCCAGCTTTCACCGCCACCGAAGACATTGTTCTTCGTCACCGTAAAAGCGGCACCCGGTCCCGTCTGGTTATTGCTCTTCATGGTGACATTAAAATCCAACTCCGCATCGTAGGGTTTATCGAGCGCGGCAATGACCCTCACATCCAATGTATCAGACACAAACGCCGTATCACGCGGTATATACTGCATCTCCGCATAACGGAAAATACCGACGCTTGCCAGACGCTCCTGAATACGGGTCTGACGGTACAAACTATACAAACTCTGCATAGAACGCTGGCGGGCAATACCTGCGCTGTCCTGTATCTGACGTTTCCGCCGATAACCTTGATAGTTCAACCAACGGTAAAGCATGTTGGGACGTACCGGAGGTTTGTTGTAGTAATGTATGGTCAAGCCTTTGTAATCCATGCTGTCATTGGGTTCCTGCCCCTGCTTTCCAAGAAGATAGACGGATTTACGCCCCACACGGAACTGCTTCTCGGCTACCTTTGGCATACCGGGAACGGGAATCAAGCGCATCTGGACATGCCCATTGGGAACCATCATGGTATCGGCCTGATAGGTTAGGTAGTCGGGACGGAAATAATAACAGCCCACATTACGCAGCAGGGTACTGATACGGGTACGCTCCCCATCCAAATCAGCCACATTGAATTGTTCTCCCGAACTGATAAGGGAACGTCGGCGTCCCAGCTCCATAATGCGAGTGGTACGCTCGCTGAAACCACGATAATATACCGTATCTATAAAGTAGGGGTTACGCATGTTCACCGTATATTGCAACTTTGCCTTCAGCGAGTCCTTCGGGTCGATAAATGTCTTGTAGCTGACGCTTCCGTTGAAATAGCCATAATCGCGCAGCAAGTTAACCGCCGCCTTCTGGCGTATATCGGGATTCACCGTAGACATAAGCACCGGAGTGGCGGCAAATTTATTGAATATCCACTTTCCGAATCCCTTCTCATACTTCTGGAAACCATTGTAAATCCACAGTCCGAAAGGAAAGGGATAGCGGATAGTAGAGCTTCCCAGCAACGAATTGTTCGGTGCCGTAGCAAGGGCGGCTTCCACCTCTTCCATAGCAATCTCACCAACAGACGTTTCACTGCGGTTCAATACAATCATCGGCTTTTGGCCGGTATAGAGTATCTCCCCCTCGGGCAAGTGCTTCGTGGTGGAGCAACCTGCCAGAAATATCAATCCTGCAATATATAATATCAGTCGTTTCATATCACATTCCTACTTTTTCATATCGCTATTTTCAGCCTCCGGTTTTATCTTTTTCTTCCTGAAGATGAAGAGTTCACTCAATCGGTCCATCTTCCGGCGCAGCACAAGGCCGACACCCGTTTCGGTTATCTCACCGTCGAGTATGCTTTCGTAGTTTTTATTATGGAATACACGGACATATCGAGTACCCGACGCATCAAGACGGTATTCCAGCGATATATTGTCAATGAATGATTCCGCATCGTTCGTGGCATTGGCCCCGGTGGACACTTTTCCACCGATGACTATCTGTACGCGGTCGTTGAAGAAACGCTGGGAATAACGAAAACTGAAGTCTTTCTGCGTGTCACCCGTTTCAGCAGAGGTACGGTCTTCCACACCTACACTGATATTGGCCCCTTTTATACCTCCCGCCAAGGAGTTTATCTGGCTCTGAAGCACTGAGTTCAAGGCGGCTCCCATTGACAAACCTCCTCCTTTGGCACCACTGTTCAGGTAAATACCCGTGGCAAGCATGGCAATGGCCTGCTTGCTACGCTCTTCTGCACCCATTGCCTGCAGCTCATTCTCTACTGCGGCATCTTCGGGCGCCGAAATATCGAATATCAAATCGGGAGCGTCAAGCCTGTTCTTGATGGAAATGGAAACATCGAAGTTCACCATGCGCGAACCGTCCCCGTCACCATCGGCCACAGAAGCACGCATACGTTCCGTAGCCTTCAGACTCAGCGTAGGATTCATAATATTCCCCCGCCAATCCACATAACTGCCGGGATTGAACTGGAACTCCTTCAACGGGATGATAGGCAGCGAATATTTCATGACGCCACCCGAAAGGGTATAGCGTCCGGTAAGGCTCATATCCCCTTGGGGAGTATACTGCATATTCAAATCACCGCCACCTTCCAGTTCGATGTATTTGCTGCGGTCGGGACTCAAGTCAGCACGAAGACGGACAGCATCGTCAATATGGACGGACATATACATTTCCAATCCTCCCAAAGACATGGCAGGAACCTCATCTGCTTTTACCGACGTCGTATCGGTGAACGAGGTAAAGGTAACCAGCCCACTGAGACGGTCTTCCACCGTTAAAGGGGAATCGGTCAACACGTAGGTTACGTTGGTATTGCCCAGCAAATTCATGTTTCCACGCATCGTGAGCCCGTCAAGCGGCCCCTTCACCGTGGCATGCAAGTCGACGAACACCTTTCCATACACCAGACTTTCGCGGGTACGCGGTGCATCCAGCAACGTATAGTTCTCTGCCAGCAGATTGAGGTTGGCAGTAGGACGCTCCATATTCCGGAAATCAACCTTACCGTCAATCGTAAACGGATTCTTGCTGGTGGTATAAATGGCAAACTTATCAAATATCAACTGATTGTCCTTTATCTGTACCGGACGGTTGTCGAACCAGTAACGTGCTCCCGCCTGGCGTGCATAGACAGACACACTGTCCAAAACAATATCACCATGCATTTGAGGCTTGTCCAGCGAACCGTAAATATAAAGCCCTCCATCAATATCTCCGGTAAAGGCCACCGTTTGGTCAGGGATGAATGCATTGGCCATCTTCAATGGAAAATGCTCGAAACGGGTGGACACTTCCAGGGTATCCTTTCCGTTCTTCTGCGTCAAGATACCGTCGGCGGTCATCACTTCTTCATTATCATATGTAAAATAGGTATTCAGATAGTGCGTATTCTTGTCGCCCGGCAACCAGGTAGCCCCCAGGCCGATGTCTCCAACCGGTTGGCGTTCGTAGGTCAGTTTCTCTACATTGGCTTCGGCAGACACCTGCAGGGAAGTGGCAGTCTGTATATAATTTGCTTCGGCAGAGAACAATCCCGTAAGCCGGGGCATATAAGGAAGTACCTCCGTAAGTTCATCCAGGCGCAATCGGCTCAGTTCTACGTTTATATTCTGCAAGGAAAGGGTATCATTCTTGTCGGATTGCATACGGAAACACAGACCATCGTCGCTGTCCATATCAATATTGGCATAGACGCGCATATTCTTATGCAGATAAATCCAGTTACTATTGTCCGCAAAGTGGAATTTACGGAAAGCGATAATCGGCTCGGCAGGAATAAGGTTCAGCAGCACACCATTACCGCGACCGTGTCCTTCGGTCAACGGACGGGCATTAATACCGAATAGAACACCGGTCTGCCCTTTTCCATTCACATAATCCACAGTCAGTTCCGCATCTTCATTACGGACTTCACCCGTCAGTGTGCTACGGAACACAAACTGCGGGTTCTTAGGACCGTTTATGACACCACCTTGCAACTTCATGCGGGCAGTATCCTGCTTCACTGTAAAAAATATCGTATCGAGCTGCAAGGAGTCCATGCGCAATCCGTGAACAGCTGTACGTCCATTGATGCCGACTTGCGGAGTAAATCCGAAGCTCAGTTTGAAATCATTATAGGAAATACCCTTTGCAGCCAGGAAATAGCTGACGGGATTCTGGTTACCGGCTTCCAGATGCATGCCCGCTGAAGGAAGGACTTGGCGCAAAGCGGCATGGTCCAAACGCCGTTCATCAATCTGCTTTGTCAGGATAGAGACAAATTTATCCGACTGTTCCATCAACTTCTTCAACGTGCTGTGAGCGCGGAAACGCAGATTCAAGTCACCGGCATCAAGCCTCAACTTGAGAGAATCATGACGTGCCTCCGCTCCCATTGTAAAGGCAAACGGGTGTTTCAATGGTCGGGGCACCAAACCCAGCTTATGCAGATTCACCTCTTCCACATTTAAATCCAAAGCGCCATCCAGATAGTTGCGGTCAAGACGCATATCCGCATTTCCCTGCATCTTGAGAAGGACATTATCGCTGGCAAGACGGACGGTAGCAACGGATGACTTGAGTCCGGCATGCACATCTACACCGGAAATGTCCCAATGGCCATACTGTAGTTTTTCCAAGGAGGCATTCAAAGCGGCCACAGTTTTTCGTGATGCCACATCCACCCCTTGCCCCTTAGCGGACATCTTTGCCGTAAGAGTATAGATAGAGTCCTTGGGCAGGAAGTGATGCACCTGCAAGTTGTTGATGGCAAGGTCGGCATGGTAGGCTTCCGTAGCAAGATTATAGGCGGCGTCCAAATTCAAGGCGCCTTCCTTCTCCTTCAGTTTCAGGGCGGCAGTGCACTGCGCCCCCTCCATACCGAGACGTGCCGCAAGGTGCATACTGTCCGGCACAATGATGGAGCCATCGGGAGCAATGTCAGCTAGTCCGGTCAGGAAGTTCAAGTTCTGCGTATGCATTTCGAAGTCCATGCTTCCATTGCGTTTCACACTGTCGGTCAGGCTCCAGAATTCTCCTCCCCCACTCAACGAAAAGGCTCCGGGCAGCTCAGCCGTAAAACGGGAAATCTGCATCTGCTTCAGGTTTCCTTCCGTACCGGCATGAATCACCAACGGACGGAACGGATAGGCTTCCTTGAAAGCTTCCGGCAAGCCACCGGCAAAAAGCAGTACATCCTGTTTGCCGATACGGGCATTGAAACGGGCTGTCAGACGGCCGGTGGTAGGTATATTTATCAGTTCCCAGTAAGTCTGTGCCGTAAGGTTCATCTCACTATGAGGTGTCAGCAACTTCAAAGAAGGGATACGGATAACGGTAGAATCGGCAAACAACCGCCCGGTCAGGGAAGTTACACTCAAACCGGAACGCTCATACATGGAAAATTCCCGGATAACGGCATTCATATCTCTGCCGTAGTACATCACAGAATCAATGCCCATACGAATGTCGCGAAGAGCAATGTGCGAGGGGTCGAAGCCTATCGCACTCCCCGGGCCACCGGTATCATAATTGACAGAAGTTCCAGTCAGCAGGAATTTTCTCCAGCCATAGAACTGGTGTTTCAGGTCGGCAGCAGCGTCCGCAATCTCAGCATCTCCTATATGGGCTTTCAGCCCCATGGAGTCCAATGGCATCTGTAAATCGACCGAGACGTTCTTCAACTTCAGAGTATGGAGTGTGACTTTCCAGTTTAACGCAGTGTCAGTAGTGTCCTTGGGAGTCTCAGTGGTATCTGCAAGCATCACCTGCACATGGGTATCGCTCAATTCTATATTATTGAGGATGGCATCTTCTTTTGTAAGGTCTATGCCATGGCTCTCGAAAAAGAAATGCCCCAGTACCCCTTTGATGCACATACCTTCCATTAAATTGGAGGAGTTGACAGCAACTTGTTTCAAGGTAATGTCATCCACCTCCACTTTCCCTTTGAGTAAAGGCCATGCCTGTACCCGTACGTTCAAACTTCCAAGATTCAGCAAGGTATCGGGATGCTGCACATCAACAGCACTGTCGGCAGGCTGTACCACCAATACACCGCGGACCAACAAATTCAAAGGAAAGCGAAGGTCAATCCGCTCCACGGATATGTCCATACCCGTAGCACCTGATGCAATTGCCGTAGCCTGCTTCCGTATCAAATTCTGTACGGGAGGCACATAAAGCAATATCATCAATATTATAAACAGTATAATAGGAGTAAGCAACACCCACAGTGCTGTTCTCAACCATTTTCTTCTCATCGGAACGTCAATCTTTCATCGTATTTAAAAGTCCTACAAAGTAAACAATTTCTTTCGACATTTGGTTCCCGACAGAGAAAAATCACGTATTCTTCTCTGTTCCCCCATTACGGAAAAGCTGTTGCCTGAGTAATGACATCCTCTATCAAAACGAGGGCGGCAAGGGCGTGTTCTTTCAACTCTCCGGTAAAAGGCACTCCATGAGAAGTTTCCAACAGTTTCAGCAATGCAACCAGTTCCGCTGCTCCAATTAAAGTAAAGAGGGGAATCATTTTGTGGGAGACAGCAGCCATCTCGTCCACATCCTCATTCTCCACAGCCTTCTGCAAACGCTCCGCATTGAGGCGGGTTTCAGCCACAAAACTTTCCAGAATGGACTTTGCCGCCTCGGGGTCATCGACCGAAAAAGCAGTGAGCGAAGAGAATTTATACCCCGGGCAAGCCGAAGTTTCCGAAACTTCCGTAACCTCCATCCCTTTGTCCTCCATATTCAATTCATGTAGCAATTCACTGACGGTAAACGGCTTATGCAGGCATCCGGCAAATCCATGCACCGTAAATTCCTCACGCTGCATGTCACTGCGGGCAGTGACAGCAATCACCGGAACAGACTGTGCCTGCGGTATGTTCGAAGCACGAAGCAGTTTCAGTAAATCAAAACCATTAATAGCAGGCATCTGCACATCAGTAAGCAGAACATCAAAGGTTGCAGTGCGCAAGGCATCCAGCAGTTCATCCAGTTGTAAACAAGAGACAGAATTTATACCACTCTGCTGAAGCATGGCGGCAGTAAGGGTAAGCTGAATACGGTCATCATCGATAAGGAGGACATTCTTCAGTGAAGAATGAGGAACGGGGAATGAAGAATTGCCATTCGGCGTGGCAGCACATCCCGATTCTTCATCCTTCATTCTCCGTCCTTCACTCCTTACGGGATAGATAGGAATATATATGGTGAAAGTGCTTCCCTTGCCTGGCACACTGTCTACATCAATCGTGCCTTCAAGCAACTGTACCAGCATACGGACAATGGAAAGTCCAAGTCCAAACCCCTCTTTACCCTGAGCACCCGGTAAGCGGGTAAACTCCTGGAAGATACGTTCCCGGTCGGCAGGTTCCATACCTTTACCGGTATCAGCAATGGCAACTACCAGTCGACGGTCCTCGTAACGGGCAGTCATGGTAACACTGCCTTGGTCCGTAAACTTCACGGCATTGGACAGCAAATTGTTGATAATCTGGCGCAGACGCAAGGGGTCGCAAATATAGGTACCGCCCAGCTCCGGGGCAATGTCGCAATGAAGCGCCAGTCCTTTGGCAGCCGTAAGTGGTTCAAAACTGACGTGTATCTCTTCAAGCAGGCGGGAAGGATGAAAGGTGACCCGGTTGATTTCGGCCTTGTTCAAATCAAGACGATGGAAGTCGAGCAAATCAACGACCAGCTTCAGCAGATGTTCCGATGAGGTTTTCATATTGTCCAGATAGAACCGCTGACGCTCATCCACCGTCAGACGGGAAAGCAAGTCGGCATAGCCCATAATAGAACCGAGCGGGGCTTTGAAATCATGGGTAATGGCAAGCATCAGTTTTTCACGGACAGCGAGTAAATCCTCGGCACGACGACGGGCCTCTTCCAACTCACGACGGTAACGGTTGCTTCGGGTTATGTCGCGGCCGATGATAATAAGAAAAAAAGCGGAAAGCAACACCGCACCTACGGCAATGCCACTGATAATCTTGGCCGAACGGCGTCGGACCGCTTGTTGATACTCGGCTTCCGTCCGTGCACGCAGCAGAGTTTCCGTCTCGTAATCTTTCAGCAAGCTGTCAATACGAGCGGTCAGCATATGGTCCAAGCGTTGCAGATAGCGTTTACGTCGCTGTATAACAGTGTTTACAGCTTTTTTCTGCTGGGCCACGGCACGCAGTTTCTCATGCAAAGAATCGGCCGGATTATAGGGTTCAATCACCGTATCCGTTGCAAATTCAAGAGAGGTCTTTACCTGGATAGCTGTATCTTTCTTTGGGGGGACAAACACTTCACCCAAACGACGGAAGAACCCCTTCTTCCGAGGACGTGTCACGACGGTATCCCGATGTGTAATGATACGGTGCTGCACACGCTGCTGGGTCACTACCGAGTCCTGCTGGGCAATTATCTGCTCAATGTCACTGGTGGATACCATGCTGTCATTCGCCTCACTCAGCGTGCGCAGCATTTTTATCGTATTGGTATCCTTCTCGCGTATCAAGGCAAGCACGCTGTCTGTCCATTGTACATCGCGGTCATCAGTAAGAATAAGGTTCTCCATTTCCCGGTGTACGAAAAACAAGGAAAAAAACAATACCGCCAGCAACAAAGTGTAGCCTACGGCAATCTTTACTTTGGAGACATTATTCATACTATCAAATCCTTTCCCTGGTCTGTTTACGGAACCTCAACCACAGCATCACTCCCGCACTGGTCAGTCCGAACGGGAAAGCCATCCAGACTCCCGTCAGCCCCCAACCGAAAACGAAACCGCAAAGGTACCCTACGGGCAAAGATATAATAAAATAGGATATAAATGCAATAATCATCATCGGTTTCACATCCGAGATGCCGCGCAGGGCATTGGCAAAGTTAATCTGCAACCCATCGCCGAACTGGTAAATCAAGAACGGGAAGAAGAGAGCGGCAACCATGCCAGACACTTCCGCATTGTCCGTAAACCATCCCCCTACCTGACCGCGAAGTGCAAAGACGATACCCAGCAACACCACCTCCATACACAGGATGATGTGAAGGCCGGCATACGCCGAGCGGCGCACATTCTGCCCGTCTCCCTGCCCCTTGAAGTTGCTGACACGCACGGCAACCGCAGCGCCCATGCCATAATACATCATGAAGGTGAACTGAGAGATAGTAAGCATTATCTGATGCGATGCTAGGGCAAGTGTCCCCAGCCAGCCCACCATGACGACGCTCAGACTGAAGGAAGCGGTCTCCATACCCATCTGCATACCCACGGGCCAGCCCAGTGCATTGAGCTTCCTGAACATCGGCATCGACCACCCCAGCCGCATGAAGCCGAGCCTGTAACGGATAAACCGGCGGCCGCGAAGCACAATCGCCGCAAAGACCACCACCATCACAATGCGGGAGAACAAGGTGCTGATACCCGCACCAAGCAGTCCCATCTCCGGAAAGCCCAGCTTTCCATTGATAAGTATATAGTTTCCTACGATGTTAAGCGCATTCCCTCCGAGCAGAATCCACATGGCCGTCTTGGTATCGGTGATGCCGTCCGTAAACTGTTTGAAACCGTTGAACAGCATGACAAAGACCAGTGAAGCAAGCAACACCAGATAGTAAGGCTTGATTAGAGGCAG
>ENA-ORRH01000534-ORRH01000534.1-human-gut-metagenome-genome-assembly--contig:-NODE-534-length-28556-cov-4.7986_pt1 | contig 28556 bp, 27 predicted proteins | sample MGYA00242173_ERZ509130 | MGnify/ENA primary metagenome ERZ509130 (study PRJEB26280, sample SAMEA2338633) | human gut metagenome | biome: human gut; feature: human-associated habitat; material: faeces... | reverse complement strand
TAATCATGCTCGCACTTCAGCAGAATTTCTCTCTGATGAATGGTTTAATGATGAAGATCCTATACCTGCTATTCATAACTTTATGAATTATTGTAAACCATTATATGCAGAACTTATGAACGATGGTAGCCCTAAACATATTTATATCCATAGAATAGACATCAATAAACCATTGGGACCGGATAATGTATATTTTGATCATCGTAGATTTAATATTAATTATTTTGGCAGAATAAATTACTAAATAAAAAGGCCGAGTGGACTAATATCCACTCGGCTTTATTTTTTTTTTAATACTTAATAGACTTCAGCGTATCTTCAATGTACTTATTATCAACCTTTTCCAGTTGAATAGTACCAATAGTTTCCAGCAAAGAATACATGCAGCGAGCAGATTCAACAATAGAATCCATATTCAGCTTACCATTCTCATCAATCAGAGAACCCTTTGCATCCTTATTCTTAACAGCTGCTTCAGATAGGTTACGAACCATACGATCAAAGACACTACGATAGCCTTCATGCTGAATCTTGTAGATCTTATCCTTAGCAATACGAGTTTCAGATTCCTCTACACTCTCAGCATAATCATTATCATTAGTATCCTTAGCCATCTGAACACGATCAGCAGTCTGCTTTAAAACAGTTTTGACATTCTCCTTATCCTGCTGGTTTCTATTAACAAAATTCTCTTCTGCATTAGAAACACGCATTCTAATAAGGTTAGTAATATCATCAACGTCTTCAGTATTATCGACATCCTTCCAGAAATCATCAAGGCTTCCAGAATCAATATACTGAGTATCTTCATCACGAGTAGCATCCTCAGTAATAATCTTATAATGACTATTAATTTCAGACCAGCAAGTACGCAGGAATCCATTCTCAGAGAAACGCATATTCTTTAGCAGAGTAGTTTCTCCAACCTCAGAGATATAATTCTCAATAAGATTCTCACAGATAGAATACTCACGATGAGTATAGTTTGGAATAGAACCAACACAGAGTTCCATAAGCATCTTCTTAATCAGAGACTTCTTTACATTAGCCTTGAATTCAAAGAGCTTATCCACACTCTTATTGAATGCCATCTTCTGATTTTCTTCTTCAACGATATGCTGGTTAAATTCATTAATGGACTTTTGGCGAGCAAGCTTTGCTGCTTCTTCCTTAGCCTTACGCTGTTCAGCAAGATACTGACGATCTTCTCTAAGACTCATTGTATAATCCTCCTAGATTTATTATTAAATTTCAGAAACATAGATATTGATATCAGGAGCTGTAGTTCCATCCTTTTCAAGAACATTATTTACATTCAAGAATTCAGGAGCAACATGAATAGGAATCTTAGAATCATCCAGTTTATAGATATGCTGGACATCTGCACCATAATCATTGAATCCTAGATACTCAAAATAAGTAATTTGTTCTTTATAGTTAGTAGTAATCTGTGTAACCAGATTAGGAATATGCAGCTCACTAAGATCATTAAGATCTTCAATATAATCCTTAATTTCTTGTACAATATTTCCCTTAGTGTAAGAATCATTATCTGCTACCAACTTGACTCTGAAGTATAGAGATAGATTGACCTTATTAATAAATTCAATATTGTCATCGAGCAGACCATTATTGTCTTTATCTTTGATAATATAGAATGTCTTAGAAGGTCCATAAGTATTGAATAGCTTAAAGTCAATTCCGAAAGAATTTTCGAGTCTAATCAGAGCATATTCAATATATGTTTTTCTATAATTCAAATCATTGATTGCAGATTGTACAAGAGCTTCATCTTGTGTATAATCATATCCAATCATCGGAACAGATGCTACATAATAGCCTTTAAGATTCATAGTAGTTGCACTAGTATCAGATTCAGCTTTTTCCACATCAGTTCCATAAGGCTTGACTCTAGATCCCATAATTTCAGAGTAGTTATGATACATCGTAACTCCATTGACGACGTCATAGGTATTAGTCAATGTCCAATTTCTCAAACCAGGGCAAATAGAATCAAAACCATTTCTTGAATATGTTCCACTAGTATCAGGAATTGCTACTAGAGTGTAGATCTTCATTTCCGTAGTAGGATTGAAGAATCCATATTCAGTTGTAGCAGGCTGAGTACTAGTAGCAGTCAAAATAGTAGGTGTATCAGTTGTTTTGTCAGTATAAGCAATTTGAATCTCATCAGAAAAATCTGTGAGAGAAATTACTTTATAATCAATGATCTTTTCATCCTCATCCTTAATAGGAATTAGAGTAAGAGCACTATTATTACTGACTACCATAGTATCAAACTCTGTAGGAACTTTAATTCCTAGAGTATTTAGGATAGCAGATAGAGTAACTATTGCACCATTGTTTAGAGTATACTTTGTATCTTTATTATTTTCACCTGTAATAGTGACAATATATTCATTCTGACCGCAGACTTGTACATTGGTCAGCTTAATATTATTGTCTTGATCAAAGATATCTTCTGCATTAAATTGCTGAGTAAAAGTGAAAGAGTAGTTACTCTTATCAAAAGACTCTAGATTCAATGCTCTATATCTATAATCAGTATTATTACGTCTAAAGACAACAAATGCTTTGATAAGAGGAACAACCTCATCATCTTCACCTTCAGGAATAACACCAAGATCATCCTGAACAGACTGCATAAGCTCGATTCTTAAAGTATACTTATCTTTTTTATCTTCACAGAAAGGTCTATTCCAATTAACATTTGTAGAAATGAATTGGATATTAGATTTATCGTTTATATAATCGAAATGCAGATAAGGATTCTCTTCCATAGACATCATATAGAATGCGGAATATAGACGATATCCATTAATATTAATTGCATAGGGATTAGTATAAACAAATCCACGTTTTCCTTCCATAGAAGTTTCAGTAGGTTCATGCTGATAGTTTTTATCTCCATACTTGAGATAATTACTAAACGGCAGATAATCCAAACCTCTAGAAAGCTTAATAATAATCTTAGGATTATAATTATAGCTAGTAGATCGATAGCTAATCTTATAAGTAATCTGTGTATTGTTGGTAACAGAATTAATCTTGTTGACCACTTCAATCTTAGGTACATAGGTAATATGAATATCTTTCTTAGTCTGTACCGCACCCTCAGTAACGTACATACCATTTTCAATAGCATATACATCTTGAGTTAGATTAATAGTATAAAGCTTACTATCAATAACTACATTCAGACTAATAGGTTTATCATCACCAAATTGCTTAGCAATTGTAATAATATATTCATTACCTCTCATACGATTAGTAGGCTTCTCGGGATCATCAGGATCACCTTCAGCATATTCTACTCCATCGACGATATAATACCAATTGTTCTGAGGACGATCTCCAATAGCAGGAAGTTCATCTTCTTTAACAACATTCAGGCTATAATCATTCTTATCATCAGATTCTTGTTGCTCTGCTCCATTAGGAACTCTAGTAGAACTAACGATACCCATGTACCATTCATTTTCTTTACGATCTTTCAAAGCAGGCATATCCTTTTCAGAAGTAACCTTAAGATCATAATTATCTAGAGTTCCAGCAGGTTTAGTAGAAGCATCTTGATCAGTTTGCTCTACTTCCATTTCTCTATAGAACCATTCATTCTTTTCTCTAATGCTTACAGGAGGAATAGTCTCATCTGTAACAACACTGAGTTTATAAGGCTTATTGGTTTCATTTTCAGATGGAACTCCTGCTTCAGGATCATTAGGATCCATAATAAGAGGTTTATCTACTGTACCATTAGGAGTTACTGTTACATAATTAGTATTAGAAGATTGACAATCAGAAATCTCACCAGAAAAATCTAGTGCACTTAGAACAGTAGATAGATTCACCTTAAGATTCTGAACGAGATTATACTGATTGGAACCATACTTGAAATATGTAATACCATTAGATTTCTCGTTCAATCTACGAATGATACCAAAAGTAATCTTAGTATCTTTAGGAAGATCTGTGATAACAATAGGTAGGCTACTAAAATGTCTAGTAACTCCATCCACTGTGTAATATGCATCAACAAAATCTAGATTAGAAAGATACTTATCTCTTGCTTGAATGATAGAGTTATCATTCTGAGTAATATATTCAGTTGTATAGACATATTTCTTACCTACACCCATTTGAATATAATCTTCTACTTGCTGAGAAGGAGTAGACTCATCTTTCTCATAAGTAAATTTTCCATCAAGAGATCCTGTAGTAGTATCAGGAAATATATGAGTAGCAGAATTACATCCTCCAATTTCTACAGTAGTAGAAAATTGTTTCTTTTCTTCTTCTGTAATTTCAATAGTGAAATTACTTTCCACTATATCTCCACGAGAAACAGAAGGTCCAGTGAATTCATATCCATTACCTAGGATAGGCATTTCGTTAATATAGCCTACTCCATCTGTTCCAAGCTTAAAGCAAGTTCCAGCAGGTAATAGATATCTAGGAGAATCTACTTCATTAATTTTAGATTCAATTAGAGCATCCATAGGAACTCTAATATCAATAGTATTAGAAGGAATGATATCTCCATTTGTATCTTTTGCTACAAAGTAAGCATAATAGACACGCTCAATTTGATTATCAATTTTCTTTTGAATGACAATTCTACCATAATCAGAATCAAGCATTCCAAAGTAGTTATTAAGATCTGTAATAGTAGTAAGAGATCCTCTAGATAAAGCTTCTTTAGGAATAATTCCTTGAAGTTCTTTCTTAGATTTTCTATCAATACCACCAGAAGAATTACTAATAGGAGTAATAAAACAAGTGATATTCTTGTAGTTATAATTACTCGATTCAAGAGTAGCATAGACATCTTTACCATAAGTAAAGTTTCCGCTAGATCCTTGACAAGTCTTCACTAGACATTCAACAGTAGCATTTAGACCAGGTATATAAGACTGTCGGTCAAAACGAACTCTGATAAGATTAGTATCAATATATTGATACCAGCAGTAATATTGAGCATTTACATCATCAGGAACTGCGCTGCCCTCAAAGACTGGAGTAATATAATAATCTTGATCAGATTCTTTAGAATGAATTTCGAAATAAGCCAATTGATTAGTAAATTCGAAATTCATAGTCTTATTATCGATGATATTAGAAGTAACCAATTTCTTAGAAACTACATTATGCTCAACCTGAGCAAGGATTGCTGTTAAGTAAATATAGTTTTCATGATTTACATTAACAACTGTAGGAGGGCTAAGATATTGGTTAGCAGAGGTAATAGTAGATGTAGGCACATCTCTATTTGCAGGAATGTCATATTGAGCAGTATAAGTATTAGTAGCTTTCTTCTCAATATAAATTCTTTTTAGCTTAATATCATATTCCAGATGAAACTCATAATCACCAATCATTAGAGGACAATCTCTATCAATTGTGAAAATATTATTTTCATCAAAGTAATCGGTAATATCAGATTCTTTTAGAGCTAGAAATGCTGTCATCTTTGCAGGAACTGCATTGATGTTTTCGATATTCATCATTATTGCATGAGTAATAACGTTTCTTTCTAGTCTTGCTCTAGAAGGAAAGACTTCATTGCACAATTCTCCAGTCATTTGAACTTGTGTCTGAAGTCTTTTTGCTTCTAGTGCACCAAGATACCCATATGTACCAATTGCTAAGGTTTCTTCATTTTCATCTGGAAGAAATACTGACTTAACATCTTCAACCAGTCTAGACAGGTTGTAGATATCAGAGTTGACTGTTTTCTTTGCCATCTGAAATTCTCCTTATCAATTTTATTTTTTGCCATACCATCTAAGACGATATTTTGCTCTTTCATCTGTAGCTAATTTTCTGCCATCGACAAGAGCAGCAACTGGTAATGTACCATCTATTCTTTCAGTGGCTCCAATATTATAAGTCGTTTTACCAATCTTTTGAGTGGAGCCGCCAAGACTAATAGAAGTATCATAACTATGATTTCTACCATATAGCATATCAGATTTTCTATTTTGACGAACAACTGGTAACCAGTTATTTTTGTTAAGTTCATGCTTAGACATAACTCTATTCATCAAAGTATTAAATTGATATAGAATAGTAGGAGTCATATCTTCGATAAACGCTGCATCAAAGCTAACAGAGAAAGTTAAGCCGTCAGAAAAAGATGCATCCTGAAATGCATCTCTTGGACAAGATGTTGGGTATACACCCCATAAATATGCCCAGTAGATTAGGGTTTCCATATCTTCATCTACAATGAATTTATATATACCCATTGTATTATGAAGCTTTTTATATTGATAATATTTCATATCTGGAGGAGTTACCAAACCAGATTTTCTAGCAATATGATATTCAGAGTATGCTTTGAAGAATTGGTAAGTATTTAAACTTCTGTCATCTACAAATTCTAGAGAGAAACTATAACTTTCATCAGAAGGTTCTGAGTCTTGAAGATATTTATAAGATGTACCATATATTGTAGCAGGGTTATCCATAGTTTGAGCACTAGAAGAATCTAGAGGTAAGCTACTATTAACAGAGAAACTTAATAGATGACTAAAAGGATCTGGATTATAAACAGCACTCATTTGAAGCTCTTTAATAACATCTGGATTTGTATTAAGCAAACCAGAGAAATATGGAGCAGAAGTTAATTGAGGATTTAATATCAATCCATTGCTAGAAATAACTCTAGATTTTTGAAATCCTCCCATTGTATATAATGTATCAAATTGTGATTTTCCATATGGTATGCATATATGAAGATCAGGTTTCACGAAGAAAAGGTATTCTCTTCCTCCGTTGAGTCTTCCATATGGATCAAGGACTCTACCAAATCTAGAATACTTATTAAACTTAGCATTGTTAATATCCTTTTTAGAATATAATCCTTGAGAATTTAACAGTTCATCAGTTATATAAGTGGATGCTTTGGCATTACCACGATCATTAAGTTCTCCATATTGGATAGACTCTTTCGTGTATTGACTAGACAATACTCTTACCTCCTTTTCTTATATAATAAATATTATACGGATGTTCCAGTACTAACATTATAGAGCCAAATTCGGATATAAAAAGATATTATAAACTTGAGAGAGTATGGAAACGTATTTTCTCAAATAAAATAAAAGAGGTTGATAAAAATGGAAATCTGTATTGAATCTATCTTCAGAGATGCAATCCCTTATGTAGTAGACACGGTAGTATATACCGCCTATGATGCAGGACGCAGATTCGTAAATAATTATGATAAGCGTCGTGATGTAGGATTTACTCCTTGGCCTTCTGTAAAGGGTTCTTTCCAAGAGACTAAACGGTATTATTGTGATACTATTATGGGAAGAACATTTATCGAAGATAAAGCAGCTGTATATTTTGTTAATGGAAGGAAGGCAAAATAATGGATGGAGTAATTGTTATTAGCCCTATTCTCGAGAGTGCAATGAAAAGCACTGCAGTAGAGAAAACTAAAAACAGATTTATTGAACTTTCTGCAGAAGATCCAAGAGTTGAAGAAGCAATTGATGAGATGTATAAATCATTTGCTTTTGTGGATGGAAATTTTAATAATGGTAATTACAATAGGAATGCTAAAGTAAATCTTGAAAATGTAGAAGGATATATCCGTGGTAGCAGATTAAAAGAGTTAATGGAAATCTGTGAATATTCTATCGTAATCAATAAAGAAGACGGTAAAGAATATGTATCATCAATTAATAAAGAAAGCATTGAAAATATTGATGATGCACATGAATATATATTTTATGTATATAAAGATACTATCACTGTTGCTGATATGACTTTATATGCTGAATTAAAATATAAGGCAAGCATCAAAGGAGGAAAGAGCAATAAAAAATGGATGTCTACAAAGAATAATAAGCTTACGAATAAAGCTAGAAATAGACTTTATAAATCTATGGTATTTATGGATGCATGCTATGATGATGTAACAGATAAAACAAACTGTACATCTTTATTTAGAAAGCCTATCAAAGGTAAGCTTTGTAAGAAATATTTAAGGCATTGTAAATATCCTGGATCTAGCGGAAGTTTTGAAAATACGGAAGATAATAGATACTATGTTTTGGTAAAATATTATGATGCATTGGAAATCAGTGAAGTGTATCATCTTTATGGAAAGAGTGTTGCAGAAATTCATGGTGAATTTAGAGTAATCTATTAATCAAGCAAAAGTGCTCTGGAGTCCAGAAATGGATCCAGAGCATTATTTTTTATTTTTTAACATTAGTATAATACTTGGTATTATACCTAAAAAGGAGGTTTTATAGATGGGGAATACTCTTCATGAAGCCGGTAGCGATACTGTAGATACTATTGTTCAGATCGCTAAAGGACTTAGCAATGTTGCCACAAATGCTCAAGCTGATAAGAGTGAATATTCTTATTCTTCTATTGCAAAGGCAGCATCTAAACTAATTGCTGTTTTTCCTGTTCTTGCTAGTCGTACTGTAAGCTTTGATACTGCACGTATGACTTCTAAGTATATTGAACAAATTTCCTGTCAATTTTTCATGTTTGCTCTACAGCAAGCAAATATTAGTAATGCAAAAGATGGTATTGCATATCTAAGACAATTTCATCAGAACCTAAATATGGGAGATGATAATACAGATGCTGTCATTGCAGCTATGCAGTCTTGGATTGATGCATACACTGCAGGTAAGAATGAAAGTGCTACATTTGCTGATGCTTTGAATAATGAAATCCTTAGCGAAACAATGGTAGATCCTTTCATGATGCAATCTGATGATGTAAAGATCAGCGCTTCTGATATGAGAGATCTAATGCATGCTATGCAAGAGAGTGCAAATATTCAGTTCTATGATACTAAGCTGAATCCACTTTCTATCGATGATTATGTTGTTAGAGAATTTGCTGGTGGTGACTATAGAGTCACTGTCTCTCCTTATATTCTAAACGAGGCTAAAGCTAATAAGAAAGCAAATAATTCTTATAATGAAAATAAAGAGCAACATCGTCATGAAGAAGAGATGAATAAGATCCTGAATGATCGAATGAAGACTTATCAAAAGGCTCAGTCTGAAAGAGATAAGCAGGATGCTGAAAATGAAAAGCAGCAAAAAGAAGATCAGAAAAGTACAAGTAGAGACAATGATTGGCGAGATGCAAATAGAATGCATAATAATACCGCATTCCTAAAAGATCAAGATATTAAGAAGATGAATGATGCTGTTCCTTCTATTTTGATCGTTAAATTCTATCAGAAGAATAATAATGATGGAGTTTCTGGTGTTGCTACTGAATTTCTAATTGGCATTAAGTCTAAGGTTGTTCCTATTACAACTGCTGAAATTCTTCGCCGTATTATGAATGATAATAAGGATGGTCAGAAATTCCTTAAGTTCATGAGAGTTATTACTGGTGAGCTAAAAGCTTCTGATGTTCTTTTGGGATTGTCTCGTATTACTGACGATGTCAAGTCTTATAAGGTTAAAGGAGCTCGTGGTGATATTTGGACTCTACTGCAGAATCGTGCAGTAGCAGCCAAAGAACAAGTTCGCTCTGGTAAGCATAATGACTTCTCTGCTATCACTACAGTTCTGATTTCTCAGCAAGATGCTGATGAACTGTATCGTGAAGAGAACTTTGATATCAATGATCCCAAGAATGCTATTCACTTTATGCAATCCTATAATCTAATGGGATTTGCTATTGCTGATGATTCTAATGAAGTCCTTCATTTGCTACTAGATAATGGTAGTAAGAATTTTGAAGACATTTCTTATAGAATGCTTGAGAGAGAAACTCAAGATAGTACTTATAAGAAGCTGATCAATCTGATGGCAGCTTCTAAGTAAGAGAAAGGAGAGATACAAATATGATCACTAATGCTGACTATATGCAGATCGTAAGTGAAGCATATGATCTATCTGATCCTTATATTAAGAAGAAAGTTATCTTCTGCAATGAAGCAAAGCGTCAAGAAAATATTGAGAATATTGTTGGTAGACTTTATACTCATATTAAGAATGACGTTACTGGAATTGATTTTGGTACTATTCCTAGATCTAAGGGAATCATTACTAAAATTGATAACTATAATGGTCTCGTTGATTGTATTAATAGTATTTATGATCTGGTTAAGAGTTATAATCAACCTACTAAAAGTGTAGATGAACTGACTACAGCTATTAACAATATTAAGAATAGAGAAAGAGTATTTACTAAGGCTTTTACTCTTAATATTGAATTTCCGATTATGCTATATAATATGACAGTAACTGCCATTGTAAGTGCTACTTCTCTATTGATGAGCTCTAGTGTAGAATTCATTAAGAATGGTCATGATTCTTTTACCACTTCTTTGGACAAGGTTGGCTATGTAAAATCTAAGGATCACCTTATGATTGAATATGTAAGTCAATTCAATAGAAACTGTGCAAATGGTACTATTGATAAGCTTGTCAATAGTTGTATTAAGAATAATATCACTAATACTAATGAATCTACTATTGTTGATGCTCAGAGTGTAAAGAGTGTTAATGAAGATAATATTTTCTTTGATGATAAAGGTAATCCTAAAATTGCAACTACAGCCGTTGCTGCTGTAATGGGTGGCGGAGCTAAGTATATTGCTCCTGCACTTATGAGCAGCCCTATTGGTATCTTTATTACTGCAGTTATTGGTGCTGGTATTACAGCAGTTCTTTTCCTATTCTTGTTTAGAAAAGTTGCTTTCTTTATTCTTAAGACCCGTATGGATGCTTCTGATTGGTTTGAGATTCAAGCAAATTATCTTCAGATTAATGCTGAAAATCTTAAGTATCGTGATGATCCTAAGGGTGATGATCATAAGAAGAAAGTATATGACGCTCAGATGAAATGGGTTGATAGATTTAAGAAAATTGCTAATAAACTAGCACTTACCGATTCTAAAGCAAGAAAAGAAACCGATGATAATGAACGGAATGAATCTCATCAACACGATGACGATGATAGTGGATCGTCTGATGGCGGATTGTTCTGACTTTAACTATATAACTTTATAATAAATCTCAGGAAAGGAGAGAATTTATACAATGAGTATTTTTGAAGATCTTCTTCATGAAGATACTTGGCATAAGAATGAACCTCATGACACCTGGGATGATAGCCAGGACACTAGTGGATTTGATACAAATACTACTAGTGAAGATGAGGATAAGGATGATACTGATGTGAATGAGAGCGCTGATGTATTTACTGAATCTGATGATGAATCTGGCTTTGATGGTTTTGGGGTTGATAAAATCGATCGCCCCTCTAAGTCTGGTCTAACCACTGGAGTAGATGCAGCAACTAAGTTTGCTAATGCTACAGATGGTGGCCTGGATTGTTCTATTGATTTGTCGTACCATGACACTTTTGGTGAATCTGACAACTCTGGGTTCGAAAAGGACGCGAGTCTAGTGATGGAAGATGGATCTGAAAGTATTCCTGTTGATCCCACTACTATTCCTCATCATGATCTAGAAGATGATCAATATTCTGATAGTCTTGATGAACCTGAAGTCGATGGAGCAAGCCCTGCTGAGTTGGCTGCAGATGACGATAGTAGCTTTGGTGAATCGGCTACAGGATGGGACGATTTATATTAATCCATTCCTTTTACGATCGTAAATTTTAAATTAAAGGAGAATTATCATGATTGTTAATGTTATTAACAGTGGTATCACTGAATCCGCTAGCAATGTGTTTGCTGGTATGAGCCTGGCTGAAGCATGTGGTCAGCTGCAAGCTAATGTGTCTGATGCTCTGAACGAGATGAACATGAGCATTCTGCTGAATGAGCACCTGTATCTGCGTGAGAATGGTGAGGACATCTCTTATGTCAATGAGGGTAAGCTTGCTGATTTGAAGAACAAGATTACCGGCGCTGTTGACAAGGTTATTTCTCAGGTTTCTCAGCTGTGGGATAAGCTTGTTAGTTGGGTTCAGGATCGTGTTGAGGATGTCCGTATGGCATTTGCTCGTGCAAAGGTCAACAAGGATAAGGCTCAGAAGGCTTGTGCTGCTGGATTTGAATTCCCCATTGGTCTTACGATTAAGAATGTTAAGGATGAAGATATCGAAAAGATCATCGCAAAGATCGATGATACCGATTATGATTCTCCTGATAAGGAAAAGAGTGAATTTAAGCTTGATACTTATATCACTCCTATGACTAGTGCAACCAATTCTGAGCTGAATGATGCTTTCCAGAATGTTTTCAACACTGAGCATACTACTATTGGTAGAATCAGAACTGCTAAAAAGACTTCTATTGAAGCACTAAATGCTCTTAAGAAGGAAGTTAAGGGATCTGACGATAGTGATAAGTCTGAGCAAGTTAAGAAGATCAATAAGCAGTGCCGTAATATTTCTGCATATAGTTCTCTTGCTATCAAGGCATATCATACTAATATCGATGCATCTGTTAAGCTGCTTCAGACTGCTGTTAAGACTAATAGTGTTCTCAACAAGCGTTCTAAGAATAATGAGAAGCTAGAGAAGAAGTCTGAGAAGTTTGCTCAGAAGTATAGCAAGACTAGTGAGTCTGCCATCTTCACGGATGATCGTTTCTTCAAGGCTTAATTTGCTATAAAATTATCCCGTAGGATCTTAATGATCCTACGGGATTTTATTTATTAACCTTCAATAGAAAATTCAAGATTATTAGAAATTTTATAATTACTAGTAATATTCACTCCAGCAATCACCACATGTCCTCCAAAGAATTTATTAGAATTTTTGTTACTTTTTGCAGAATTATTATACCAGAAAGAAACATTAAAAGTTCCATTACTAAATTTTTCAATATCGACTAAATCAAGAGTTCCAAATTTCATTACTTTATCAACAGTATTTGCGTTGTATTCATAACTTCCATCATCATTTTTATACCAATCATCAAGATATTCATTAATCTTAGAATAAATCATTTTCTTAATCTTTGGCCATTGACCATTTAAGCATTTAACAAGCTTATCATCACTCAAACAATTTTTCTCATCATTAATTTTACACTTATTATCAATAAATGTAAGTACAGACTTATTAGACTCATTAAACCAATTTAAGCATGTAGATTCTGTAAATATAGCCATAATTTTAATTCTCCTTTATAATATAATATATTTTATAAGGCCATTATTAATTTGTAATCAATCAAAAAAAAAACGATTTGGATTTAATAAAAATACCGTAGTAGATTTATTCTACTACGGCTAATTTTTATATATAATAAATGTATACTGTAGATGATATATGATCAGATAAATTTGCTAAACTGAATACTTCTATTCTATATTCATCAATAACTACTGTTTCATAATAATGGTAATGATACCATATTACAAGTCTATTAATTGCATCTTTGATATTCGTATTATAACAGCAACAAGATACAATACTACCTAGATTAAATGATTGATATTTATACTGATATTCGAATAATGTTTCATGTATTTTAAGAGAAGCGTCAGACTCATTTATTTTTTTTATTATAAATTTTATTTATTTTTAATAATATGACGCTTCTATTAAGCAAACAGCCATTACTCTTACATTTAATATGGGTATAAATGGCATTACGGGATATAAATTTACATTAGGAATTCCATTTTCAGGATATATTAATGCACTTTCCGCATCTTGGATTGGAATAGCTTTACAAAGATCGATATACAATATTTATGGATTTTATGCTCAAAGTATCAAAGGTGGAGGATTATGCGATGAAGGGTTTACTATCATAAATAATATGAATGCTACTATATTTTATTTAAAATAAGTCTGACGCTTCTCTTAAATGTATAAAAAATTTTCGTGCTAATGTTAATGATGGAGCAGGAACAGTATTTACATTAGGAAAACCAATATGTGGACACGATAATATATCGTATGATTATGTATCATTTGTAGTTATACAAAATTATAATATATATGGATATATAATTAAAATTGTTGTTTGCGATACAAAATATAATAGTAGTAATAATTATGAAGTATATAATTTTAGAATGTTAAGTGGCAATGTTGATATTTGGTATATTTAAATTAGTCTGACGCTTCTCTTAAGCGAGTGGATTTTAATGTTTCATATCACAATTCAACGCCTTTTACACTTGGTATACCAATTAGCTGGATATGTGATGATCAGAAGCATACTGATAGAGTAGACTTAGTATTAATTTGGTATGAATATACAATGTATAATGTAGCTATAATATATATTGATTCATTTGAATATTCTGAAAATACAACTGCAATAATTTGGTACATTTAATAGTATCCCTATGGATTAAAAGTCCATAGGGACTTTATTTTGAAAACTTTATAATAAAATCGTATCGAAATCGATACTCTCACTCTAGAAAGGAGCGTATAATATTATGGGACTTAATATGAACTATCATTTTTTCCTTGAAGGATATCAGTCTCATTGCCATATTCCTGATTATATTAGATCTAATAATTCTCAGATTCCTGTAGATGAATCTATTCTAAAAGCTACACTAGAATTTGCTAATACTTGTAGAAACTCTGTTTCCACTATTACTTCTGTTTCTGAAGCAGATGCTGGTACTGTTCAATTTGAGCAAATTTATTCTTCTCTATCCACTGCTATTAGATCTGTAGATTCTGTAAAAGCTACTATGCTTAAGACAATAGAAGATGCAAGAATGAATGTAGACAGATCTAGAGATCATAAGAATGATCAAATTGAATCTCAATATAATATTGCAGAGAGAGTAAAGTATCTAGATAAAGCTATTCATCTTGCGAGTGTATCTAATCCAGATGATCTAATGTATAACTCTACTGCTAAACTTGCTGCAGATATTACAGTTAAAGATCAATCATTCCCAAATCTGAATGCTATTAAAGATATTCTTCATGGAAAGTCGATTGCTATTCCTGATAATATCACTGCTTCTTCTGATTATACCACTGGTATGATCATGGATAAAGATTCTGTTCTTTATACTCTGCTTGGTAAGTATTATTCTCCTGTAGAATCTGCTAGTATTATGCAATTTGCAGTGAACTTCACTAATGATTTTATGGATAATACTAAAATCGATCATATGATTGAAGTACAGGATTATCTAACTGCGTTCTCTAATATCAATGCAGTAGATGATATGATTAAGTATCTAGATAATCTTAAAGCAACTACAGAGTCTGCTTTTAATGATTGTCTAAAAACTATGTATGACTATTGTGATCATCTTAAGGGAGAAGCTTCTACTAATTATAAAGAAAATTATGGTACTGTAATTAGTGCATTGATTAACAATGTACAGAATATTATTTGTGCTGCTAATATTGTCACTACTAGAAAAGTAAATATTATTTCTAATCTGTACGGTGCAGATGGAGATAGTTGGAAGACTATTGGATTTGCTCATTCTCTGATTGGTAAATACTATGATAAGATTATTACTCCTAATGTAATGGCACAAGATGCTGGAAAAGATATTCCTAATAATGCTATTGTATTTAATGGAGCAGATCAAGTTCAAGAATTTTATAATATCCAGAGTCAATCTAATATTCTGGATATACTTATTGAGAATGCATATAATGAATATATGTATGACGATGCTCTAGAAAAGGTTTTGCAAGAAGCTACTGCTTTGCATGAAAATGATAATAACGGTGGAAATGCTGCTCCTGCAAATGGTGGACAAGCTGCAAATTCTGGTGATCAAGGATCTACTGGACAAGCTGGCCAGCAAGCTAATGCTCAGCCTGCACAGCAGCAGAATGCTAATAATAGCCAGCAACAGCAGCAACAATCCGGAACTCAGAATTCTGCCAATAATACCAATGATAAGACTAAGAAGAATAAGTTTGGTATTCTTAATTGGCTGAAGCAAATGATGGGTAGACTCGGTGAAGCTATCAACAAGTTTAAGCTTCGTGTTGAGGAAATGATTACTAAAGGTCCTGATAAAAAGTTCTGGGCTGATAATAAGGATAAGATTAGAAATATTGATATTTCTGGTACTGAAGTTAATCAGTGGTATCAATATAAGTTTGATATCTTTAAAAATTCTACTTATATTAAGTTTAATCCTACTGATAATACTCTTAAGTCTGATACTGATTTGCAAGATGCTATTCTTTCTAAGATTAATGGTGGTACAAAACCCAATATTAATACTGATGAAAAGGATACATTTGCCACCAAGATCAATAAAGTATATCAGGGTGAATATATCAATATTGAAAATGGTAATGGCAAGACTCTAGGAGATATTCAATACAATAAGGATGCTGCATTTACCTTTGTTGACCAATTTATTAATAAAGGATTTAATAGTGAATCTCTAGGTTCTATTGCTGAAGATTATCGTAAGATTGATGAAGACTATAAAGATGCTGCTAAGAGATATGATGAATATGCTAATCAGTTTAAGCAGACTCAATCTCAGAATCAAGCATCTAATAATTCTGGTGAACCTAAATCTAATGGTAATACTTCTGGAAACTCTGGCAATCAAAGTGGTAATACACAACAGCAGCAAGCAAATGCTGAATCTGCATTCTCTGATTTTTTCTCTGGATTTAATCTGGCTGAATGCCTTGGATTGATGAACTGTGGAAATGCTATTAATGAAGCAGACATTAAGCCTGATCAATCTACTGCACAATCTGCAGATCAAGCTAACGGTACTATTGATAATGCTGAGCTTGATAAGATGATTCATCGTTGCTTCTCTATGAATATTTCTGCTATTACTGCTAAACTTACTAATGCTATGGCAGCATACAAACAGAATATGCAACTCTTTAAAGCAGTTACTAAAGCATCTGCTGTAAAGAATAAGGATAGCAATAAAAAGTAAAAAAAAATAAAGAGGAGTAGAGAATCAAACTCTACTCCTCTTATTACATTATTATAATGCAGATCCAATTAGATTGGAGCAAGTGAATTTTTAGCAATAGCTGCTTTAAGTTTGGTATTGAATTCTTTATCTACTTGGCATAGTCGGTCAAAGATATTTGGTTTCGATTTCTTCGGAACCTCAATGACTTTCTTATCAAGTGTTGGGAATAGCTTTGCTACATTTTCAGGAACTCCAGCAAGGATTGTTTTCATAGTAACAATGTTTGTAGATCCATCATCATTATGTACGATGAATTCATTTTCCTTGTAAAAATCAAAAGCTTTGTAAGTATTGTTAGACATAATGTCATCCTTTCTTCTATCATACGATAGAGCTAAAAATGTTAATAAATATTGAAACTCTAGTACCTCTAATACTATTATTTCATATTTATAATATCTAATTGAATCTGCATTTTTATCAAAAATAATCCGGGTAGAGGTTAATCCTCTACCCGGTTTTTATTTATTGAATATTATACTTATCTAATGGTAGTGTAGGAATAATTTTTCTACACATATTATCGATCTTCTTGGAATTATAAATTCCAATACCACCAATAAACATACTGAACAATCTATCATCAATGCTCTTATCAAGATCTCCAGGACTTACTAAACTGGCATCCTTAGTAACTCTAAGTTTCAAATTAGCAATTGCTAGGATAGTATAGACGAATTGACTACACACCATCTCAGTTTTGTTCTTAAATTCATTTCCAAAGTCAGAAGCTTTCTTGAAGAAAATATTAATGATAGTCTTCATAGAATATTTGGTATCATCTTGATGCTTAATATACCAATCTACAGCATCTCTCATCATATCTCTTTGAGCTGCAGTGACAAATAATGCATGAACTTTGAATTTAATACTAGGATCAATTTTCCAATACTTCTCAATGGATTCAATAGTGAATCCTGCAGACTTACCATCTGCAGAGACATTATTATTTGCACTGAAAGTATACATTTGTTTCATAGAAGAATCAAAGCTCATTGCTGCATGAGACCATTCTGTATGAGTATACCATTCAATTGCTCTACTATGTAATGCTTTACCACTGAATAGGCAAATGTACACAGGAACAATTTTATCTTTTAATTCTTCATAAGTAGCTTCATTAAAAGAATGGATACTTTTGATATAATCTTCAGCATCAACTTCTCTAAATATATGCATTGTATGCTTACTATTTCTAACTCTTTCTAATGCTTCTTCATTAAATGGTATTTCAGGATTCCAACCAAGCATAGAGATTTCACTCTTGATTGCATTTTTCTGTCTAGAGTCGCTAGTATTCTTCATTCTTACACAAAGTTCACTAATAACTCTTTTCCAAGAAGTTTCATCTACTACTTCTTCATGAGAAACATTTACATCAGAACTAGAATAATCAATTTTATCCGTAGGAGAATAATATTGATCAATAGGAGCAATAACCATATTAGAATTATCGCTAGTATATCCATCTTGACTATTCATATATTTGGATAATAGTCTTGAATACATCGTATCATTATCATATCCAAAAATATTATATGCAGTTCTATTAGATAGAGTTCTCTTATCCTGATTAAGAGCAAGATATTGATTATACTTTGCTTTTAGTCTATCAATATCTTCTTTACCTTTATTAGAAACAATATTATCTGGATAGATAAGTACTAGTCCATAATTCTTTTCTGCTTCCTCTGCTTGTTTAACTTTTGCTACATAAGTTGTAGCATCATCAGAAAAGATTGTATCATGGCTACTAGAAGTAGAGGCTTCATGCAAAGTATTTAGATTTGCTAGATTAGAAACCTGTTCTTCTAGTCTAGTAACAGGATCTCCAAGAATAAAGGATCTTACTCCTTCACAGATATCTTGAATCTGTTCATCAAAACTCTGTACTTGCTCAAACCTAGTATCATATTTAATCTGATCGTCAGATAGAAGTTTAGAACCTTCTGTAAGTCTTCTATAGATATAGTCTCTAGAAACTTCTCCTGCAAAGAAACTCTTTCCATAAGCTTCGCACATTGCTAGCTCATCATATAGTTCTTTTGCTGTTTGCTTATCTTTGATCTTAAATGTGGTATACTTTTTAGAGATCTTAGATTTATCAGTTTTAAAGACTTTATAGAATCCATGTTCCTCAGGATCTACAGAGTACATTGTATATTGTACAGGATCTTTAGTAATAGAATAATTAAATACATTATTCTGCATATGCTGAATAATATAATAATTATCTTTATCACACTCGTAAGGAATAGGATTCGGAGTTAGAGGAATAGCAGATCCAATAGCACCAGACATAGACTCTACTTTTACAGGATTTGCTTCTAGAAGCATACTTTCATTAACTTTAATAACAGGATCCTTATATCTATGAGCCATGTTATATTTCAGTACTGCCATAATACTCAATACCTGACTAAAGTCATTATTAACTACCCTTACATAGCTAAATTCATTAAGCTGTCTAATAGCTTCTTCCTTTGCTCTAAGCTTTAGCTCATCTTCTCCAGTACGGTGAGGATGATTATTCGGATTACTTCCACCATCTTTAATCTCAATAATAAGATTATAAGGAATATAATAGAAATCAGGAATATAAAGATGAGTCTTTCCTTCATATTGATATTTAATACTAGGAGCAGGAGCTAGAATATCTTCAGATTCACAATGCATTACTTGATCCATAAATTGAAGAAATTTTCTCTCATAGCTACCAAAATACTCAATCTTTCCACCATCGGCGAAAGTATATTCTCCATGCATTTTACGTCCAGCTAGTGCTTTTCTCTGGACATATTCTGCATACTCAGGATCAGTCTGAAGGCGTTCAGTACCATATTTCTTTTTTGTTCTTTCTGCAACCATCTTCTTATATGCTTCATGGCATTTAGGATCATTACAGAGTCTTTCGTATCTTCCTTTATCTTCATTCCAATCAGTAACATTGCCGCACATGATGCAATGTCCTTCGGTTTTATTATTAATAGTATTAAAAGCAACTCTAAGTGCAGTATATCCTTCAGGAATTAAATCTTCATGCTTTTCTTGAATATGAATATGAAGCTTTGCTCTTGTGAATCGTCCTTCACAATATGGGCACTTATATTTCTTCTGGTAAGTGCTCTTAGTAGCATTGGAAACCATAGCTTCTGATTGCATAACTTATTCCTCCTTAAATGATATAATCAGTGAATTATTGTGATGTTTTAGAGGTCCTATTTTCACTGACTTACTATTAATATTTGATATTTAATACAATTATATAATTAGGTAAAGGTGGTAATTCATATGGTAGAACATTTGCTAACTACAAATGAGTATCTTGAACCTAAAACTCTAAAAGGAGCAGATGCTTATGGAACATTGCTTTTTCGTCTATTAATTTTGCAACCTGGAGAGAATCCATTGCATCCTAGAATGGGTGTTGGATTAGGTCCAAAATATAGATTTATTTCTGAAGACGATCTTGAAATGCTAAGATCTAGAATTCAAAAGCAAATCGAGACTTATCTTCCTGGTGAATTTCTAACATTGGATGTAAATCTGAACCTAAAAGAGAATAGTAAGTATTTGCAAATAATTATTATAGCTGATGAAACAAAATTTGTATATGATACAGAGAGTAGTTCTACTCCCATAGAGTTGAGTGATCTTGTATCATAACATTGAAATCTTTTAAAGAAGGAGAATTAACAAATGAATGTAAACGATCTAAATCGTACAGATACTCAGAGAGTAGCAATTTCTCAGCCCGGTGTATCTAATAATAATGCTACACAGAATATTAGTATTTCTGCTGTTAAGCCTGAAAATACTCCTATTTCCATTAATGCAACTAATGGGGCTTCTGGAATTGAAGAAGATACTAATGGAAATCGACCTGTTATTAGAATCAATCCTAATCGTAGAAAGGGCCATCGCTCTGTTGCTGCTAATGAGACTATTGAGACTGTAAATCCTGATGATTATATCCAGACTCAGACTAAGAAGGTAGATCCTAAGTTCTTCCAGGATAAATATATGACTGAGCTAGATGCTGCAGTTGCTCGTAAGCAGCAGGAGTATGTAGATGCTGTTGAAAGCATGACTGCTCAAGATGCTGCTAATAGAGAAAAGGTTGAAGCAGGCCTAGAAGATGTCGGCGGCGAAATTCAGTATATGCCTGATCCCCTGCACCATCCTATGAGTGAAGATGAAAAGGTCAAGACTACTGCTTCTATTAATCCTAATCGTGGTATTGTTACTGAAGATCTAGAAGATGAAGTTCTAGATAGCGATGAAGAGGAAGAAGAGATTTCTTCTCCTGTAAGAATTCAGGATAATTATAGCCAATCTGTTAATGATCATTTCGATACTCCTGCACATCAGGCAGAGCCTACTTATGGTTCTGAACCTGAATCTGATGAAGTAGATGAAGATATTGTTGATGATGAAGCAGTAGAAGAGGGAGAGATCATTCCTGAGTCTCAGACTTCTAAGGTTGAGGATCTTGATACTAAGATCATTAGTGTTACTTCTGATGATCTAGAAGATATTGATGATTCTGACTTTGATGATGAAGATACATCTTATGATGATTCTACTGATGACGATGAGGAACAGCAGAAGCTATCTGAAGCTGCTGCTAATAATCTTCGTAATGATATTATTACTAAGATTATTAATGCTGGCCGTAAGATGAATACTTCTCAACTAGTTGTTTCTAATAAGGTCATTAATATCAAGGACGCTATGAAGAATATGAAGACTACTACTGCTAAGACTGCAGTATGGCCTCTAATGTTTGCAAATCGTCCTTATATTGCATCTGCTCTTAAGGGTGCTGAGCTTGCTATGCTTAATGAGGATAGTAATAATGGTATTATGACTGTGCCTCAGATGCAGATTCTCTTTGAGCACGATGTTAACCCCAATCGTCCTTCTACTGTTGAGGCTTGGGCTAAGACTATCCCTTATGCAGATTTGGATAATGTCTTTGCTGCACTATTTATGGCATCTCTTGACGGAGCTAATTTTATGCCTTGCAATTGCTCCAATGATAAGTGCCTAAATTCTTGGCTGTCTGATGATGTGCCTATGGAGAAGCTTATTCACTTTACAGATGATGATACTAAGAAGAAGTTTGAAAAAATTAAGAAGATGGAACTAACACCTGAAAACTCTGGAGCATATGAGTCCGTGGTTACTGTTATTAATAATAATCTAGCCGTTGGCGTTAAGATTCCTTCTCTGTATACAATTATGTATGAAATTGGAGCTCTTGATGATGCATTCGTAAATAAGTATGAATCTATCATCAATATTACTCGCTTCATTGATCGTCTATATATGATTGATGAAAATGGTAATATGTATCCAATTGGATGGAAAAAGTATCCTGGCGATCATGCTAAGTCTTTCAAGTCTAAGATTATCACTTATGCTAAGATTCTTAAGAATCTAGATCCTGTTGAATTTGGCGTCGTATCTACTCTGATTATTACTATGATGAATAATATGCATGCCAATATTACTTACAGTATTCCTAAGTATACTTGTCCTAAGTGTGGCCATAGTAGCAACGAGGTTGAAGTGAGTCCTCGTAACCTACTTTTTTTGCGTCAGCAGTTGGTACGTATAGCAACTTCTCTTGGAACAAAATAATTCTAGCACGATATTTTAAAGGTGCTACATCTATATCAGAAATGAATGATCTTCCTGTATATGAACTTCAAATGCTTAACTACATTTGTACTAAAGAAAAAGAAGAGGAAGCTAAACTTTCTGATAAAGAAAAAGGAGCTAGACAATTTGGTAGAATGATAGAAGACAATCTATCTTAAAGGAGTAGCTTCTAATGAATATGCCTGATTTCATTGGACAGACATATCAAGCATCTGTTTATCCTATAGATGATATACTTAGATTCTTTGACCATTCTATGGCTATATATGATATCATTAAGAGCTATAATGTGACTGGTGTGTATGGTATCACAGATAACAACCATTATTCTCTTCAAATGCAAATTATGGCTGCTAACCCTGCCGATTTAGATAGTATGGTAAACTATATTAATTGTACTATTCATAATCGTAAGGATATGTATGGCAAAACATTTCAAGTAAATGCTCAATCTATAGGAACCTGTGCTAGTCTGTCTGTACAAGAGTGTCGCTAAACTTCCAATTGCTGAGATATTATAAAAATGAGGCCAATAGGAGAAATCCTATTGGTCTTTTATTGTTTTATTACAATAAAAACTGTACAATAACAAGTATAAAGAAGGAGTAGCAAAACATGGAAGACCAGATTAAGACTAATATCGGTAAAATCTTTACTAAGTATAATAAGGATACCGATTCATTTGATATGATTCGTATTGTTCATAATAATGATGAAAATATCTTTTATAGAAAACTTGATGCAAATTATAAGTTTGCTCAGAATGGAATTGATGTCCTTAAGATTAATGAATTCAAAGAAACATTTAAGGATTGGGATGTATTGTCTCCTGATGGTATTTTGTCTTTGACAAATGCTGTTGTTACAGAAACAGAAAATGGATCTCCTATTAGAGATATCATCATGATGTTTTTCATTAGAGATAATACGACTCATACTTTTAATCCTCAAAAGCCTTGTGTAATTGCACGCCAGGCTATTAATAATATTTATAAGATGGCATTTGATGACCATGCTGATGATGTAGGAGTTTCTGTTACTGAAGATTGTATGCCTCCTGAATATACATTTGCAGATTTTACATCTGCTGAAAAATGTATTAATTCTTATCTTACTTGTGTTTATAAAATTGACACTCCTAAGACTCTAGCAGCAATCCTTAATAACGAAACCACCACTGATATTCTTCATACTCTTTATCAGAGTGCTATTGATTATGATAAGAATACTATCATTAATTTCAATAAGGCAATTGAAGACGACTGCTATAGAGGATATTGTAATACTCTATCTGCATTCATTGGTAATTCTGGATTGATTATTGATATCTATTCTAAACTTGGAATCGTAAAGGTAGATTTCGAATTGAAATCTAATGAACCTATCAATGATGAGAATAAAGTATTTCTTTCTATGCTCTATGGTGGAATTACTATTGTAAAAGCAATTCCTCTTAAGTTTGGATTCGATATTAATCTATCTTGTATTAAGATGAAATATATGTTGGTAATGGATTCTACCAGTACTCTTTGGATTGTTCCTTTCACTTCTACAAAGGATGAGTTTAGCCCTGTAGAATTTTACAAAATTACTGCAGAGCAAACTAATAAAATACAGGAAAGATTGAAGAAGTGTATTGAGTCGTATGATGCCGTTCAAAATAATACCTAAAAATGGGATGTTAAAATTAAGAATGGCAAGATATTATAATAGTGATAGAAAGGTATGAAAATACCTTTTTATTGATAGCACCAAAGTACACGGTGTATCTAACAATCTATTTTATTTTAGGAGGCATTTTCCATGGAAAACAACATCAACAAAATCACTGGCGCTCACATCAACGACAAGCTCACTCTTAGTGAAAGCGGTGTCAAGAACATTGACAACGATTGCAATGTCAAGCGTGTCATGACCACTACGTATGAGCTTGGCCCTATCATCACCGATATCTTTAAGAAGACTTTCGCTGATTATTGTGGCACCGTGATCGAGGTCGCAACTGTTAACAATGTTCAGACTGTTGTTAACGTCCGTATGGTCTTTAACATCTTTAAGCCCAACGAGTATCGCAATGATGTCTATTATGCATTCAAGCCTGAAGGTGCTAACATCTCTAGCACTGGTAGCCTGGATAGCAAGACTATCGTTGAGAACATTGTTCGCAAGAGTTCTTCTGTTCAGCGTAGCACCCGTAGCATGTACAATGTTGACATCACTCAGGATGGCAAGGATGTTCTGTCCGATTTCCTGTACACCACTAATCAGGCTGTTGAATGGGGTAAGCTGTTCAAGGCTTTTGATATTGCTGATTATTATCAGCAGTATCGTTGTACTAAGGTTATTCTCAGCGGCATGGATATTACTAAGATCCTGAATCAGATCTATAATACCCGTGATGAGGAGGGCAATCTGATCGGCAAGCACAGCTATGCTGTTATTCCTCTGCGTCCTCTGGTAGATATCAATTCTCAGTTCAGCTATCAGCAGGCTATGTATCAGCAGCAGTTCCCGATGATCCAGACTAACAATGGTCATAAGGATAACTGGCTGATCGCTATCGATGAATACGATGAGAAGAACATTGCTAAGGTCTTCAGAAATGTTTATCACATCCAGCCGCAGACCGATAACGATATTTGGTATCTGTAATTCTCAATTCTCTTAAGCAATAAAATAGGTAAAGGGTCTGGGGAACTTAAGGTCTCCCCAGACCTTTTATTTTTTAAATGATAAAAGAAAGAAGGAAATAATTATGGCTTTCCGTAATAATGCAGAATTTAAGTACTCTATTCGTGGTATCAATCGTATCATTGATGAAAAGAATAATCAATTTATTCGTCTTGCAGAGATTGCATGGGCTGGAGCAGATGAAGAGGTTGATCCTAGTAAGATTAAGCTTGACATTCGTAAGTATACTACAGATGCAGATGGAAATGAGAGAATGCTTAAGGGCTGCAGTTTCTTGACCGAAGATGGTCCTCATGAGCTTACTCATGCTCTTGTAGAAGAAGGATTCGGCAATACTGAAAAGATTCTTACTGCTATTAAGCAGCGTAGCGATTTTCCTGATGCTGTAAAGTCTTGCTATGGTGAGAAAGCAGCTGATGCTACAGATGATACATTTGATCTGCGTAATATCATTAATTAAATAAATATGGAGTAGAGAATAATATCTCTACTCCTTTTAATTTGGAGGATTATAAAATGGGATGCGTAAAAACTACTACTTATGAATCTATAGAACAGGCTTTACTGACTACTGAAGTTAAGTGGAATCTTATTGAGAAGATTAAAGAAGTTAGAAAAGAGAAAGATATTTCTCAAGGCGAATTAGCAAAAAGAGTAGGAGTATCTCACTCTACTATTAGTAAAATTGAATCTAGATATCAAGTAGGATTGGATACATTGATTCTAATCTATGAAGCTCTTGATCTCGATTTTGATTTGCTAAAAGAGATCAAGAAATCTAAAGAAAAACTCGGACTTAAACTTCCATCAGATACGGAACATCGTCATACAGGAAAGTACAATCCAAATAGAAAGGAAGATACTAATGGTTGATGAAAAGTATACACTTGAGCAATTGTTAACTGGACACTTTATAAAATATAATAGACTGTCTGAATTAATTGGTGCATCATATGCAGGATCTAATTGTACTAAGATCAATTTATTTATTGATTTAAATTCTCTTGTAAAAGGCTTATATAGCATTGATGCTTGGGGATATAAATCTGTAAGTAGATATGAAATGACAGCCATTATTTTAAACATGTGTGGTCATTATAGACAGTTCTTCAGAAACCTTGGAGTGTCTACAAATATCTATCTTATATATGGATTAAATTGTCCGAAAAGTAATGAGACATATGTATTCGGATATAATAATTCTTTTGTAAGATCGTTTCAGAAGAAGCCTTCTGTCACTAATCTTATTGATGATAATATGGCAGTATTGAATATTATTACTCAATATCTTCCAGATATATTTTTCTTCAATGTAGGATTATGTGAAGTATCTTCTATGATTGCTCATATTCTCAGAAAGTCTAATGCTGTACAGAATGGATTTGAGAATATTGTAATTAGTAAAGATATTCTGATGCTTCAATTGGTACCAGAATACAATGTCAGAGTTCTTAGACCTATTAAGACTAAGAATGGTGATGAATCTATCATTGTAGACAATAATAATCTTTGGCAGCAATTCTATGCTACCTATAGAAAATTGAAGTCTCCTCCTGATAGTATTCCTACTACTTTTATCTCTAATATCCTAGCAATGACAAACGTAAGAGAAAGAAGTATTAGTACAATCTTTACTATTCCTAAAGCTATGAAATATATTAATATTGCTATAACTAGTGGATTCCTAGAGCCTAATAAGTTTTATACTCAGGCATCTATAAATACAGCATTGGAAATTATGGATGTAGCAGCATATAATCCAGTAGAATTTGATATGCGGTATAAAGCAATATCTACTCAATTTCAATCTATGTATATTCTTCCAATTGAAAGACCTGATCTTGTAGATTATCAGTTAGTAAATTTGGAAGATGTACAAGGACTTCAAATGGTTATTTCTAAATATCTATATAAGACTCCGATTGACTTAGACAGGTTGTGATAATAAATGAATTTTAAAGAAACTTATGATGACTATCAGGTTGGCAATCTAATCACTAAAACAAGAATTGAGGAAGGAATTCATCAGAAAGAATTAGCAAAACGATTGGGAATTGCAGCTTCTACAATTTCTAAGATCGAAAATGGTCATAGAGATTGTAGAATTAAAGAGCTTAGAAAAATTGCTCATGCTCTTGGAAAAGAATTGAAAATTTCTTTTGTAGATCCTGAAGAGGAGAATGATAAATGAAATTAATTACAACCGATATTGCAATTGAAGCTGTAGTAAGATTCATGAAAAGAAATTATCATAAATTCTCCAGATTAGAGATTTTATTTGTAGAGCTCTATAAAGAGCATGTTGTAATTGTAGCTTCTGTAAAACATAGTAAGGATAATCTTAAATATTATGTGTTTGAGTATGCGATGTGTCAATGCACTGAGCTTCCTGTGAATCTTCTACAGTTTGCAATTGCCAATAATAGCGTATTACAATATCATACAATTGGATTCTCTACTAAAGAAGATGCAATGGAAACTGCTGGGCAGATAATGCAAAAATTAAAAGAAGAATAAATAAAAGGCCAATAGGAGCAATCCTATTGGCTTTATTTTTTTTTAATTATTCTTATTTTCACTTGTATAGTATAAAATTGAAATAGAAGGTTAGATAATACCTTTTATTGGTGTATTAAAAACAAATATATTTAAAGACATATGGAGGTAAATATTATGTCTATGATGAAACGTTTTACTGAAACTCGTAAGGCTGCTAAGGTTGAAAAGATCAATGAGGTTAAAGGCTTTGACTACCTTATGCATTTGGGCGAAGTTGAAACCAGTGGCAATAACCTCGTATCCTGGGGTACTGCTGCTGATCATGAGCGGGCCAATCAGGCTCTCGTGAATCATTTCACTAGCCGTCGATAAACAATCAAAAAAAAAATAAAAGGAGATTTTTACTATGTCTATTAATTTTGAGAACGTCATTTTTGCCAGCAATGGTGCTTCTGGCCGTGTCGACATTGGGCTGATCGGTATGGAAGTTGCAACCGGCCATGCTGATTTCAATATCATGGAGATGAAGACTGGTGTTACTGTTGGTACTGCAACACTGGATATCAATTGCAAGGGCATGGAAATCATTGGCTTTGATGGCCAGGTTGATTTCAAGATTTTTGACCTTGATGGAACTCAGATTTTCCATACAACGGTCAGCAGTGACAATGGCACAGAAGGAGCAGATGAATTTGTCAATCGTATTGGCAAGTTCACTTGCAAGAGTGAGGCCAATGTACGGGAAATCCTTTACAATATATGTATGGCCATCAGTGATGCATCTGAGGTTTATGAAGA
>ENA-ORRH01000524-ORRH01000524.1-human-gut-metagenome-genome-assembly--contig:-NODE-524-length-29201-cov-3.48188_pt1 | contig 29201 bp, 29 predicted proteins | sample MGYA00242173_ERZ509130 | MGnify/ENA primary metagenome ERZ509130 (study PRJEB26280, sample SAMEA2338633) | human gut metagenome | biome: human gut; feature: human-associated habitat; material: faeces... | reverse complement strand
ACCTGTGACCTTCGGGTTATGAGCCCGACGAGCTTCCAGACTGCTCCATCCCGCGCTATTTATTTGCAAAAGCTATTATAGTCCTTCCTTCTGCAAATGTCAAATTTCTATGTCCCTGCCTTACATAATATACAGTTACAAGCACTTTTATTCCTGATTTTTGAAGAATTGTATCTTCATCATCTGAAGTCCTGTACAGTCCTCGTCAACCCAGAAAAAGTGTAGCACACTATTTATGGAAAGTCTACACCCGTCCCGCCAAAAAGATACTTGCCGCAATTCCTGCCAGCGTAGCAAACAATGCCCCCGGAAGCGTAAAGCCGGTCTTTCGTACTTTTACCGACATAAAATAAATTGACATGGTATAAAAAATGGTCTCGGTGCAGCTTAACATGACAGAGGCTGCCATTCCCACGAAGGAATCACACCCGGCTTCCTTGTATAAATCCACCAGCAGTCCGGTTGCCGCCGAGGAGGAAAACATTTTGACAATGGCAATGGGGATAAGCTCGGAAGGGATTCCGATATGTTTCGTCCAGCCCATGCAGGTAGTAGAAATGAAGTCCAACAGCCCGGAAGCTCTTAGGATCCCGACTGCTACCATAAGCCCCACCAGCGTTGGCAGGATTCCAACTACTGTCTGTATGCCTTCTTTTGCGCCCTTTAAAAAATCGTCATATACATTTTTCTTCATCAGAATGCCGAATCCTACGATGTAAAAGACCAGTATCGGAATCAGGGCATCTGACAGGAACATAAGAAAGCGCATCCTCATTCTCCTGCTAAGAGCTTCTTTTTCATTCTATGCAGACAGGAGAACTATCATGCCGCTTTTATAAAAAATTTGCACTAACCGGGAATTTTATCCAGGAATTTATCCGGAAAATTTTTACTGCTTCCGCAGGCGCAGCCCCACGCCCTTGCGGGTTTCGATGTAATCCCTGCCGCTTAATTCCCGCAGTTTCCGTCGTAAGTTGCTGGCATGGACTTTGATGGAATTTTCCACACAGTCCGGTGTATCTTCTGCAATTTCATCTAACAGCGTGGTCTTTGTCACTGTCCGTCCGTTCCGCTGTATCAGACATTTTAAAATAGCAGCTTCTGTTCTGGTAAGCTTCGTAGTCTGCCCGCCAATGGTCGCCAGCCGCTTCTCGATATCCAGCTTTATCTCTTCGTAATAGAAAAATCTTACTTTATCTTTTTCTGCCGGAATCTTACTCAGACGTACTTCCACCCGGATGCGGAATTCCTGTATATCAAAGGGCTTTCTGATATAGTCGTCTGCCCGTTCTATGCATTTTTTACACCGTTCAAAAACAGAGCCGGTTTTCTCCGGCCGAATCAATAGCAGCGGCTTTGCCTGCACCAGGGCGAGGAAGGTATTCTCCCATATTGCTGCTACATCCTCTTTTCCGGCAAATTCCTTCTGCTCAAGGTCTAATACCACCATATCCACAATAACCTGCTGAAATAACTCCCCGGCATCTGTGAGGGAATCCGCCCGCACTGTAAAATAGCCTTTTTCGTCCAGTACCTGCTCCATGGCATCCCCCAATGCTTTATCCTGTTCGATGATTCCTATGGTATACATTAATCCGTTCTCCTTCGACTTACAATCCGGCAGAAAATGACTGCCGTTGCTGTGCTGATAATGGTCGCTGCAAGTCCCGGTCCCACCACCGCAGCCGGATGCACCGAGCCATACTGACTGCGGTACGCCACAATGTTCATGGGAATCAGTTGCAGAGACGATATATTGATAATCAAAAAGGTACACATATCCTTTGTGGCATTTCCGGAATACTTCTGTATGTTTTTTCCGGCTGCCTTAAGTCTGGCAATATGTAACTCCTGTAATTGCTGCATTGCCTTTAAGCCTGCCGGCGTTGCCGCCCAGCCAAGCCCTAACATATTGGCTATCATGTTGACTGCTATGTAATGATTGGCAGGATGGTCATCGGGTATATCCGGAAAAAGAAATGTCAGCACCGGCCGCATTTTCTTTACTGCCGCTTTTACAATGCCGCTGCATTCCGCAATTTTCATCATTCCCATCCAGAACGCCATGACTCCTGTCATGGTAATGGCTAATGCCACTGCTTCTTTGGCAGAGTTTACTGCTGCCTCCGTCACTTCCGGCAGTGTTCCGTTGATTGCACCGTAGAGCACTCCCACAAGAATCATAAATCCCCACAGATAATTCATTTCGAACCTCTTTTGCTTTCCCGTTACTCTACTATATGCAGTTTCCCCGGAAGGAACTACTTTCTCTGGTGATTATAGCACACCCTCTTCTGCCATATCACGTTCTTTTGTCATATCGATACGATTTTTTTCATATTCTTTGTTGAATACTCTTCATCCGAGGCCGTCTATGCTGCACAAATATATTTCTCCTTTTCTGATAACCATTTGCTTTGCTTTATCCTTATTTCTTCTAAGCGGGTGCAGCAAAAACCAGTCGGCTTCTGATTCCGGTTATATTGCGCCGGATTCCATTTCCTTTGAGGAATATACCAGTCTTTTATTTCAAAGTGAAGTAACCTCCGATACCCTGACCCTTCACTATACCTTAAGCCAGCCGGAAGTCTATGGCATTACCGATTATAAAATTGCTCTGCCGGATTATTCTGCCGATGCCAGAAAGCAATCTGCCTTAAATATCGAAAATATCTCCTGTGGGTTACAGTCCTATGACTATGAGGTACTGACCACCGAGCAAAAGCTGACCTATGATATTTTAAATGACTATGTCTCTTCTAACCGCAGTCAGTCGGACTATACCTATTACCCGGAAATCCTGCGTCCTTCCACCGGATTTCCTGCCCAGCTTCCGGTTCTGCTATCAGAATACCATTTCTATGACCGTAAAGATGTGGAGGATTATCTGACTCTGCTTTCACTGATCCCAGCCTGCTTTGATTCTGTCTTAGATTATGAAACGAATAAAATCAATGAGGGACTTTTTCTTTCGGATACCCAGGCGGATACGCTGATTGCAGACTTAAATACCTTCTGTGATAACAGTTCTGAGCATTATCTGATTACTACTTTTCGTAATAAAGTAGCGGAACTTCCTGATTTAACAGCAGAGGAACAGGCTTCCTACTGTATCGAAAATGAAGCTGCTTTTAGGGAATATGTTCTGCCATCCTATGAAGCTTTGCGGGATTTTCTGGTGGAGCACAAGGGCAGTGGCAGCAACTCCGCCGGACTTTGCTATTTTCCGGATGGCTCAGACTATTATGCTGCTTTGGTTTATGATGCCACCGGCTCTTCCCATTCCATAGATGAACTTTTAGAAATGACGGAAAAGCAACGGAAATCCGACCTTCTTGCCATCAACGGGATTGCTGCCAGTCATCCCGGTATCTCTCTTGCTACCGATGATTTTCCAATGAAGGATGCCACCCCGGAGGAGATGCTTACCTGTCTTTCTTCCGCTATTACAAAGGATTTCCTGCCGCCGGTCTCTACGGATTTTTCCGTCCGCTCCGTGGACCCTTGTATGCAGGATTCCATGGCTCCCGCCTTTTATCTGACAGCCCCTATCGATAACATTTCCCATAATGTCATCTATATCAATCCCCGCAGCCACTACGAAGGCTTCGAGCTTTTCACCACACTGGCGCACGAAGGATTCCCGGGACATCTCTATCAGACTACCACTACGTCTGCCTCCGGCTGTGCACCCATCCGGAGTATTCTCAACTATCCCGGTTATGTAGAGGGCTGGGCAACTTATGTGGAAATGCTCTCTTACTCTTATGCCGGTCTGCCGGAGGAAAAGGCTTCGCTCCTTATGCACAACCAGTCCGCTCTTTTGAGCCTCTATGCCACCGCAGATTTATCCATTCATGCAAAGGGCTGGACACTCAGTGACCTTAAGGACTTCTTAAGTGATTATGGCATCGACAATAAGGAAGCCGCCTCCGAAATCTACGACTATATCGTAGCGGAGCCGGCTCATTATCTCAAATATTATATTGGCTGCCTGGAATTCCTTCAGCTAAAGGACTACGCCAAAGAAACCTTCGGGGATTCCTATTCCGATAAACAGTTTCACCAGGCAGTGTTGTCCATCGGTCCTGCACCTTTTGATATTGTAAAAAAATATTTAAAGGACTACTACCGGCAGACTATTTAACTTCTACTTTAACAGTGCCTGATATACATCACGTTTACTGATGCCACGATCCTTTGCCACCTGCTTCATGGCTTCCTTCCGTTCCATGCCGGAAGCCTCATAATGTGCCATATGTTCCTCGACGGAAAGGCTCTCCCAGGCTTCTCTCGCTTCCTGTTCCTTTGTCTCAAATGTCTTTCCGGAAATAACTAAAACGTACTCTCCTTTTGGTTCGTTGTCCTCATAGAATCTTATGACATCTTCGAATGTCGTTTTTGTCGCGTTCTCATATCGCTTGGTCAGCTCCTTGCAGACCGTTAATTCACGGTTTCCAAGAACTTCATAAAGCTCCTTTAAGGTCTTGAGAAGGTGGTGTGGAGCTTCGTATACTATCATGGTTCGGCTCTCCTGAGCCAGTTCCTCCAAGACTCTGGCACGCTCTTTTTTATCTCTTGGAAGAAATGCCTCAAAGGCAAATCGTCTGGTGGGAAGTCCCGATATGGTCAATGCAGTAATGCAGGCTGCCGGTCCCGGAAGGGATGTTACTTCGATGCCATTTTCATAACAGATACGGACCAGTTCTTCTCCCGGGTCAGAAATACCCGGTGTTCCGGCATCTGTTACCAGGGCAATATTTTTGCCTTCCTGCAATTTCTCTACCAGCTTGTATGCCTTTTCAATTTTGTTATATTCATGATAGCTGGTCATCGGTGTCTTAATCTCAAAATGATTTAAGAGCTTAATGGAATTTCTCGTATCCTCTGCCGCTATTAAATCTACTTCCTTTAAGGCACGCAATACCCGGAACGTGATATCCTCTAAATTTCCAATGGGTGTTGCACACAGATACAGTTTTCCTGCCATAATCTATCCTCTTTTATTTAAGTGGTATTATATATCTTCTTACTCCGCTTTCTTCGCATCTTCATAAATGCGCGGCAACATCTGATAGAGTATGATGCCTGCTGCCACAATACCAATGGAAATAAACTGGGAAGTAGAAAGGAATCCCACGCTTCCGCGGTAATCACTTCTTAAAAATTCCACACCAAATCTTCCGATTCCATAGAACATTAAGTATAAGGATGCCACTCTGCCTTTTTTCGGCTTACGCTTTGCATAAGCAAGCAGCATCAGGCAAATCATGAAGTCTCCTGCAGATGAAATAAGCTGTGTTGGTATCAGCTTGACTCCATTTGGAGCATAGTCGGAATGAGTAAAGGTAATTCCAAACCAGCTGTCCGTTGCTTTTCCGTAACAACAGCCTGCAAAAAAGCATCCGATTCTTCCAAAGCCCTGTGCCAGTGCTACTGCCGGCATAACAAGGTCAAAGTATTCGATGAAAGATACCTTCTTTATCCTGCAGTAAAGCCAGGATACTAAGATTCCTCCGATAATTCCTCCATATACTACATAACCGTTTTTAAAGTCCCAGAGAATGGATGGGTCTTTGATAATCTCCGGAATCTCTACAATATAATAAAGCAATCTGGTTCCCACCAGTCCGCCGATGATGGCACACCAGAAGATTCCATAAAGGATATCTCCGCTTTTTTCCATTTTCATCTTTTTTCCACGGTAATAACACATCGCATATGCGGCTAAAAATCCAAGTCCAATCATCAGTCCATACATATGAAGTGTCAACGGTCCAATTGTTATCTCATTAAACATATGTCTTCCCTTTCTTTCATTACAAATCATAAATCTCATATATTTCATCGGTGTATACATTCGGTTCCTTGTATACAATCAGCGGCTTCTCCACCGTCATACGGGAACGCCCGCCTCTGCAGCCTTCGATAAGTACCATGTTCGGCTCCCGGTCTGCATATGGATATACCAGCCGCATCCGCTTTGGCTCGATGCGATGCTCATGCATACAGCAGATGATTTCTGTCAGACGAAACGGGCGGTGTACCATAAAAAAATGTCCCCCCGGCTTTAGTATTCTCGCACTCTCCCTCATAATATCCGTAAGATTGCACAATATTTCATGGCGGGCAATTGCCTTTGCTTCCTCCGGATTCGTAAGACCGTGCTGTCCTATCATATAAGGCGGATTTGTGGTTATAATATCAAAAGAAGATGCCCCAAAGATCTTCGAGGCATCTTTTATATCTCCTGTTACGATATCGATTTTATCCGTCAATCCATTTAACGCAACACTTCGTCTTGCCATGTCGGCACTGTCCGGCTGAATCTCAAGCCCGGTAAAATGCTCTCCGGGAGTCTTCGCCTCTAATAGGATGGGAATCACTCCCGTTCCGGTTCCAAGGTCTAACACTCTCTGTTTCGGCTTTACCTTTACAAAAGCACTTAAGAGTACCGCATCCATTCCAAAGCAGAACTGCTTCGTATCCTGAATGATACGATAACCCTTGCGATTCAGCTCGTCCACACGCTCATCCGGTTTTAATTGAATCTCATTACTTGACGTCATTAATCTTAGACTTTCCTCCCTTATCCTCTAAGGCTTCCAGCTCTTTCATCTCTTCCGGAGAAAGTTTGATATTGTCTCTGCGTCTTCTTGACTTGAACTTCAGCTCTTTTACCTTATATTCCCGAAGTTCTTTCTCATCATTTACTTCGATTAAGACCTTCACCAGCTGACGCAATACGTTAATGCTCTGTACTTCACCTTTACATCCATCAATTGTGGTAACGGTATCACCCACATTCGGAAGATGGCTGTTTAAATATTCGTATGTTTCAGCCTCATTTTTCAGACAGCACATCAGTCTGCCACATACACCGGAAATCTTAGTCGGATTTAAGGACAGGTTCTGCTCCTTTGCCATCTTAATGGATACCGGAGCAAAATCAGCCAGATAGGATTTACAGCATAATTCTCTTCCGCAGATTCCAATTCCACCTAAAATCTTGGTCTCGTCTCTCACTCCAATCTGACGCAGCTCAATTCTGGTACGGAATACTGCTGCCAGATCCTTTACCAGTTCACGGAAATCAATTCGTCCGTCTGCGGTAAAGTAAAACAGAAGTTTATTGTTATCAAAGGTATACTCTGCTTCTACCAGCTTCATTTCAAGCTTATGCTTTGCGATTTTCTCAAGACAGATTTTGTATGCTTCTTTTTCTTTCTCTTTATTTCTCTGCTCGGTCTTATCGTCTTCCGGTGTTGCCACGCGGATGACCGGCTTCAATGGCTGAACCACTGCTTTATCGTCTACCTCTTTCGGGGCAATCAGCACAGTTCCGTACTCTATGCCACGGGCAGTCTCCACGATAACATGGCTGCCTGCCGCCATCTTTGCTTTACCCGGGTCAAAATAATATATCTTTCCGGCTCTGCGGAATCTGACTCCAACTACTTTTGTCATTCTAATTCTCCTTTATTGTCAGCAGCAACAATTCCATCACAAGGTCAAAGTTGACATTTGCCGTAAGGCGCACCTTTGCCTTTTCCAACGCTTCTAATATTGCTTCAATTCCACTGTAGGAACTCTTGCTTGCCTGCTTCTTTATGTCATAGACTTCATCCTTAAATATCAGTCCATTTACATCTGTTGTTGCTTTATATAATAAAATGTCACGAAACCAGATCATCATGATATCAAGATAATCGTTGATTTCCATTTTATATTCGTTAATCTGTTTAATGGCTTCCTTAAATTCATAAAGCTCAATCTCATGGATTCGCTTTAATAACTGCACGGCTGCAGCTTTCAGCTCCTGAAAATCATCCGAAGATGCCAACGCCATTGCCTTTCCCACATTTCCCTGGGCAAATGCCACACACACATCCGCCTGATAATCCGGCACTTTACAGTGTTCCATCAGATATTTTCTGATTTTATCATCAGAAACCACCTTAAGGTTCAATACCACACACCGGGAAAGAATCGTCGGTAAAAATGCATCCGCATTGGTAGTCAGCAGAATGATAACCGCATATGCCGGCGGCTCTTCGATGGTTTTTAACAGTGCATTCTGCGCCTGCTGGTTCATTTTCTCTGCTTCATCTACAATATAAATCTTATATCTGCTGCTGTATGGCTTCACATCTACATCATTTACAAGCTGGCTGCGGATATCTGCCACGGAAAGCGTATTCGGCTTCTCATGTGTGACATAAATGATGTCCGGCTGGTTGTGGTTCACTGCCTGCTTACAGGAATGGCACTCCATGCAGGGCTCAATGCCGTGCTGTTCACACTGCAGGGTCTGGGCAAATGCCTCCGCCAGCATTTTCTTGCCGGATTTGTCCGGTCCGTTCAATATATATGCATGGGATATTTTATCCATTTTTATTGCATTCTGTAAATGCTCTATAATCTGTTCATGTCCAATGATTTCTGCAAATCCTGCCATGTGCGCTCCTTTCTCCTGAAGCTTCCTGCTGTCTTAGGCTGCCCTGTTTTTACGTGAAAATATCCAGCAATAATCCTGCAATTTCCCCGATTTTATCCAATATGGTAATGTGGTCCGACTCATCCTTCACCAGCTCTTCTGCCAGTTCGTCTAAGTTCTTATCCACCAACTTGACGATTCCATAGACGCGATGACGGCCTTTCCGGTCGAGAAAGTTCTCTCTGGAAAATTTATGGGAACGGGTTACGACTTCATTTAAGAAATCCTTCACCAGTCCGCGGTATTTCTTCATGTCCCGGATGTCCATATGCTGTGCAATAAGATTACCCTGTTTGGTAATGTCATCTAAGAGGCTGTTCAACCGCTGCTGAAGCTCCTGCTCTTCGATTGCACTGGTCAATGTAAATTTAAAGCTGCCGTCTCCGGTGTCTACCGGCGTGGTTCCGGTGGTCTGATTCACCGGTGCAGTGTCGTTTACTCTAATCTCCATTTTATCACCTATCCATTATATGATAGCACAAAAGCTGCAATTTCCTCTACTGTCTTTTGCAGATTATCATTCTCAAAATGTCTGGTAATTCCTGCCTTTTCCAATGCTTCTTCTGCAAAATCCGCATCATCTGCAAGAAATCTCCTGCAAAGCTCTGTATACTTTGGCTTATCCTGCATCCGCTCCCGGTCCAATGCCCGCTGCAGACGTAAACCATCTTCTACTTCTATATATATCGGTACGATTGCGTCTTTTCCATAATAGGCACAAAGCTGTGTATACACGGCAAGGGTGCCAATCAGAAGATAACTGTGCTCCGACAGATTGACCTGCCCGTCTGCAATTGTGGCATAGCGCCAGATTCCGTATATAGTATCATATGCGCGCTGCTCTATGACTTTTCCTTCTTTTTCGAGATTCAAAAGCCTTTGTTCATCAATAAAATGATACTCTACGCCCTCCGCCTCGCCGGCACGGATCGGCCGGGTAGTATATGGTACAATCGTCTGAAGCTGCAACGCTTTCTCATCCCGCAGCATCTTATATATGGTATCTTTTCCTGTTGAGCTCTTGCCCAGCAGGCAGAAAATCTTTCCCATGTGTAAATCTCCTGTTTCTACGGTTTTGCCGTCTGTTTTCTAGTATAAAATAATTTTCAGGAAATGACAACTTTTATCTTTCTGTCCTCAGTCACGCCATGAATACGAAATGCATTCTCCCGGCAGGTTTTTATCACTGCCACTGCTTCTTTGGAAATCTCTTCTCCCGGCACCAGCATCGGGATGCCCGGCGGATAAAGATAGACAAATGCTCCTGCCGTCTTGCCAACACTTTCCTTCAGCCCCATTTCCGCTGTCTTTGCATCCTGTGCTTCTGCAATGGATATACGGACCGTCCGCTTTGCATAGGCTTCGGTCAGAAACTGCGGCGTTATTGTTCTTCTTGCTGCGGCTTCCTTTTTATCAATTTCTTCCAGTGCCGCATACAGCCGGTCAAAACCTTCCTCGCTGTCAAAAATACTGGTCATTGCCAGCGCATAGTCTCCCTGACACATTTCTAACTGCAAATGGTATTTCTCCCTGAGCAGCTGATACAGCTCTTCCCCGGAAAGTCCGGCTTTCGTGGCACGGAGTACCAGCTTCGACGGGTCTTTGGCAAAGCCTTCTGTCTCTTTTAAATCCACTTCTCCCATGACTTCCACATTAGAAAAATGGGATGCTTTTTCATAAAAGTCTTTCAGATGTTTCTCATATGCATCAAAATACTTCTCTTTCTCTTCCGTCAGCAGACGCACACATTCATCCATGCTGGCCAAGAATAAATAGGATGGAGAACTGGTTTCATAGATATTTAAGAACCACTCCAGCCGTTCCTTCTTTATATAAGAAGATTTCCAATGCAGAATTGCAGTCTGTGTAGGTGCCGGAAGCGTCTTATGCAGGCTCTGGATTACCACATCTGCTCCCAGCGTAATAGCTGATTTTGGGAAATACGGATGAAAGCCAAGATGCGCACCATGAGCTTCGTCCACAATCAGCGGAATCCCATGCTGATGGGCAATTTCTGCTATTTTTTCTATATCTGATACGATTCCATCATAGGTTGGTGATGTAAGAAACACAGCCTCAATACTTTCATCCGCTTCTAATGCAGCTTCCACCTGCTCCGGCAGTATTCCACCCTGTATCCCGAATTCTGTAAATACCGGATAGAGATATGTCACCTGTAACTCTCTTAAATATGCTGCATGATATGCTGCCTTATGGCTGTTTCGTGCCATCAGAAGATGTCCCTTTTTCGGTAATGCGGCACTGAGTGCTGCTAAAATACCGCAGGTACTTCCATTTACCAGAAAGAAAGAACTCTTTGCGCCCCATAATGCGGCTGCCCGCTCCTCGGCTTCCTTTATGATTCCTTCTGCGGCATGCAGATTATCAAATCCATCTATTTCTGTAATATCATATGTATAAGGATTGATGTCACAATCCAGTCTCCGCTTATGTCCCGGCATATGAAGGGGATACATATCAGAGGATGCAAGTTTACATAATTCATCTTTTATATATGTCATGGTTCACCTTTCGGTCTGTACTTCCTGTAAGTTGCGTTTTTTTCCATTGTTCTACTCTTCATAATGATATTTGCAAGTATAAATAATTAAATTTAAATTTACATCAAAATTGTATGTAAGGCGGTGTTCATCCGTAATCCGCCTGCTCCAGACTTTCCTGTATTTCAATGGTTCCGGCTTTCCTATTCCCTGTGCCAATCCCTCTCTGTCTATACTTTTTATCAATTCATTAATGCGTTTTACTATTTTCTTATCTTCCCGCTGCCACTCTGTATACTGCTCCCAGGCAGTCGGTGTAAAAATGATATTCACCTATAAATTCTCCAATTCCCCAATTGTTTTTACAATAACTCCACCAGATTCCGCTTCGGACATAGATTTGTCCAGCATAGCCAGATAATCTGCATTTCTCTGAGCTTTCTTCATATCGTTATATTCTGCTTCAGACATCATAACAATATTTTCATTCTTTGGTCTTGATACAATAATAGTCTCTCCATTTATTACCTTATTACACCACTCTTTAAAATGGTCTCTTACATTCATTGATTTTACTGCTATCATATTCTCACCTCTTTTCGTATTAAAATCCGTATGTTTTTTCGTACTTTTATTATATTCTACTATTTTGTCCAAGTCAACGGCTTCTATTCAGACTCTCCAGAAACGACTTTCGGGTGACTGCTTTGAAAGCAGCCACCCGAATCTATATGATAACTTTACACAACTCAAATTCTTTATCGATACTCCTTACTGGGTAGTTTACCACTTTTTTCCAACACAAACTTTACGCTTTTGTTGTTGGTTTTCGTTGGTTTGTATTGTTTTTTGTTGTTTTAAAGGGGTTTTTGAGATATAATAAGCTTAATTTTAAAGATGCCTTGTGAAATGTTATTTTATTGAAACGATATATGAGTAAATCAGGAGGACTTGTACATGGAAAAAACGCTCCACATTTTATTAATCGAAGATGATATGAACACCTGCAATCGTATTTCAAACTATATTGCAACTAAAGATAATATGGATTTAGCCGGCGTCACCAATAATTCTTATGTTGGCATTCAATATGTACAGAATACGCTTCCTGACGCTGTTATTCTTGATCTGGAATTGCATCACGGCGGTGGAAACGGACTGTTTTTCCTCTCTGACTTAAATAAACTGGGCTTAGAGAAAAAGCCTTATATTCTTGTCACTACTTACAACTCCAGCAAAATCACGCTGGAATCTGCCAGAAGACTTGGTGCTGATTTCATTATCGGCAAATATGAAGATTCTTATTCTCCGGAATCTGCTGTTGATTTTCTCGAACAGCTTCTTCCTATGATTGAAATGACAGAATCCACATCCAATACTTCTTATATGAAAGATAATCAAAAAGATTTAGAGCAGGGACTTATCCGCAGAATCCACCGGGAACTGGAGCTCATTGGTATCAGTCCAAAGGTTGTTGGTTACAAATATCTGACCGATGCCATTATGATAACAATTGATGGACCGACCACAAACATTTCCCAGATTCTTGGTAACAAGTATAAGAAGAGTAATTCCAGTGTGGAACGTGCCATGCAGAATGCCATTAACCGCGCATGGAATTCCAATGACACCGAAACTCTTCTTAACTGCTACACTGCCCACATTAATCCTGACCGCGGAATGCCTACCATTAAGGAGTTCATTTACTTTTACGCGGAAAAGATTACGGATGGACGTTAACCAAAATATTTTTTTAAAAAATCTAAAAACCAAGCCATTTTTTCTTCCTCCTTCTCAAAATGTAAGAAGAGTATAGAAAAAACCGACTGGTTAACGGAGTTGCATTACAGATTGCATTTTATATGCTTTTTTCTTTCTTTATATGAGGTTATGTATGATTCAAGATAGCATTCGTTGGTTTTTTAACTTTTTATGTAGCTTTTATCTTTTTTATAAGCTCCTTAATTTGAAAAATCCTAAAATTCTTCAGAAAATATCCTTTTTCATTATCTTTCTTATAGATAGTTTTCTTTTTTGTTTTTTAGAAGCTAATAGTTTCATTTTTATTTTTCCAACAATTATACTTTTTAATACTTTTATATTGTCTCGTTTTACCCAGAAAACAATTTCATTAAGTCTTGTAACACTGGTTATTTCTGAAGGGATTCATTATATCCTCTTTCTTCTTGCAGCCTTGCTTACCGCCCTGGTAATTGCACCCTTTTTCTATGGACGCTATGATTTACCCTATGTAGCAATACAATTTACTGGTGGACTTCTTGAATTGCTCTTAATATTCCTTCTTTTCAAAATCAAAAGGCTCCGCCGTGGCATGCCATTTCTCTATCAAATCGGCTCTTCTGCCACAGGTTTTATCTTAAGCTGTTTTATTCTGCTCATTGTTACCATAATCAGCTTTTATGATTCCATTCCTGACATGCAGTTCCTCTTTCTCCTCATCGCCCTTTTCCTGATTGGACTTCTGCTTTATTGCTGGTGGCGGTTCCGGATTACCCGTGACTACCGGGAGAAGCTGCGGCAGGCGGAGCTTAAGGCTTTACAGAATGAACTCATTGAGAAAGATAACCGCATCCGGAAATTAGAGGAAAATAATGATGCCCTGGCTAAGATTATTCATAAAGATAACAAGCTGATTCCGGCAATGGAACTGGCTGTCTGCGAATACTTAGAAACGGAAGCTACAGACGATGATACCAGAAAGAAAGGCGAACAGCTTGCCAGCGGGTTAAAGACCATGGCACAAGATCGGAAAGGTACGCTGAACTCCTACCGCCATGATGAACAAGCTCTTCCGGCAACCGAGGTCTGTGTTTTAGATGCGCTTTTTACCTATATGCAGCAGCGTGCCCTGGCACAAAATATCAACTTTTCCCTGCATATCACAGGCAATATTGTAAAAATGACGGAAGATGTCATTTCCGGGGAAGACCTTTCCCACCTTCTGGCGGATTTGCTGGAAAATGCCATGATTGCCATTGGTGATAATGAGGTGCGCAGTCTTTCTGTCTGCCTTTGTCATGACGAAGATACTTCCATCCTGGAGATTTCTGACAGTGGGAATGCCTTTGATGTGCAGCTCTTTGAGGACTTTGGTCAGACCCGGCACACCACCCACAAGGACAGTGGCGGCAGCGGAATCGGTCTTATGGACATCTGGGAAATAAAGAAACAATACCGTGCATCCCTGCACATCATTGAATATACGCCGGGAACTTCCATATTTACAAAGAAGATTGCTCTGGTCTTTGACCAGAAAAATCACTATCTGATTCAGAGCTACCGCCGTAATGAAATTGAACGGGTACATATGAGAAATGATATGTTTGTTTTACAGTCAGACTGATTTATGTTATGATGGAAGAACTTTTGAGAAGGTAAATATTACATGAGGTAAATGTTATGAATCATGCACTGGTTATATTATGTGGTGGAAAAAGTACAAGAATTGGAACGGACAAGGCTTTGCTCCCTTTTGGGGACTGCTGCCTGATTGAATATCTGGTCCGGAAATTTCAGCCGGATTTTCCGAAAATCTACCTTTCTGTCCAGCAGAAAAATGATTATGCGCATCTGAATCTTCCGGTGACAACCATTGGAGACATCTATGGAAATGCCGGTCCGCTATCCGGTATCTTCAGCGCACTTTCCATGATCTCTGAGGAACGTGCCCTCTTCATTTCCGTAGATACACCTTTTGTAGAACCGGCACTGGGGCTTTACCTGCTGTCACAGCCACAGGAGCATCCTATCTGGGCGATTGAGCGTGTCAATGACCAGTTGGAGACTCTTTCCGCAGTCTATTCTAAAAGCTGTATTCCGCAGGTGGGAAAAGCCATGCTCTTTCACCAATATTCCTTTAACCGGCTTCATGAGAAATGCAATGCCGGCTATATCCCGGAAAACGAGCTGGCAAATATATGTCCGGTTCCACTGAATGAACAGTTTTTTAACATCAATACCCGCACCCATTATTATCATGCCTTAAAGCTGCTTTCCGAACGGGGTGAGCTTTTTGATGAAGACAGCAATCTGGAGCTTCCGGCAACAGGCAATATTGCTTCTTTTATTCCCGTGGTATCGCTGGTGGGGGATTCCATCATTGATAAAAAGACCTTCTGCATCCAGCTATTGGAGGCATTAAAAAAAGATGGCATTAAGGCTGCCATCTTTGATTCAGAAAAAGATTTTTCCAATATTACAAATGTAGACCTCATCCTCACCTGCGATTTAGAAGATGAAGACTGCTTTAAAATCGAGCTTTTGAGCAGTGAGTTAAATGAGACTCCGCTGCATCCCCTTTCCGGTCTTGTTGCCATCGCCAGTGATTTCGGTTACAAATGCGAAGAAGTTCCTTGCTTTGACTTCCGCAAGCCAAAGTCACTTCTTGGCTTCTTAAAGACGCTGATCCGCGACTATAGCCATTAAGTATCTACAGGAAACGGCACAGCTCCGGCATCCAGTCTCCGATAAAAATTTCATCTCTGATAATTGCACGCCAGACCGGTGGGAAGAAGGCTTCCAAAAGAGTCATCACTTCCACCCAGTCTGGCTCTTTTTTGCGTTCCCTCTTTAAGTATGCCGTCCATTTCCGTTTCATATAAGTATAATCCTTATAGTGAAGGACGGTATCCAGCCGGTCTTTTCCAAAGAACAGCTCTCTCTTTGTTCCAATTTCAATAATCTGCTGCTCAACCTTTCTGCCATCTAACGCCTCTTTCTTTAAGATTCCATATATTTCTTCATAGCAGGACAGGTCGTTGATTAATTCCATTTTCTCTAAGATTTCCACAAAATTCTCTGCCACAACCTGCTCATAAGGATATTGCAGAAACTGGATTACCGTATTCTCCTGTAAGAAAAATGGCAATTCTCCATGGGCAGGCTGCATCTGCTCGTCCCGAAGCACCTGAAAACGCAGGGTAATGGGAACTTCATGCTCCTTTGATTTTGCCAGCACCTCTATCTGATAGCTGCCCGCCCTTTCTTTCTCTATCTGATAGACATACTCCGGCTTCCGGCTTAACACCTCTTTCATGAGCTGCCCTAACTGCATTTCCGTTAAATGCTCATCCTTTACCACCTGATAATAATAGGAAAGGGAAAAAACTCTCTTCCGGCGATAATTCTCCACACCGAGGCTGCTGCCATTTCTAAGATAAAGCTTCTCTGCAAATGTTGATTTACTTATCTGATATAGAAAATACTCGGTTACCGCAGAAGGAAGCAGGTCCACAAAAGGGATTTGCAAGTCCTCACTTCTCTGCCGGATCAATGATTCTCTCAGTATGCACTCTGCCACTACAGCCACACTCCAATTCTGCTCTGAACCTTTGCCACAACCTTGCGGGCTCTGGCATATTCCATTAATTTTGCAATATCTTTCTTTGGCTCATTGATAAATGCCAGCAGTGCCTTCTTTAAATCCTCCCGCTCCAGACGTTCCTCGTACTTGAGGCAGTCACAGATGAGACGCTCTTTTTCATAAATCTTCATCTCGCCACTGGCAAAAGGAATGGCCGTTACGCCAAGCTCCATGACTTCCGGCTCTGTATAATATGGTTTCACCACCGGATATTCCATGTGGAACCTTGACTTCGAAGTATTCTTGCTAATGGCAATACTCCATTCATAAGGACGCTTCTCAATATAACCGTAATAGTAAAGGGCGCTGTCCATACATAAGATTCCATCCGGAAACAGTCCCAGAATAATTTCTTCCTGCGGCTTCTCTTCATACCCCATGGAATAATATCCACTCTTTACATGGTCAAGTATGCCGGCTTTCACCAGTCCCTGAATACTTTTATAGGTCAATCCCAAAGGATATAATTTTTCGGCTTTCACAATGCCATTATTTTCTTCCAAAAGCTTCTTTATCTCTTCAATGGTCTGCTCTTTCTGCTTCGCATTCATAGATATCGCTCCTTCGCATTTTTCTTCTAGTATAAGTTAATTTTTGCCGCTTGTCAATTTCTGTTGCAATTTGTCTCATTTTTTCAATTTGTCGTTGTAAAAGTCATTTTCTTGTCGTATAATTTATTTGGAACAACATTTAATGTCGTATATGTCTATTCGAATATACGCTTGTTTTTGATTAATGAGGTATTTATGGAAACAGAAAATACTACCCGAAAAAACCCTTCCCGGGAAACCTGCCAGAAGATTATCAAACGTATTCTGGTCACAGAAGTATTAGAAAAGGGCTGCAATGAACATTTCCGTCAGGCTTCGGATTTTATGGGATATTTCCAGTCCCTGTACCCTGCTTCCGATGCGCTGACCAAACAGGTGCAGCGTGCCATCAAGGCAATGGATATGCCCCGGGATGAGAGAGGTTACTTTATTGTAAATAAAACATCAGAGCAATTTGAGCAGGACAAAGAAATCAGCCGCCTGCTGCAATCCGGTGAAGCTTCTTTAAAAAGTCTGGAGGAATCCGAACCGGTACTGATTGAAGTACCAACCGAGCTTGCCGATTATCTGATGTATACTTTAAGTTCTTCCATCAGCTTAAAGGGACATTATGATACTATGGTAAAGGCTTATAATGGCATCATTATCTACACCAGGGAGCGCAGCCGTATCCTTTCCTACCTCCAGACTCTGTTATCCACAAATTGATGATAATTATCCAAATAGTGTGGATAATTCTGCTACGATAACAGAATAATAATGGATTTATCCACAAATTATCAGAATATAACTCGTCCTGACGTTAATGTCCAAGATAACGTAAAACGACAATATTTAAATTTAAATATTGTCGTTTCTTTTTATTCTTGTCTTTTTCAGTTGTTCTATTGCAATTTTCGAGACTATTTTCTTCTTCTGCGTCGTCTCCTCTTGCTGCGATAGTTTCTTTTTATGGTTTTATAACGTTTATCTGGTCTGCTCTTTGAGAAATATTTGTGTCTGATAATATAGAAATTATCCGCAAATCTCCAAATCAGAAATGCTATGACCACAAGAGCTGCGACACCGAGAATTCCCAATAACACTTTCCAGATATTTATCTGGAACTTATGCTTCGTGGTGGTTCTGGTTCCTGCTTCCGTAGAAATCTCTTCTGATTTTACATTATCAAAGGAGAATGTATCTGCTTTTACTCCGGTGGAAATGATATCCGCACTGCCTACATCATGTCCTGCAAATGTATATTTGATATTTGCCAACACATCATCCGAAGTATTATCATAGCTTACTGCTGGCGTAGCTTCGCTGAATTCTGCACTCTTTGGCAGAACAATATTTCCCGCCGGGTCTATCTTTACAAAGGAGGAATTGGTATTGAGCATTCCCGTATCCATTTCTCCATTTTCAAGCCTTGTCTCATTCTGAGCTACATTATATAGCGAAAAGTTCTCAAAATAATAATTATACAATGCAATACTATCTGTCCACTGCGCCGGCGACTGGGCATTCATAATGACACAGATAAGTGTCATATCGTCCTTTTCTGCATAGGTAACCAGCGTACTGTTTGCCGCTGTGGTGTATCCGGTCTTGCCACCAACACAATATTCATAGAGATACTGTCCTCTGGTTTTAAAGGCATGAATCATCTCATTGTGATTCTGCAGATAGGTGATTTCATCATGCTTGTTGGTTGGTGGAATCTGATAGGTTTTAGTTGATATAATCACACGGAAAGTCTCATTCTGGTAAGCCGCCTTTGCAATCAGTGCCATATCATAACAGCAGGTGTAGTGAAGGGTTGCATCCTCTCCCTCAGATAGTCCGTGTGGATTGTTAAAATGTGTATTCACACAACCTAACTCTGCCGCTTTGTCATTCATCATCTGAACGAAATTCTCAACGGTTCCGCCTACATGCTCCGCTACCGCATAGGCACATTCATTGGCAGACTCCAGCATGACTGCATAAAGGCATTCCTCCATGGTCATCTGCTCTCCCACATCCCTGGAGATTCCGGAACCATGGGTGTTATAAACCGCCTCTTTGGAAAATGTTACTGTCTCATCCAGCGAACAATTTTCCAGTGCCAGAAGCGTGGTCATAATCTTCGTGATACTTGCCGGACAATGCTGCTCCGTGGAATTCTTATCATAAAGAACCGTTCCTGTGCTCTCTTCCATCACAATCGCATTGGGTGATTCGGTTTCCGGCTCCTGGGGCCAGTACTCTGCCGCCTTTACCTTTTGTGTGTTTATACCCAATAAGCCGACAAAACAGCACACTGCCAGTCCGAAGCTTAATATTCTCTTTTTCTTTTTCATTTTCTGCTGCTCCTAAATCATTCTTACCTTTAAGTATATATCAATCCATTTCCATGGTGCAATACCTTTCCATTAATATTCACAATTCTCTTTCTTTTAAACCATAAATATGATAAATTGTTTTCGAAAGATATATATAAGTAGAAAGGATTTCATATTATGAGACTTCGCAATATCCCGGCGGCTGCGCCGGCTGTAGAAAAGCCAGTGACCTCTGTATCAAGGATGCCGCTTCCCATAAAGGACACTGGAATGAAATATTTGGAAATGACCACCCGATCCGCATTGAAATCGGCATGGGCAAGGGACGCTTTATCATGGACTTAGCTGCCCGGAATCCGGATATCAACTATCTTGGCATGGAACGTTACGAAAGCGTATTGTACCGCGGACTCCAGAAATTGGAAGAAAATCCACTGCCAAACTTACGCCTTCTGTGTGAAGATGCGGCACTTCTGCCGGACTTTTTCGAAAAAGGCGAGTTAGACCGCATTTATCTTAATTTCTCCGACCCATGGCCAAAGGACCGCCATGCCAAAAGAAGACTGACCTCCCGCCAGTTCTTAGAGCGCTATGACAAAGTCTTAAAAGGTGACGGACAGATTGAGTTTAAGACCGATAACGTAGGACTTTTTGACTTCTCCTTAGAAGAAATCGATGCTGCAGGCTGGAATCTGGACGCATTTACAAGGGATTTACACCATGATACTGCCATGAACGAAGGCAATATCATGACCGAATACGAAGAGAAATTCTCTTCCAGGGGAAATCCTATCTGCAAGCTGATTACTTCCAGAAATATTCCTTTATGACCTTTCCGATAGTGCCAGTGCACGGACACTGCCGGATGCATGACCCATGAGATGAACCATTTGCCTGAGCAGTCGGAGTTGGTTTATCAGTGAAATTTTTATAAATTTTTCTTTTTTTATTGTGGCTTATCTTCTGAGGGTTTATAATACATCATAGCATAAATCATTGATATAATGTAAGGAGATGTATACCATGTACGAATTTACAGAAGATTGTATGATTCATATTCCACAAATAGATGAGGAACACCGCAAATTATTCCAGATAATAAATGATGCTCTTTCCCTTGTTAAAACAACCGAAGATATTTCCGGAATTGCCCAGAGCCTGCTTCTTCATCTGAAGGATTATGCGAATACACATTTCGCCCATGAAGAGGCTTATATGGAACAGATTCATGACCCGGAGCTTCCTCTTCAGAAAAAGGAACATGCTGAATTTGCTGAGAAAATCAATTCCTTTATTTTAGATAAGTCTTCAAAAGAGGCTGCCAGAGCATCTTTCGAAGAACTACTTTCCTATCTGGTACGCTGGCTGTACCACCATATCTTAAGCAGTGATATGATGATTGGAAAAATGTCCGCAGTTGAAGGGACTTCCGAAGACCCATTTGCCTTTACGGACAAATACAAGACCGGCATTGACCTTGTGGATAAAGAGCACCGCCGTCTCTTTGAAATTATAAAAGAGACCAATGACCTGATTCAAAACGATCTGCTGCATGACAAATATGATGAAATTATGCGGCTTTTAGTGAAATTAAAGGATTATACACAATTTCATTTTGCTGATGAGGAAATGCTGATGGAGAAGATGCACTATCCGGAACTGGCTGCCCAGAAGCGTGCCCACACTGCTTTCGTTGAACGCCTGGTAGAAATTGACCTCTCAGAACTTGACGATATGGACAATAACCAGCAGACTTATCTTCTGGAACTGATTCAGTTTCTGCTGGGCTGGTTATCCAACCATATTATTGGTATGGATAAAAAAATTGCTGTCTATATGGACGAAATGAAAAAATAATAAACTGCAGAGCATACATCATAAAACCGACTTCCTGATATTAGATTTTATTCTAAGTCAGGGAGCCGGTTTTCTTATATAAAGTGTCTTTCTGTGACACGCTCTCCTTTTTCAAGATGAACGAAATTACAATCCCATTTTCCCGATAAAAGCTTTCTTATAATATTGCAGTCGGATGGCTCCACCGCCAGCTTCTTATTTAGAAGTTCTGCAGGTCTTTTCAGTCCATCTTTGGTTTTCTTTATATCATAGCTTTGCGTATCTATTAAAGTAATCTTCTCATAACCGCCATAGATTGTATCTAAGACTTCCATCCCCCGTTCTCTGCCATAAGCAGCAAGAATGGTGCGGCACTGGCCTCCAATGGACTCCTTGTCAATTGTCCACGCTCTTGTTGCATAAAGAGAATTCTTATCCACATGATTCTCCAAAAGCTGGTGGATACAGTCGTGGAAACGTGGCATTACAAGCTCTGTATTCCAGCTTACAATCCCTTCCGTGCCCCGCCCGCACAATCCATAGGTGAGCAGGATTATATCCACATCCTGGTGCCTGTCAATCTCCTGCTGCAGCAGATTTCTTAATACAGACGGGTTTCTATGCAATCCACGTTGCAGATATACAACAGGATATGTTATATTTAATTGTTTTCTGTACTTTTCAATTTCATCCTGCTGCATTGCACAGGCAATCAGAATTTTCTTTTCCAAATGATTTCCTCTATATTTATATATTTTTCTATATCCTTTTGCATATAATATCTAAAAAAGGGTATGCCCTCATGAAATTCAAATCAAACTGCTTTTCCAGAAAGGCTTTGCTTTTTTCCTACCGTAAGCCTGCCCTGCATACTAAATTTACTACAATTCAAAGGTCTTTTAAAGAAGTAAAAAATATACTGAACAAATAAACGATATCTTCATCATTCCTTATTTACATCTACAGAACCTGCCACTGACAGCTTCTTACGGATTTTTTATAACAAAAAAAAGCACCAACCCCATGGCTCCACGTCCACAAAATCGGTACTTTACATGCGCCACCAGGGGTTCGAACCCTGGACACCCTGATTAAGAGTCAGGTGCTCTGCCAGCTGAGCTAGTGGCGCATTGCTTAACGCAAGGACTATTATATAATAGAATTTATCGAATTGCAAGTAATTTTTTATTTTTTTTAAAAATTTTGTAAATTACATATTAGCAAATAATGCCGCAATTTCTTCCGGTGTCATCATGTGATTCGGGTCAGAATTTGCCTCGATAACAGGCTCTGCTGCCGGTTCTGACACAGGTTCCTCTTCCGTTATCGGCTCAGATTCTTCTGAAATAGCATCTTCTGTTACAACTGGTTCTTCTTCAGCTGCTGTATCAGCATTTGCAATCAAAGCAGCAATCTCTTCCGGTGTCATCATATGATTCGGGTCGGAATTCATTTCCATAACCGGTTCATCAATGGTATTTACCATTTCTTCTGTAAATGCAGGTTCTTCCGGTTCTTCATCTGCAAATCCAAGTGTATCATCAAAACCAACTGGTTCTTCTGGTTCCGGTTCATTGTTTTCTTCTGCAGATCCGGTTTCTTCTTCTTTTGTAGTTTCAGCTGCTTCGTCATTTCCGAATAAAGCATCTATATTTAATAAATCATCTTCTGCTAAATCCGGCATATCCTCTGCAGTTGTCTCCGGTTCTGTTTCTGGTTCTTCCGGCATCACTTCGTTGATTGGTGCTTCCGGTTCTTCCGGCATCACTTCGTTGATTGGTGCTTCCGGTTCTTCCGGCGTTACTTCCTCAACTGATGCGGCTGATGATGGCTGTACCGGTGCTGCTGTATAAGAAACAGCTGGCGCACCATTTATTTTTCCAACTTCAGCTAATATGGTATTGTGGATGGATAATTCCATTTCTTTCACGGAAGCTGCCATTTCCTGCTGTTTTAGCAGAAGGTCTTTATTGGCATTCTCAACTATGATACGCTGCTGCTCTAACACGTTCTTCTCAAGATTATCCAGACGGTCGGAAAGATTAAATATCTGCTCTAATAATTTGTCGTTGGAATTCATCAATGCATCGGAATTTTCTTTGTTACGGCTTATGGTAACTTTGGCAATGGATTTCTGTGCATCTATGATGTCCTTTGTCGGTGAACCGGCTGCCTCTTCGATACGATCAAGCTGATCCGCAATATCTTCAAAGGATTTGCGGGTTACAAGATAAGAAGCTTTTTCTGACTTAAACAGATTATCATACTGTTCGTACTGGTCAATCTCTTTCTTATAATTTTTCTGGATTGCACTGGCAATCAGAATATAAATATCAGCCAGTGCTACAACTGTAAGTACAATCAATGCCACATAATTGGACGGATAGTTAATCATCACATATAATTCCCCTAAAACCAGCACTGTTAATACCAGTACAGCCGTCACAATTCTCAGATTGTAAGAATCCTTCTTTTGTTTGATGTTCTGCTTTGCTTCTTCCATTGTAAAAATCCTCCATGATTTTTTATTTTTCACTAAATAGCAGGAGCAAACCGTAAAAACCTGCCACTATACTGGCAGTTCCCTGGATATGTCCTGCAGCCGGGTACTTACTTTCCCTGTAAGTATAATTAATTTTATTTTATCACAGGTAGAATTTTCCTTCAAGAAGCCTTTTCCAAAATAGAAATGAAAATTAAGAAAGTTTGCTAGTTGATACCTTTACATATGAACTGATTTAAAAACTGATTTTTATCACATGGTCTGCCAAAAAGATAGCCCTGCAGATAATCAGCATGTATTTCTTTCAGCTTTTGATACCACTCTTCTTTTTCTACACCTTCTATACATATTTTGATATCTATACTATGTACCAGTTCAACTATTTTTTTTAACAGCTCAAAGTCCCTTGTTTGACTCATAGCTTTTGCTGTAAAATGATTATCCAGTTTCACATAATTAGGATTCATGTTTACAATACAATGTAGATTTGAAAAACCTGTGCCAAAATCATCCAGAATAAACTGTATTTTTTTCTCTTCGAATTTCTTCCGAAGCGTATAAAAATACGGTGTCATATCCGTATATCCGCTTTCTGTCAGTTCCGCACACAGGCTCTCCGGCGGAAGATTATATTGTTCTATAGACGAAAGTATGTCCTTCCAGATATCACTTTTCATCATCTGAATATAAGATATATTTACATTAACCTTAAATCCCGGTATATACTGCCGCATTTCATGGCACATTGCCGCAGCTTCATTTAATACAAATCTTCCAGCCGGAATAATAAGCCCGGTTTCTTCCAGTAATGGTATAAATTCCACAGGCGAGATACTTTCTTTTTTTCCACCTGAATACATGGAAAACCTCATAAGCGCTTCCGCACCAATTATATTTCCCGAGGAACAATCTATAATCGGCTGATAGTATACTTCAAATCCTTCAAATTCATTTGTCACGGCACCTCGAAGTGCACTTTTTATTTTCTCTTTTTTTAAAAATAACTTATAATCTTCTTTCTCAAAAAAATATACTCCGTTTCCTCCCATGGATTTTGCCTGTTTTAAAGAGAAAACCGCTATTTTACGATACTCGTCATAATATTTTAAGAGCTTCGTTGCATGGATAATTCCGGTAGATACTGTAAAAACCACCTTATATTTTTCAGAAATAATAAAATCTTCTATTTTTTTACATATTTCCTTCTGCAATAGCATAACATCATCTCTTGTATGGCTTTCCAGATCAACAATCATATACTCATCTGCAACAAGATGGTACAGCTGCTGGTTATCAGAAAGACATTCCTTGATACCGTCAGCAACACTTTTCAACACATAATTTCCATAATCTACGCCTAATGTACCATTAATCGCATTAAATCCATCAATCCCTATATGTATTAAAAATACTGACGAGCTGTCTTTTATATGGGAAGAAACAAAGGAATGCATTTCTCTTTCACCCAAAAGTCCGCTGACATTATCTGCCCGCTGTATATTTCCAATTTCGTTTACACAGCCTATAAGATAATGAGGTTTTCCATCTTTATCATGGATTACCTTTCCACGGCAGTTAATCCATACCGGCATCCCATCTTTATCAAGCCATCTGTAATGCAGATTGTGATTTTTTTCGTTTCCATCCGCAATCCGCTGTAAATGTTCCCTAATCATCGGGCGGTCTTCTTCATATACAAAATAGCGGACACTGTCGGCAGCATTATCAAATGAATTGCCCGGCATCTTAAAACGCTTCACCGCTTCCTGTGAAATGATAAGGGTATTTTTCTGTAAATCTATAATATAAAGATAGTCATCCATACATGGTGCAAATACTTCTATTAAATCCTCTGCTCCTATTTCCTTGAGCAGTCTGCGTATGTTTGTATCCATAGTATAAGTGCCTTTCTTACAAAACTTTTATACTGATAAACTTTCTATTCTGTGGTAGAAATTATAGCTGGAAATCATTATCGTATTATACTGTTTTTTCTGATTCTGCCAATTTAAATTTACGAATCATTTCACGCAGATTTTCTGATTCGCTGCTCATCTCCTGGCTGGCAGCTGCACATTCCTCAGATGTTGCAGAATTGGTCTGTACAACATCATTAATTTGTTCAATTCCTTCATTAATCTGCCGGATTTCTGTTGTCTGTGTTTCTAACGTTTCCGCAATATTTGTAACTTCTTCTGTAATTATTTTAGAGTTCTCTGCAACATCTTCCAATTGCGCCGCAGTCTGTCCTGCAATCACCATACCCTTTTCTACTGCCTTCACAGAGGTTTCAATCAACATTGCAGATTCTTTCGCTGCCTGGGCACTCTGGTCCGCTAACGAATTTACCTGATTTGCTACAACTGCAAATCCTTTTCCGGCTTCTCCTGCCCTTGCTGCTTCGATAGAAGCATTCAATGCAAGCAGATTTGTCTGGGAAGCAATTTCATTAATTGTTGCAATAATTTTGTCAATTTCTTTTGATGCTTCATTAATTTCATGCATGGAATCAACCATTTCATGCATCTTACCATTACTTTCTAAAATGGCATTTCCAAGCTCATCCACCCTTCCACTAATTTCTTTTGCAGATTTTGAATTATTTTCTACCTGTTCAGATACACCTGCAACTGTTGCTGTCAGTTCCTCTACTACTGCCGCCTGATTTGTAGCTCCATCTGCAAGATCATTAGAACTTGATGCTACCTGGTCTGCTGCACTTGAAACTTCATTGGAAACATTTTGAATTCCTTTAATCGTTTCTCCTATACTTTTTTCAAATTGCATAAAAGAATTTAAAATTCCGACAAAATCTCCCCGCCACTCTACTTCCGGTTTAACATCAAAATTTCCTTCTGCAAACAATTTCATTGCACGGTCAATATCGTCTACATAGCTTCCCAGGATACGGATTGATTTACGCATACTGTGTGCCAGTCTTCCAATCTCATCTTCTGAACGATAATCCAGTGTACTGTGTAAATTTCCTTCTGTCAGTTCCTTTGCGACATCCTCAACTGCCCGTAAAGGTTCAAGAATTGTATCCAGGACTTTTTTACCTGTTTTCTTTGTCAGTATCCATGCCAAAAATAAACACACTATAATACATACAATTCCTGCTATAGCAAAAGTAAATGTAGTTCTGGAAGCCCTGCTGCTCTCCTGGTCTGTCACATCATCTAATCTTATTGCGATTTCCACCGCTTTATTTAATGCAGGTGTGCAATCATTCATGATTTCATCAACTGCTTTTTCCTTATCACCACTTTTAATTTTTTCTATAATAGAATAACCAATGTTTCCCCAATCCGAAAGGGCTGATGAATATTCCTCATAATCTGAGTCAGGAATAATTCCGGTTCCCTTTAAATTTTTCAGTTCAGAATCAACTTCTTTCAGCAGCTTTTCTACTGTTTTCTCATAACCGGCATATGAAGAAGTATCATCATTTAATGCCATTTCCCTGATATTTCTTGCTGCCGCATTCACATTAATTCTACATATTTTTACTGCCTGATCTGCTACAGTAACATTTTCTATATAATGTACCATATTAGCAAATAAAACACCTATGACCACTATAGAAAGCAAGCCTGAAATTAACATCATAATAATGACTTTTCTGTAGCCATAGTTTATCCTTTCCTGCAGATGCATGTTTTCTAATTTCCTTTTCATTTTATCTTTTTGTGAAAACATTGATTCTTATTTCCTTTCTCTTTATTTTAATTTTTTCTAGACCTTGTTATATCAGAATTTTTTCAAAAGTCAACGACTTTTCAGCTTTAATTTTCAAATTCTATTTTTTTGATAAAATTTAACACTTCCTGCTTTGGTTTTTCGTCATTTTTAAAGACAGCTATTTACAGTATTTTTCTATAAAAACGGCTGCACCATCTTCTATAGCAGCAAAAGCCATCTTATCGTCTGACCATGATTTTCTGAGTGCCACATAAGAAATCAGAAAATTTGCAAGCCAGCCAGCCGGTACAGCAAGCCAGACAAATGCAATGCCAAAACGCGGTGCGAGTATCAAAGCAACTGACAGACGAATTGCAAGATTTACCATATTTGCAATGAGAAATGGACGCATGATTCCAAGTCCCCGAAGAACTCCGTCTGTTGCCATCTTAATACCCATGAAAATGAAAAAGAAGCCGAGCCATCTCATATAATCTCCAGACACCTGATATGCCAGCGCTGTTCCATCTTTACCCAAAAATAATGAGGAAATCTGGGTATGCAGTGTTTCAATGACTATAAAAGCAAGGACTGCAAAACATAAATCTAACACCAGTGCAGCGTGGTATCCTTTTTTGATACGCCCGATTTTCTTTGCGCCAAGATTCTGGGAAACATACGGCGAGACTGCATTGCCTATGGACACAAATATCAATGAAAAAACATTCTCTACCCTCATCGTTGCCGCATAACCTGCAAGAGCCTGTGTACCAAACGGATTTACAACCGCCTGTACAATCATCATACCAATTGACACTGTTGACTGCTGGAGGACCGACGGTACAGCAATGCGGAGCATAGAATGTAATTCCCTCCCGTCAAACCAGCGAGCCGGACTCTTATACTGGCGTATTCGGTATAAAAAGATTAAAAACGAAAATACTGCCGAAATGCCTTGTGCAATAAGCGTGGCTAGGGCTGCACCGAACACACCCAGACCAAGGCCTGCTACCATCCAAAGATCCATCATAATATTCAGAACAGAAGAAAAAATCAAAAGGTATAATGGAATCTTTGATTCACCGATTGAAGTAAACATCGTTGAAAGAATGTTGTACATAAACAGAAACGGAAATCCCACAAAATAAACACGAAGATATAGTACTGCTTCCTCCAGTATATCAGCGGGTGTCTGTAATAAGTCCATCATGGAACGTGAAAAACAAAAGCCAGTAACTCCCAGAAGTATGCTAAGAACCAGAAAACTAATCAATGATGTTGATACGATTGTTTTCATTTTACTATAATCTCTGGCACCAAAATAACGGCTCACAAGTACACCTGCACCTACACCTGCACCAAGTGCTATACAAATGAATACATTCGTAAGGGCAGCACAGGCACCAACAGCCGCAAGGGCAGAAGATCCAACAAACTGACCCACAATGATTGAATCAGCCATATTGTAGACCTGTTGAAAAAAGCTTCCGAAAATCATTGGCATTGCAAAAACAGTCAGTGCTTTAAGGGGTGCATCTGTAATTAAATATTCATCTTTTGACATGTTCTTCTTCCTCTGTAACTATTTTAAAGCACTATTACTGCGGCATCAAGCCCCTCAACTTTTCCGTCAAACAGTTCTTCTCCAAGCAAATTATATTTTCCCTCATACTCATTAAATCTCTTCTCACTGCTGCTGCAGTTAAAAATTAATGCCATGGTCTCTTCACTATTTTTTCTAATCAGAACAATGGTTTCTTCCTCATCCCCTGTGATTGCCTCAATCAATTCACCTTCTACGATACATTTATATTTTTTTCGAACCTGTAACAGCTGTTTATACCATTCAAACATCTCTTTATCCTGGTATTCTTCATCCCAGTACATGCCACGTCTGCAATCCGGATCATTTGCTCCGGGCATCGCAAATTCATCTCCGTAAT
>ENA-ORRH01000508-ORRH01000508.1-human-gut-metagenome-genome-assembly--contig:-NODE-508-length-30089-cov-20.9944_pt1 | contig 30089 bp, 23 predicted proteins | sample MGYA00242173_ERZ509130 | MGnify/ENA primary metagenome ERZ509130 (study PRJEB26280, sample SAMEA2338633) | human gut metagenome | biome: human gut; feature: human-associated habitat; material: faeces... | reverse complement strand
AATACAAATTTGTAGGACACAAAGTTAACCTCTAATGATTGGATTTGCCCATGACAGCAAGAGATGCAATATTAGGGGTGTGAAAGTTGGGCTAAATAAAATAGAACAATGGCTAAAGCAAAAAAGCCTTGAAACAACTCCCAAGAGTGCTCTTGGCGAGGCAATCAGTTATACCCTTAAGCGGTGGGATAAACTATGCGCTTACGTCACCAATGGCATGTATCACATAGACAATAATCCTGTTGAACGTAGCATACGCCCAATTGCTCTCGGGCGTAAGAACTGGCTGTTTATAAAGAATGATGAAAGTGGTGAAGACTTAGCTGTAATATCAACACTTATCCAAACCTGTGAACTTCTGGGGATAAATCCCAAAGATTGGTTATCCAAGACGTTTTCCAAAATCGCCGGGCAGAATAAATACGATCCAGAGCCATTACTACCTTACCATTACGTAGAAAACAAATAAGCCAAAGTCAATCTATCAAGACTTTGGCTTATTTGTTTTATGCAATACGGCCTGCACGGGATGCTTACACTGAACTATCAATAAGGCAACTTAATATAGGTGAGCAACGTATATCTTACTTCACGCGTCTGTTGCGCTGATTGTTGGCCTTCTCTGGACGCGATTTTCCTATTCTTTTGCCCGAAGTTTTCTTCGCCGTGAGGCGAGCTTTGTGAGCAAATGGATTGTGCGAGGAAACGGGACGATGGGTGGCATGATGAGGCATAGGATTCAACGAATGAATAGTTTAGGCTTGTTGTGCTTTCCTATCTTGCTCAATCAATAGCAAAAGTTTATCTACAGCCTCTTCCGTGGGGATGTTCTTCTCCACACACTCCTTGCCGCGATAAAGGCTTACTTTTCCACGGGCAGCACCCACGTAACCGTAGTCAGCATCGGCCATTTCGCCAGGGCCATTGACAATGCAGCCCATGATTCCGATTTTCAGTCCGCGCAGATGAGCAGTAGCAGCCTTAATGCGAGCAATTGTGCCCGGAAGGTCGTAGAGTGTGCGGCCGCATCCAGGGCAGCTGATATACTCCGTGCGCGTGGTGCGTAAGCGAGCCGCTTGCAGAATGGCAAATGCTGTAGAGTCTGTCACAGCATGTGACAACGTGCGTTGTCCCTCGGGTTTCTGATTGAAGAGCATAATTCCATCGGTGAGTCCATCGAAGAGCAAGGCACCGAGGTCGGCCGCAGCCTCTAGTTGGAGGTCTTCTTTCTCTACTTCACCATGGCGATATTGCTCAAACATGATAACGGGCACGGGGAGGCCCTCATTCCATAGTTCGTGAACCAAGGCACGCTGTTCTCCCAATCTATTCTGATGGTTGCTCTGACAGATTATTACGATGTTGGGCACTGTGCGCAGTAGAGCCTTTACCTCATCATCGAGATCAAGATAGGTGAGGAATAGGAATTTTGCCTTTGCCTGGCAGCGAGGTATGAATAGCAGGTGTTGCTTTGTAAAGACTGGGTAGGTGTATTCCTCATTGGGATGCCAAGCATCTGCATCAACGAGGTAGCCCACTCCCTTGTGTCGCTTGTCGGCGCCAGGCAGATTGCGTCCGCAGTAGAGGTAGTCGGGCAGAGGATTTCCCTTATCCTCGGCATCGGTCGGAAGCGAATAATCGCCATCAGTGCGAGCCGAAATGACTACGGGAACATGACTACCGCCTATATTGAGCACGGGCTGTGTATGACGGCGCTGCGGATTAGCATAATGAAAAGCTGGGGCACTCTTGCCCGGAATCATGGCATGACCAGCACGTTTCACCACGTAGGAAGCTAGTTTATAGGCTACGGGTACTTCGGCTTGGGGCGGTTCGCTGAGACTTACACGCAGAGTGTCGCCTATGCCGTCGGCTAGCAGGGCACCTATGCCAACGGCACTTTTGATGCGTCCATCTTCCCCCTCGCCTGCTTCGGTCACTCCGAGATGGAGCGGATAGTCCATGCCCTCTTTCTCCATCACTTGACAGAGCAAGCGCACGGAGCGTACCATTACTTGTGTGTTGGAAGCTTTAATAGAGATGACCACGTCGTTGAACGCTTGGCGTTGGCACACACGGAGAAACTCCATGCAACTCTCTACGATTCCTGCGGGTGTATCGCCGTAGCGACACATGATGCGGTCGGAAAGAGAACCATGGTTCACACCAATGCGTAGAGCCGTGTGGTGGTCGCGGCAGATGTCGAGGAGCTGCGTGAAGCGAGACTCAAGTCGTTGGAGTTCAGCGGCATATTCCTCGTCGGTATATTCTAGGTGTTTAAATTGGCGTGCGGGGTCGATGTAGTTGCCAGGATTGATGCGCACCTTCTCCACAATAGTGGCGGCCACATCGGCCACGGCGGGATTGAAGTGGACATCGGCCACGAGCGGACGGTCGTAGCCCAAACGGTGGAGTTCTTTGCGAATGTTGCGCAGGTTTTCGGCCTCGCGGGTTCCTTGAGTGGTGAGGCGCACATAGTCGGCTCCGGCATCGAAAATAGCAATACACTGCTTCACACACCCTTCGGTGTCGGTGGTGGCAGTAGTGGTCATACTCTGGATGCGTAGGGGGTGGTTGCCGCCTAAGGGGCGATTGCCGATGTTTACTTCGTGTGAGTGGCGCGGGTTGTAATTGAATATGTCCATTGAGGGTAGGGGTGGGTGCCCCGTGATAGGTCAGTTATTTACTTAAATACGAAAAAGCTCTGTCGATTGAAGGAATTCTTCGTGGCAAGAGCCTAGCTCCGCTTTTTCGGGGACTCACTGATGGAGAGATGCCGCAAGTTGCAAGGAGCTAGGCACAGCCTTTAGTTGGTCTTAAACTTATACTTTACTTCCTTCAAGTCTGTGTTGGCCTTCACGATTTTTTGCTTCAAGCCTTCCTTGTAGGCCGCGAGACGCTGAGCTAGGATCTCATCGGAAAGAGCGAGCATCTCTACGGCGAGGATTGCTGCATTCTGTGCACCATTTACGCCTACTGTGGCTACGGGAATGCCAGGAGGCATCTGGATGATAGAGAGCATAGCATCGAGACCATCAAGCATACCCTTGATGGGCACACCGATAACGGGTAGTGTGGTGCTGGCCGCAATTACGCCAGGCAATGCGGCTGCCATGCCGGCTCCAGCAATGATGACGCGCAATCCACGCGTCTTAGCACCTTTGGCAAAGTCTTCTACTTCCTGCGGAGTGCGATGGGCTGACAAGGCGTTCATCTCGAAGGGAACTTCCATTTCTTCAAGAAACTTGGCTGCTTTTTCCATAACGGGCAGATCACTTGTGCTGCCCATGATGATGCTGATGATGGGGGTCATGATGATAAGTGTTATTATGTTGTGTTTTCGCACGAATGTACTGTTTCTATTTTTATGGTGTCTCTAGTGGTTGTAGTGGGCGCTTACGTATTTATATTAGCAATACGCTGATGAAACCGCTTACTAGGCCTACGGCCACTCCCCAGCCGATCTCGGCATACGTGTGCTGACGAAGGATGAGGCGGGCAGTGCATACCATGCCACAGAGGAGTATAGTCAAGCAGAGCCACCATGTGGGGTTGAAAGCAAAGATGAACGAGAAGGCCATCAGCGCTCCGATTACTCCGCCTGAAGCAGCCGCATGCGTGCTAATCTTAATGCGAGAGTTGACAAGGGCACACACAATTTGGATGGTGAGCGCTCCGCCTATAACACCTAGCGTGAAGCGAGGCATGTGAATGCTATAGAGCAGATAGAGTAATGCTGAGTAGCTCACGATGCTCACCACGTAGGGCACGAAGCGGCGCTCGCGACGTCCCATTTGATGACGTGTCCATCCGTTGATTTTACGATAAGAGTAGATGGTGAGGTGGGGTAGGAGCAGCGTGAAGAAGTAGACAATAAGGATGAATAGTGCCTTGGTGCGTAGTGGCAAGAGGTTTAGATAGCTGAACATAAACAGCACGATGAAAGCCACCACAGGTAAGTAGAGTGGCGAGTAGAGCAGCGATACGGCCTGTGCTGTCATAACCAAAAACTTGGAGGTACTATTCTTAGGAGTGGGTTCGGTGGGCATGGGTGATGATGTGCTTAGATGCTAAAATATGGCAATCAATCTGCGAGTAGGAATAGCGCCCTATGGCAGATGTATTAGCGTAGACAGTTTCGGCATATTATGTTATCTCAACCTTTTCAGTTTTATGTGTATGGTGCTTACTCTTTCCTTAGTCGGGCTGTGGGGAAGCCTAGCATGTCGCGATATTTTGCCACGGTGCGACGCGCCACGTTGTAACCTTGTGCTTTGAGTTGCTGGGCAAGTTCTTCGTCGGGGAGGGGGTGACGCTTGTCTTCGCCCTCAATGAGGGAGCGCAGTGCCGTTTTGACCTTGCGTGCAGAGAGTTCGTCACCATCGGTGGTGGTGAATTGCTGAGAGAAGAAATACTTTAGAGGATAAGTGCCGTAGAGTGTCTGTACGTATTTACTGCTTGTGACGCGCGACACTGTGCTAATGTCTACTCCTACTCGTTCGGCCACTTCTTTCAGACCGAGAGGGTGAAGTTGTTCCTCTTCATCGTCGGACATGAAAAAGTCGCGCTGTCTATCGGCAATGCAACGCATCACGGAGAGGAGTGTTTCCTTGCGGCGCGAGAGCAAATTGATAAATGATTTCGCAGCGTCTACTTTCTGGCGGGCATAGGTGTAGGCGTCGCGTTGTTCACGCGTAAGGTTCGTCTTGTTACCACCATACTGCTGTAAGCTATCGCGAAAGGCGGGACTCACTCGGAGTTCAGGCACATCGCCATTGTTGAGTGTCACCTGCAGGGACTCTCCATCGGGTGAAACTCTGACATAGAAGTCGGGCACGATGGTGGGTGCTCCTGCCGAGGTTGATTCGCTCAGTGCACTGCCAGGACGCGGATTGAGGTGGGTCAAGCAGTGGCGTACGTGGTCGAATGTCTCATCGTCCATGTTGAGGCGGCGCTTCACTGTATCCCAACGGCGTCCCACGAAGTCCTTAAAGCATTTGTCTACAACCTCTAAGGCCAACTTTGTATAGGCACCTTGTCGATCGGGGTCGGTTAGTTGGAGATGTAGACACTCTTGGAGCGAGCGAGCGCCAATGCCGCGTGGGTCGAAACGTTGCAGAATGCTGAGTAGATGTTCCAACTCAGAGCGTGTGGTAGTGATATTGTGGTAAATGGCTAGTTCGTCCACTAAAGCATCGATATCTTTACGCAAGAAGCCGTCTTCATCAAGCGACCCAATGAGGTATTCCATGAGTTGTTGCTCGTGTTCGTTGAGGCTTTGTTCGCTGATTTGTCGTTGTAGATCTTCGTAGAAAGAGCCTTGCGCCGAGAAGGGTACTTCGCTTCGGTCGCGCTCTTCCTCTGCTCGTTGTTGTAAGTAATCTGGCACGTCGTCTGACGAAAAATAGTCGCCCATAGCATCGGCTTCCCTACCATAGTCTTCACCTTCTTCGTAGGAATTATCAGTGTCTGTCTCTGGGGACGCGTCGTCGTCAGAGGTGCCTAGACTTTCGCTATCACCCTCAGTGTCGGTATCGGATGGTGTATCGTTTTCTGTGTAAAGGTCTCTCTCTGTGTCCACAGTGTCGGGATCTTTTTCTTCTAGTGCGGCGTTATCCACCATTTCGTCGCGAACTCGTGTGGCTAGTTCTGTCACGGGAAGCTCCACGAGTTTGGCCACAGCCACTTGCAGTGATGAAAGCTGCTGTGTCTGCACGGCCGCCTGAGTTTGTTCCAATCGTTGTGCCATAGGGAGTGTTTCTTTTTTGATGTAGCAAAGTTACAGCGTTACGTTACAAGTACAAAGCGTTTTCCCAAGAATGTTTTATCTATCTGCCGAAATGAGTTCACTGTAAAAGCTCAAAAGCCAGCTGCAATGCCCTTGGTGAAGCATTTGCTGCTGGCTTTTGTCAATATTTATATGAATAGGTGGTTGTTCCCTACGATGTCGGATAATGTTCTTTGGGAGGAACATCCTGCATTTCCACTTTGTTTAGAAGTCAATATAGAGATTAGTAATTCTCAGCACGGAGTTCGAAGTAGCTCTGTGGATGGTTGCATACGGGGCATACTTTGGGTGCTTTCTTTCCCACTACGATATGGCCGCAGTTGGAGCATTGCCATACGCTGTCGCCATCGCGAGAAAAGACGATAGCGTCTTCTATGTTTTTGAGTAAGCGGCGATAGCGCTCTTCATGAGCCCGTTCGATAGCTCCCACCATTTCAAACTTGGCAGCAATCTCATTGAATCCTTCCTCGCGTGCCTCCCGAGCGAAGGTGGCATACATATCGGTCCATTCGTAGTTTTCGCCGTTAGCAGCATCGCTCAGATTGTCTTCCGTGCTAGGCACATCACCGCCATGGAGATATTTAAACCATAGTTTGGCATGTTCCTTTTCATTGCGCGAGGTCTCTTCAAAGATATTGGCCATCTGTACGTAGCCATCTTTTTTTGCCTTCGATGCGTAATATTGGTATTTTGTATGAGCCTGAGATTCTCCAGCAAATGCTGCGGCGAGATTTTTCTCTGTTTTGGTTCCTTTCAAGTCTTTCATGTTGTAGCAGTTTATGACAGGTTAATGGAAGAAAGGGTATAGCTCTCAGCGTGGAGCGTAAGTGGTGCTTATGCTGGTTGCTTTGAGCCATACTCTTGTTATCAGGCAATCTTTGTAAAGTAGCGGATACTTACTTGTTGCCGAAGAAGCGCTTATAGAGACCTTCGAATCCGCGTCCGTGGCGAGCTTCGTCGCGTGCCATTTCGTGTACGGTGTCGTGGATAGCGTCGAGGTTGAGTTCCTTTGCGCGCTTAGCGATGCGAGCCTTGTCTTCGCAAGCACCAGCTTCGGCGTTCATACGCTTTTCTAGGTTGGTCTTGGTATCCCATACGAGGTCGCCAAGGAGTTCGGCAAACTTAGAAGCGTGTTCTGCCTCTTCCCATGCGTAGCGCTTGAAGGCTTCGGCTATTTCGGGATAGCCTTCGCGATCGGCTTGGCGGCTCATGGCGAGATACATACCCACTTCAGTGCATTCGCCGTTGAAGTGAGCATTGAGGTCCTTAATCATCTCTTCGTCGGTGCCTTTAGCCACACCTATTTCGTGCTCTGCAACGAACGAGAGGTTTGAGTCCTCCTTTACTTCTTTAAATTTGGAAGCGGGAACACCACACATGGGGCATTTCTCGGGAGCGTGTTCACCTTCATAAACGTAACCACATACGGTGCAGATAAATTTCTTTTTCATAATGAGTTGAGTTTTGATAGAGTTGTTATGTTTTGAGTTATAAGTAAAATCTGATATGAGTAGCGTGTTATTTGTTTTGGCATTCGCTGCAGATACCTCGGAAGTATAGTTGTGCTTGGTCTATACTGAAGTCTTTTGGCAGCATGGCGCACTTCTCAAGTCGTTTATTGAGTAGCTTGAGGTCGAACACACGGCCGCATTCCGTGCAAAGGAAGTGGGCGTGGGGCGATGTGTCGGCATCAAAACAGCAATTTCTTTCGTCGATGGTAAGTTGCAGCGCGGCTCCTTTGTCGGTGAGAATCTTCAGCGTGTTGTACACGGTTGTCTTCGAAAGGGTGGGCATGGTGGGCTGCAAGGCACTATAAATTTCATCGGCAGTGGGATGCGTACGATGATCGAGCAGATATTCCATTACTGCCATGCGTTGCAATGAAGGCTTTATACCATGTAGGGTCAGGTAGTCGAGTGTCTCGTTTGCTTCCATCGATATTAACTTTGTAATGATTACAATTATGATTACGATGCAAAAGTACGAGATTCTCCTATACCATGCAAATATTTTGGTGTTTTTTTTGAGATTTTTTTTAGAATAGATATGTAAGGTCTTGGATATCAGTGAAATATGCGATTCCTTTGGTGTGGCTTTTATTTTTGCTCGCGAGTTGATAATCGGGTAAATACATGGCGTACACGCGGCAAATAAATAGGAGATTGCAGATATATTTATATTATACGTAATTTGCCTATGATGGAATCTTCTAATTTCAGACCTTAAATTCTCCTCTCTGCATAGAAAGAATATAACCCTTGCGAACGAAGGAATGCGTAAGCAGCGAAGGGAGTGCTCCGAACTTTATCATTATCAAGCTAAAACCTAGGTCATCCCGTTTCTCGATGAAGACTTTTCCGTCGTTCACTGGGCGGTAAAGCTACAACTGGGCGTTGAACGACGGGAAGATGGGTATCTGTGGACGGCAAATACGAAGTCCCAAAAGAAGTTTCTCTGAAAAGGAACGTTTCTCTGAAAGGGCTTGGTCAATGTGGCATTCCGCAGATTGACAAGTTGGTATGGACTTCACCCAAACTCACCGGTGAAGAGGTGATGGTGCCCATGCGAAGTTTACTCATGGATGTACGCATCTTATATCATTGGATGATACGAAAATAGCGCGTCAGAATTTCCATAGAGCGGAAACGCTGACGCGCTTAAATATACAATCTTATTTTGCCCCGATGATATGTCGTCGTGGCAGAAATATTTTAGGGCGATTACATGCGTTCGGGCATTTCGATGCCGAGAAGTCCCATACCTAGGCGGATAACCTTTGCCACGTTGGCCGAGAGGGTGAGTCGGAAAGTTTGTTTCTTCTTATCCTCTTCGCGTAGGATGCTGAAGTCGTGGTAGAACTGGTTGTATTCCTTTACCAAATCGTAGCAATAGTTAGCTACAGCTGCGGGTTGATACTCTGTGCCAGCTTGGCGTACTACGGCCGCAAAGTCAGCGATGTGCTGTACGATTTCTTCTTCTTTTGTAGAGAGTTCCACGTCGGCGGGCAGTTGGGCGGGCACTTTTATGCCAGCGTCAGCGGCTTTGCGCAGAATAGAGCGAATACGGGCGTAGGTATATTGGATGAATGGTCCTGTGTTGCCATTGAAGTCGATGCTCTCCTCTGGATTGAAGAGCATATTCTTGCGAGCGTCTACCTTGAGGAGGAAATATTTCAGTGCACCCATACCTACGATGCGTGCGACCTCGTCCTTTTCTTCTTCGGTCATATCGTCGAACTTACCCGCTTCGTCCACAGTCTGCCGAGCTTGGGAAATCATGCCTGCTACGAGATCGTCGGCATCTACTACCGTGCCTTCGCGGCTCTTCATCTTGCCGTTGGGAAGTTCCACCATACCATACGAGAAGTGAACGAGACTCTTACCCCACTCGAAGCCCAAGCGGTCAAGCAGGATAGAGAGCACCTGGAAATGGTAGTTTTGCTCGTTGCCTACCACGTATATCATCTTATCAATGGGGAAATCTTGAAAACGGAGTTTCGCCGTACCTATATCCTGTGTCATGTATACGCTTGTGCCATCGGCGCGCAGGAGAAGTTTCTCATCGAGTCCGTCTTTAGTTAGGTCGGCCCATACCGATCCATCTTCTTTTCGGAAGAAGAGTCCCTTCTTTAGGCCTTCCTCTACGGCTTGCTTGCCTACGAGGTAGGTGTCGCTTTCGTAGTAGATTTTGTCGAATCCTACGCCGAGAGCCTTGTAAGTCTCGTCAAATCCAGCATATACCCAATCGTTCATCTTGCGCCAGAGTGCACGCACCTCGGGGTCGCCAGCTTCCCACTTCACTAGCATGGCATGAGCCTCCTTTATTAGGGGAGCCTCTTTCTCTGCTTTCTCTTTTGCTTCATCGGCGCCAAGGCCCTCGGCTTCATACTGAGCCTGAAGTTCCTTCACTTCGGCACGATAGTGCTTGTCAAAGGCCACGTAGTAGTCGCCAATAAGGTGATCGCCCTTTTTGCCGCTAGTCTCGGGAGTTTCGCCATTGCCATATTTTAGCCAGGCTAGCATCGACTTACAGATGTGGATGCCGCGATCGTTTACGATATTCGTTTTCACCACGCGGTTGCCGTTAGCTTCTACCACGTTGGCGAGCGCCCATCCCAAGAGGTTGTTGCGCACGTGACCCAAATGGAGGGGCTTATTGGTGTTGGGTGAGGAGTATTCAATCATCACCAGAGGGCTATCAGCGTTGGGCTTTGTGATACCATAATTGGAATTGGCATTGATATCGTCCAATAGCGCTACCCACTGAGCAGGAGCAATCACGAGGTTGAGGAAACCTTTCACCACGTTGAACGAGGCGATGAGTTCTGTATGGTTCTGAATCCACTGTCCGATTTCGGTAGCCGTATCTTCGGGCTTTTTGCGCGACATACGCAGGAAGGGGAATACCACGAGGGTGAGGTGGCCTTCAAACTCCTTCTTGGTCTTTTGCAGGGTCACCTGCTCGGGAGTGATGTCTTGTCCGTAGAGTGCTTTTACGGCTTCTATGACAGCGTTGTTGAGTTGTTGTTCTATTTTCATTGTTTTCGTGTGCTTATTTGGGTGCAAAGGTAGTTAAAAGGAAAGGAACTGACGAACGACTTTCGCTTTATCTATTCTTGGTTGGGGATTTTCCTCTATTCCATTGCATCAGCCCATCTGTCTGATGGGCTTTGCAGAGCCACAGCAAGAGGTTGATTAGCCCTCTGAGGGAGTCTCTGTTGTGGTTCCTAAGCCAATGGAAGCATGGTAGCAACTCTCGTAGAGTTTGCGATAAAAGCGGTGGCGGCAGAGGGTGGAGCGCGATCCGAGAATGATGAGTTGATAACGTGCTCGAGTGATGGCCACGTTCATGCGTCGCAGGTCACTGAGAAACCCTATTTGTCCCTGTTCGTTGGCACGCACCATACTCACCACGATGACATCGCGCTCTTGGCCTTGAAAGGCATCGACGGTATTTACCGTGATTAGGCCGCGCAGTGGACGTAGAAATTCATCGCGGCGAATGAGGCCTCGCAAGTATTGTACCTGCGCTCGGTAGGGCGAAATCACACCAAAGTCTACTCGTTCTTCCACGATGCGGTGGCGCCCCATTCGTTCCACATAGTTGTGTAAGGATTGCAGCGTGAGTAGTGCCTCGGCCTTGTTGATACGTCCGTAGTTCGCACCCACCATTTGCTCGTGAGCGGACATCTCGTCCATCTGTGGCAATAGGTCTGTATCAATCCATTCGAGCGGATGGCCTAGATCGTCCACCATGGATCTGTGGCGCACTTCGGGAGCCGCTTCTAGTTGCCCCCCATAGAACCATTCTGACGAGAAGTGCATCAATTCTTCATTCATGCGATACTGCACGCGCAGCAGTCTTACTACGTCGGGTTTTGCCTCGGCCACTTGTTCCATGAGCGTGCGTCCTAGTCCGCCCTTTAAAGCTTCCGGACTTTTGATTGTGGGCGGCAGTTGCTGATGGTCGCCCGCAAGGATGGCGCGGTCGGCTCTTAGGAGTGGAATCCAACATGCAGCCTCTAGGGCTTGTGCGGCTTCGTCGATGAAGAGCGTGTGAAAATGCTGTCCTGCGAGCAAGGGATTGGCAGCTCCTATGAGTGTAGAGGCTATCACGCGCGACTGGTCGAACAGTGCATGTCGGATGCGCATTTCGATTTCGTCGATGCGTTCGCGCAAACGGGCTATTTTTTGGTGGAAATTTTCGCTACGTTGGCGGCGTGGTTGGCTATAAAGTTGGCGTATGGTGCGTCGCAGTTGCCATAGCGCGGGATAGTCGGGGTGTGATTCAAAGCGTTTCTCGTAAGTATGAGCCAACATGCTTTCTGTGACGCGTGAGGGATTGCCAATGCGTAGTAAACTCACGCCGCGAGCCGCGAGTTGCTGGCAAATCCAATCTACGGCCGTGTTGCTCTGTGCACAGACCATTACCTGTGGCTCGCGGCGCAACACTTCGCAGATAGCTTCCACTAGCGTGGTGGTCTTGCCTGTGCCAGGAGGTCCATGCACGATGAGCACATCTTTAGCTCGTAGTATGTCGCGTACGGTTTCTTCTTGCGAGTGGTTGAGCCAAGGCAATCGCAGGGGCATGGTCGATGGGGCACTCCATGCAGCGGGTGCAGCGGTGTGGAATAGGTCGCGCAGATGGGCTATTCGGTCGCTCTTGGCCTCCTGTACGCGGCGTAGGGCATCGAACATTATGCGGTAGGAATAGTCGTCGAAGTGAAGTTGCACGCCACATCGCTCAGCGTTCTGAAGTTGAGCCAAGGCCGATTCTGAGGGAAGTTCTACTACCATGCGGTCGCCATCCACATAGCTCACTGTGGCGCGTAGTGAAAGGTAATGAAGTTGGTGGCTAAGGTCTTGCGTGAAAAAGCATACTTGACGGCCGTATTCAAAGTTGTGTTCTATGTCGGTATCGGCTGTACGCTGAATTTCCACGACGAAGCGGTCGAGTGAATTGTAATAGCCTCGTTCCACGGAGATGGGATACCAGCAGTCGCCGCGTTTCACCTTACGGTCTACGCCCATCATCTCAGTGTCGCGGCGGAAAGCTTCGCGCTCATAGTCATATTCCTTCTTGAGGAGTTCTATTTGTTTGAGTAGGGAAGGCAAGTTTTGTTTGGAGTTTTGAGGTTATGGGTTTTGTTTGGAGTTTTAAGGTTATGGGTTTTAGTTTGGAGTTTTAAGGTTATGAGGTTATAAAGTTTCCTTTTGCTGTTTGAGCCTATGATGTCGTGAAGTAACTTTATAACCTTATAACCTCAAACCTTCAAACTTAGCGAAGCGGCTTTATAACCATATAACCTCAAACCTTCAAACTGGAGCGAAGCGACTCAGTAGCTTCTGTGCTCCACGCTAACGCCAATCATGGCATTGCGTCCAATCTTAAATTCGGCAGCTGCACCGAAACGATCGCGGGGTATATCATACCATAGTGGAAATCCCCCTCTGCGCCATTGCGAGTATAGACTCTGACGTGGAAGGAACGACTTTTGACCATACGCATAGAGGCTAATGTTGTCGTTGACCTGATAGGCCACTACGCCCCCAATGCCTACGGAGGTCTGTCGCCAGGCTCCCCAATCGAAATTATCGGCTGTTAGCCCTATGGCCACTGAGAGCTTTGGCGTGATGGGTGCCACATAGGCAAAAGCGGCCGTCTGTCCGAAACCTACTCCGCGAGGCGCATGTTTGCCTAGTCCTGCCGTGAGGCTCATGCCAAACTGTGCGTTAAATCCCTCGTGCAGTCGCCATCCGTAGCCATCATAGTAGCCTCCGAGCCCGAAGGAGCCTAAGTTGGTGGTCGAGGGCTGATTCCATGGGAGCGAAAGCGTGTTAGCTTTTTGCCCAGCAAGTGATAACGAATCAGGGGAAATACTATCGCCTTGAAGTTGCATGAACGCATCGTCCCACATGCGGCGCTGGCATTCCTTCTCTGTTTGCCCCAAGGCAGGGAGCGAAGCCATGTATAGGGCTATGAATAGAAATAGATGTTTCATTCTTGAAATGTTTTTGGGGAATAGGGGTATGGGCGAATGAGTTGACGGAAAAATATCTTCGCGAAAGGCTTTTCCGGAGGAAAGGTCTTTCTCTTTCGTCTGCCTCTTCTCAAGTACTAGTCCCACTAGTCGAAACGTTGTGATGGGACCAAGGCTTGTCATGTGCAAATGTAGATAGAAAAAGGCAAAGCGTGCACAAAAAAGCTCTTAAATATGGCAAAGCTGAATTTAATTTATACTTTTGTGTTCACTATTTCTCAAGTGCTCACACACACCTTATTTATATGAACAGAATTATTTTGACCCTTCTCTTCATATGCCCCTCTCTCTCTGCATGGGCCGGCGGTCCGTGGCTGAAACGTCCATTGCGCTTTATAGAGCCTGATAGCGTAGTGACGTGGGGCTATGATGGGCGCGACTTTCGGCGGCTAGCTCTTCAAGCCGATTCCACAGCACGCGGTGAACGTATTCCATTGACACGTCCCGACTTCGATGCGCGCAAGCGCAGTTACACTGCATGGAAGGCTGCGCAGCCCGAGCTCAACTTAGCTGGTGGAGAGGGGCATCCCTTGCACGACCCTCAGGGATTATCGGCTGCTAAATGGACGGTGCGAGCAGCTCAGCTTTTCTTGATGCAAGGCGATGCCTGTTATGCCGACTTTTTCGAGCGAGTGCTTTATAATGCGGCGCTTCATACGGCCACCGATACCACGCTGCGGCGTGGCACGATAGATAAGTTTCAAGCTGCTTGTCTGCTGCTCTCTGCCCCTGGCATGATGTATGCCACATCGTCAGAGGCCGATCTCTACGTGAATCTTTATACCAACTCTACGGCCGCCTTTCAGCTTCCCTCGGTGGGGCATGTTACGCTAGATCAGGTGACAGATATGCCCATATCGGGCGCGGTAAAAATTCGTTTTACACAGTTGAAGGGCAACCATCGATTTTCTCTCCATCTGCGTGTACCCGATTGGACGGGCGTACGTTCCACGGGAAATTATGTCTATGTGGCTTCCGACTCTTCCTGTATAGTACCCTCCATCTTTGTTAATGGGCATGAGGTGGAGCCTCTGTGCGTAGATGAAAAGGGCTATGTGGTGATAGAGCGAGAGTGGAAGAGCCTTGACGAGGTGTATGTCGACTTTCCTTTACGCTTTCAACGCGCGCTTCTCGCGACCCATCGTGATGCATTGCGCGGTGCTCCCTTTGCGGCCGAGGAGGCTGCTTTTCAGTGGGGACCATTGGTCTATTTCATCCCGAGTGTTGAGGCTCGTGGCTGCTATGTGACTATGCACTCGCCCCTTTCTCTAGAGAAAAATTCCGACAGTTTGACGGGCTATCCCATTCTCCGCGGCACAATGTATCGGAGCGATGGCGCAATGCAAGATGCGGAAGCGCCTAGCGTGGAGTTTAGGTGTGGGGCGTATGGCTTTTTGAAGGGAAGATAATAAAGTACTATGTTCTTGGAGAAGATCTGTTAGGAAATAATGTAGATTTCGCTTCTCTAGACGAAAGTCTTTCTTCTCTCACAGAAGCTTTTACTTCTTTACCAAATATCCCCCCTTCCAGTCTTTTTCTGGGAGGAGGGATATTTTAATGTCTACGCCTAAATGGCGAGGTTCTCAGTGAGAGCGCGTTTAGAAGTTGATGGTGCCGAGATTGCGATCTACGAGCATACCGTCTTTGGCCTTGAGGGTGAACTTGCCAGCCTTCTTGGCGCGGAACTTGATGACGAAGAGGTTGTGGTCGCCCTCATCAAGCAAGAAGTTGTTGCCGCGGTTGACGAAAGTGGGGAAGAGCTCCTTCTGACCATTCGTGTGCAAGCGGTCGTAAGTGAGGTTCACCATGTCCTTCATGCCCAAGAGTTCGGTGCCAACATATTCCAGTTCGCTGGTGTTGTAGGGCAGAGCGAAACTGAGAGCATTGACGTAGTGTAGGGCCTTTCCGCTCACGGTCACCTCTACCATGTCGCCAGCAGCGAAGGTCTTCTTGTTGGGAGTGAGGATGAGTGAGCCCGAAACCTTGTCGTTGGAGTTGCGCACGCCACCATCGAGTTCGGTGGTGACGCATGAGATGTCGTAGGCGTCGATGAGTCCGTTCTTGTTGATATCGCCAGCGCTCACGTAGTCAAAGTCGCTATCGTCTTTGCGCAAGCCCGTATAGTTCATATACGAGGTCAAGTCGTTCTCATCAATGCGCTTATCGTGGTTGATATCACCCTGGAAGAAGCTTTCAGAACCAGCCACCTTGAAGATGTACATCTGTGAGCCTGAAGCGAAGTTGCCCACGGCCTTGCTAATGTGCATCTTAACGTAGCGTGCTTCGGGATTTCCTGCAAACTGGAACGTCTTTCTATCCTTGTTCTGACCCCACTGGAAGCTTACGGGTTGGCTCCACGTCTGACGATCTGTGCTGACAGAGAATGTACCTTCGAGTAGGGTGCCATTGCCAGCATCTTCGCGGGGAATGTATTCCAAGCGATCGAGCTTGTTGACCGAACGGAGGTCGATGGTGACGTCGGCGGGCACGCCTTCTCCCTTGCCCCACTTGGTGTGCCAAGGACTCTTCTCATCGAAGTCAAAGAGTTTGTCGACACCCTGTCCAGGTTGGTCTTCGGCAGAGTTTTGAGCCTTGATTCCGTGGATGGCAAATTCCAAGGGGTTGCTCTTCGTTGTGGCGCTTACGGGGGTCCAGTCGGAGTAGCCGTCCTTATTGACAGCACGCACTTTAAAAGCGTAGTCGGTTTCAGGCTGCAGGCCATCGATGGTGAACTCACCCTGACGGATGGTGCTATATAGCATACCATTGTATTCCACCTCGTAGAAGTCGGCATTCTCGGTATTCTTCCATGAAGGTGTGAGGCTGAACACGCCGATACCATCATTGCTGAAGCTAACCTTGGGAGCAGCGAGAGCGCCAGTATGAGTGCGCAGACGATCGGCGGGTGAGAACTCAAATCCATCGACCTTTACCTCTACGAGGTTGGCGCTGATATCTGTCTTGCTGAGTTTGACGAGGAGTTGAGGATTCTTCGAGATGACTTTCTTTGCAGCTTCAGAACCAGGAGTAGAGAAGCGATTGAGGTTGGGTGTAGCGTTGTAGAAGTATACGTTGATGCCTTTCTCAAAGTCGGCGAGCGAACTTACGGCGGTGAGCTTCACGCTCTTCTTGCCCACCTTGGCGCTCACTCCCTTGGGCTGTTGGCTCACGTTGATGCGCAGTTCTGTTTCTTTCTGTGGTTGGAAACCTTGGTAGGTGCCGTAGGTGGGGTTGATTGTCACCAGAAGACGACCCTTGCCGTTGGCAGAGGTAGAGATCTCGGTGCGTGCGCACTGACCTGAGAGGTAGGCTTGAGTCTGACCATCATCGTCGTATTGGCTAAAGCCGTTGGTGCCGTCAGCGGTGGAGTAGATCTCGTAAGCGCGATAGTCGTCACGGATTTGCGAGGGATTGTTGTTGGGATTGGCCATGGGGATGATGGCGTCGGCCTTTACAAATACGGGAAGTTTCCACAGGGGAGCATCGTAGTTGTTGATGATGCGGCCGCCCTCATAGACATCGCCATTGTAGTAGTCTACCCATCGGCCTTCGGGCAGATAGATTCCATTGCGGATGTCGTTGCCTTCCTTGTCGGCCTTGGTGTCTTTGTAGATGGGGGCTACAAGGAATGAGGGACCATACATAAACTGATACTCAGTGGCGGTGCCTAGGGTATAGTCGTTGGGATAGTCGAGGAACATGGCGCGAATCATGGGCTTTCCGTCGACGGCTTGGCGTGCAATGGTATAGGGGTAGGGAAGCAATTCACTCTTGAACTTGAGGTAAGAGCGGTTGATGCTTGTGGCGGGTTCGCCTAGCACTTCGGGATATTTGGGATTAGCCCCCCATCCGTCCATGTTGAGTTCCATGGGGGTAAAGGTCTTCCACTGAAATTCACGTACATTGACGGGCACGTTCTTTCCGCCGAAGATACCATCTACGTCGGAGGTGATGTTGGGTTGTCCTGAAAGACCTGAGCCGATGAATGTAGGTATGTGGAAGCGGATGTACTCCCAGTCGCCACCCGTTTGGTCGCCGCTCCAAATTCCTGCGTAGCGCTGCGTGCCGGCCCAACCATCGAGCGAGATGATAAATGGGCGGGCGTTAGAACCATAGTAGGGCATGACTTGTGCTACATCGGCCACACCATTGAGCCCAAAGGAGTAGCCGTAGCCTACCCATGCCACGTCGGTCTTGAGCACACGCACACCAGCATCACGCACTTCTTTGACGATATCGCGCTGAAGCAGGGGTTCTATACCTTCTTTGGGATGAAGGTCGCTCTGTGTCCAAAGACCTATCTCTATGCCTTTAGAACGGGCATAATCACCAAACTCCTTGAGATTTTGAATGTTGCCATCGAGCGAGGAAGTTTGGCCATAGCCGGCTCCGTAGCCATCGTTGGGCAGGAACCATCCAAGGGGCATATCGTTATTGATGTATCGGTCAATGGCAGCGCGGGCTGAGAATTGATAGTTATTCTTCTCGCCATTGAGACTTTCCTTCACGCCACCATTGTCCTTCTGGCTCTCGTTGTAGCGCTTGCCGTCTTCGTAGAGCATGAAGCCTTTTTCGGCGGGAGTCCAGTAGTCGCGGTTGTAGGCGTTGAGGTGGCCTTCGTAGAAGCCAAACTTAGGCAACAACACGGGGTTGCCAGTGAGCTGATAGAAGTCGTTGAGAAGGTCAACAGGCTGTTGGTCTACCATGATGAAAGCATCGAGATAGTCCTCTTGGTGGGAAAGGATGACCTTGTCTTCTTCGGTGGCACCGAAGTCATAGCGACCGGGTTTAAAGGTGTCCCAAAGGAGACCGTAGCCCTTGGTGCTCCAGAAGAAGGGGGTGGGCGAGGCCACACCGCCGTCTACCCAGTTGTTGGTGTTTTCGATGGCGATGCTTTTCCCCTTGTGGCTGAAGCGGCCATTTTGTACACCGCCTCCATAGAAATATTCGCCTGTACGAGCCTTGAAAGTGAGCGTAGTGCTTGTCTTGTCGAAGCTAACGGGCAGCAGGCTCTCGACCACGGTCTCGCCGCTCTGTGTGTTAATCACGTTCATGAGGCCCGTCTGTTTGTCGAAGCTTACAGATATGCGTTGTGTGGCCACGGTGATAGCTTTGTCATTTTGGCGAAGGTCTACAGCCATGGGGGCACGGCGGGCATCGTCAACGAGAATTTTGGCTGCGGGCGTGGCTTGAGGGTCGCGCACTACGCCGCCATTGTCGTCGCGGAAAAGACGGAATATGTTGTCGCCGTAGAAGTCGATGGTGAGTTGCTTCCCATCGGCATAGGTTAGTTCCACGGTGGTAGGATTGATCTTGGCTGCGCTCTTGATGGGGCTCTGCGCGGACGTGGTGCTTGCGGCAGCTGAGGCTGCGAAGTAGGCAGCATTGTCTACGAGTCCCGAAGCGAGCGGAAGGGCGTGTAGCCCTGCAGGGCTAACCGTGAGGCCGGCAATGGCTAGGGGGAGAGCCATGGCCAGAGGGGTGCGGAGAGCGCTGCGCTTCTGTTGCTTGGAATTTTTCATATAGAGAGATTTTTGAGTTTCAGGGGCGAATTGTAGCATTTCTAGATATGCTAGAGGTGAAGGGAATGTCCTTTTATGAGGAGGTTAATTTCCCTTCTCGCTATGAGCATCCTGGTGGATGGTGATGGGGGTGCTCACACCATTAGAGGTGAGGGTGAGGGTAGCTTCGCGAGGCTCGGGCAAGGTATTCTCGCTGATGGCAAGGTTGACAGTCTGCTGCACATTCTTGGCATAGACGCCAGCCGTAGTCTGGTTGCCACTTTCCACCTTGAGCCAGCTCTCATCAGACGAGGTAAGGGTGGCGCCGTCGGCATAGACGAGGAACATCACCTGGGGCTTCGTTCCCGAAGCTGTCTGTCCTTTGCTCGGCACGTTGAGGGTGAAGCTAACTTTCTTGGTCTGTTGGTCGGTCTCGGCCGCGGGTTGCAGGATGTTTAGGTAGGGCTTTTGCACCACAATGGTGCCTAGAGTGGTGCCGTCGAGCTTGCCTGCATTGCACGTGAAGGTGATGGTGGCGGTACGCTCCTCACCCGTGGTGTTGGCAGAGAATAGATAGTTGATACGGAAGTCTTGTCCGTAGAAGCTTTTATGGCTCACCGATTGGGGGGCAGGTTGTCCGTTATAGGAAGCAGAGAGCCATTCGCTTTGGGGCTTATTGAGCGTCCAATTGTTGGTGGAGCGGATAAAGGTGGAGTCGGTTGTTTGGTCGGCATAGGTGGTGAGCATGGTTGTGCTACCCTTGGCGAAGCCGAAAGTGTAGTTTTCGTCGGTAGAGTCGCCGCACGAAGCCAATGAGACTGTGAGGGCAATGGCTGAGCATGAAGCTGCAAGAAGAGTTTTCAGTTTCATAATCAAAGAATATTAGATATGTAGAATAGATATTTGTTTAGTACCACTCCACGTTGGTGGAATATGAGCTACGCTTGTCCCACTTCAGTGCGTCGGCAAGCTCAGAGGCGCGGGCGCGGAAGGTGAAGTTGAATGAAGAGTAGGGTTTCAAAACGATGGAGGCCGACATTTCGAAGCAGTGGAGGTCGCGCGAGAGCGACATCGTGGTCATGGAGATGCGGTGCATCTCGAAATCGTAGCCCGAGTTGAAGGAGATGTTCCATCCATCGGAAATGCGCACGTAGCCCGAGGCGTTGAGCGTTTGCGTGAACGAGAAAGGATAGCGCATGCGTCGTACGTTGATTTGCTTAGTGCGGTCTTCGGCCATGGTGATGCCGTAAGAGAGTGTAAGCGACCAGGGAATGGAGAATGTCAAGTAGCCATCAGCATCAACCTTGGCTTTCTCCTTCTTTTTGCCTTTTCCTCCATCACGGCCTGTGCGCAGGTCGGGGTCAACGTTGGCATCTTCGGCATTCGTGGTGGAGGCATCGGTGGAGGCTGCATCGGCCGAGGTGGAAGATTTGCCACGGCCATGTAGCTTGTCCATGAGTTTTTTCCAGGTTTGGTTATTGAAGGTGTAGGAGAGATTCTGCGACATGCCTTGGAATCGACCGAATCGGCCGTAGCTCCATTCTGTGCGGTCGGAGGTGACCACTTGGCCTTGTTCATTGAACTTGTAAGCGTAGGTGGCCCATACGGCAGCCATAGAGAAAGTCTTGTTCTTTCCCAATTTGAGACGGAGACGTGTGGAGAGGTTGCTCCAAGGCTGCTTCTTGGCGGCCAGATTGTAAGAGAGCGAGGCTGAGAGCTCATCTATAAGGGATATTTTGCGGAAGCCCGTGGTGTCGCGGTCGGAGCGCACCTTCATCTCCAAATTGTTAGAGACGGACATTGAAATGAGTCCTTGCTTGGTGCCCGAAGGGTATCCATAGATGCCGCCCGAATAGGGAGAGTAGCTCACCCATGAGGAGTTGCCCGCAGCATCGACACGCTCGTACTGCTTGCGGTAGCCGTAGCGCGAGGTGGTGAAGTCGGGAGCATAGCTAAATGTGACAGAGGGTTTGAACACGTGACGAATGGCCTGTATCTTCGTGCCGAGGAACTTGAGCGGTTTATAGAATCCGTAGAGGGTGGTATTGGCCGAGATGCCTACGTTCCAATCGTAGAGATTGTAGAATCCGTAGGTGGTGTCGGCTAGCTCGCGTTGTGCTTCTCTGTCCCATGAGCGATTAATACGCGAAGCATACATTATGTCACGGAAGGAGAACGAGGGTGAGATGTTGATGTACTTGAAGAGTTGGAAAGTGGCATCGATGGGGATGCGGTGTTGGAAGCCATTACGCCAGTCCTTGATGAGGTTGGACTTGAAGAGCAGGTTCTCCTTGGTGGTGATAGAGTTGGACACTTGACCAGTGTACGACATGGAGATTTTCTCATACCAGCGCTCCTTGCCTACTTGGTGCTTGCGGCGGAATGGATAGAAGCGGCTGAGTGAGATGCTCAGGTCGGGCAAGGTGACTGCTATGGAGGAGTCGCGCATGTTTTGCGTAAGGTTGGCCGAAGCGGAGATGGAGAGACCAATGTCCGTGAAGGTGTGGCTGAAACTTACGGAGCTAGCACGCGTGCTCTGTGTGTACGAGAGCGGATTGTACATGCTCTCGAGGTTCTTGCGCTCATAGTTCTCGGAGGCGAAGTTGACGCGGGCAGAGAAGGTGGTGTTGGGACTCGACTTTGCATCTTTCGTGTGCGTCCATTGAATCTTTAGGCTCTTTGTCACGGCATAGTCGGGCATATTCTTCTCGCCTTCCACGGTACGTAGGTAGCTGAAGTATACATTGCCGCGATAGCGATAGCGTTTGTTGTAGTTGGTCTCGGCGCTGACGCCCCAAGAACCTTTGGTGTATATTTCGCCGAGGAGTTTGAGATCCATGTAGTCGCTCAGCGCAAGGTAGTAGCCACCATCGCGTAAATAGAATCCGCGGCTCGTCTCGTCGCCATAGGAGGGCATGATGAAGCCCGAGGAGTATTTCTTATTAAATGGGAAGAAACCGTAGGGGATGGCTAGGGGAAGGGGAACGTCTTCCACCACGAGGTGGGCTGGACCGAATACGGTCTCCTTTCCTGGGCGCACTTTGGCACGCGAAAGGGCTAGATAGAAGTGAGGGTGCTTGGCATCGCAGGTGGTGTAGCGTGCATGTTCGAGATAGAGCGTACCGTCGGCGGTGCGTTTTGACTTCTCGCTGACCATGTAACCATCTCCTTGCTGTGTCTTGACATTGTGTATAAAGCCTTTCTTTGTCTTGAAGTTGAACGACATGCGTTCGCTGTCGTACTCATCATTACCTTGACGGTAGATAGGTCGTTCAGCCAATCCTCCCTCAGCAGTGGAGTCTGGGCGTGCTTCGGCGTGAACAAGGCTAGAGTCCATGTTCATTGCTATCTTAGCTGCCGTGAGTTGCATGTTGAGATAGTTCACCTGTGCACGGCCATAGAGAAAGGCTAAGCCTGAGTGGGCATCGTAAATCATAGAGTCCTCGGCCGTATATTCCACGGGTGAGTCAATGCCCGCCTTGCGCTTGAGCGTATCTACCTTGACGGTATCCGCTTTCGCAGTATCGGCCTTCGCCGTATCAACTGCCGTGGCTGGCACGCGTGCCGTACGCTTTAGACTGCGAGCGGTGTCGGAGGTGGTGTTGGGAGTGACTGTGTCGGGGGGCAACGCAGCTGAGGCCGTCCTTTCCCCGCTGGGAGTGGGCGACAAACACACATGGCTGGCCATGATGTACATCGTGGTCAGCACAGAAAGTATTACGATGGAGAGAAATCGCATTTGCAATTATCAGAGTCCGTCGGCGTATTGGGGCTCGAATTTCTTGACCCACTGCTTGAAAATCACAACACCTTCGTGTCCGAACTTTTCAAGGCTTAGGGCAGTGTCGTGCACACTACGCACGCGGTCGGGATGACTTTTTGAGTAAAACTTGTCGGCATAGCAGATGAGTTCCTCCTCAAGCGTCTCGGGACGATAGTTGCCCGGGGGAAGGGGAAGACCTCGTTCGGCAATGGTCTCGGGCGTGAGGCCAGTGCCTGTATGGCGCTCGCATACGCGGGCCACGCGCGGCATGCCTAGCTCGCGCATGAGCTGGCCACCCAAGTAGCCATGCATGAGGTAATGGTGAATGCCGTGGCAGTGGATACTGGGCGCGTCGGTAAGGAAAATGCCAATGTCGTGGAGCATAGCGGCCTGTGCCACAAAGTCCGTGTCAATGCCCATCTCGGGGTGTTGGCGTGCGATGTCGAGCGCGCGGTTTGCCACTTGCAGACTGTGGTGAAGAAGCAGTTGTTTGAGCTCTTCATTGTCTGCATAATACTTATTAATGATTACGAGAGCGTCCATTGCTTGCTTTTGTGGGGACAAAGTTAGTGCAAGGCGAGAGAAGTAGCAAGGAAAAACACATTTTTTCTTGCTACTTCCCATGGTGGGCTTTCATTTAAAAATGCTTGTTCTTTTCATTTTTTTTGCTTGCGCCACCTAAAGCTACCCATAATTTTGACGTAACTCATTGATTTTCAATACGCGCTATGTAATGAAGCAGAAAAGTTATAGATGACTCATACTTTGCTTCAAAAATGCAAATAATCAAATGATGAGAACAATAAAAATACTTGAAACACAACTAGTGTAGATTTACCTATTATTCATCACGAAATGGGTAGGGGATACTATGTATCTACTCTGAACTTAAATGAAAGAGCCGTGGCTACTTCTGATCCGCCGCCTAACTTGCCGAAGTGAAAGTTAGTGCAAACCGGATGCAAAAAACTCAGGCTGACACCGCCGAAGCGCCGCCAGCCTGAGGATAATTTACCAAGTATGTAATATTAATACTTGAATATCATTTTACTTAGAGATAAGGTGCCATAGTTCGCGTACCCAAAGCACGAGTGATGAGCCCAGAATGATAATGATCCAATCCGTGAGGCTGAGACCTACCACGTTGAAGAACTGCTGGATGCCCGGCATTTCCACCATGAGCACCTGGCCAATGAGGATGATCAGCACGATGGTGATTAAGCCCCGGCAACCCTTGAAGTGGAGTGCGCTGCGCCCCGTCTTAAATGCACGAGCATTGAACAGATAGAAGAAGTGCGTCATGACAAACGTGGTGAAAAGCAGCGTCAACTCGTAATCACTTACATGACCCTTCGCACCAAGCTGTAGGTGAATAAGGTCCGTGAGGCTCTTCACATCAGCGTGTTGAAATACGTAGAGCATGCCCACCAAGAGCAGGAAGAAGAATACGCCTACACCGATAATTTCGCGTAGCATCTCGCCGTTGAGAATAAAGTCGGTGCGACGGCGTGGTTTGTCGCGCATCACGCTTTCAGAAGGAGGAAGCGAAGCCAAAGCCATGGCAGCGAAAGTATCCATGATGAGGTTGATCCAAAGCATCTGAGTGACCGTAAGTGGCGATTCCGTGCCCATGAAAGCACCCACCAGTACGAGCAGACAAGCGGTGACGTTCACCGTGAGTTGGAACAATAGAAAGCGCTGAATGTTCTGATAGAGCGAGCGGCCCCACATGACAGCCTTGCCGATACTCGAGAAGGAGTTGTCGACGATGGTAATGTCGGAGGCTTCTTTGGCCACGCTTGTGCCATCACCCATAGACAATCCCACGTGGGCAGCCTTTAGAGCTGGGGCATCGTTGGTTCCGTCGCCCGTGACAGCTACTACCTGTCCCTTGCGCTGGAGTGTTTCTACCAAGCGCTTCTTGTCCATGGGGCGGGCGCGGGCAATGATTTTGATACTGAGTATGCGATCCTCGAGTTCCTGGTCGGAAAGAGCCGCAAACTCAGGGCCTGTGATAATAGCGTTATCCGCATCGGTCTCCTGCCATAAGCCAATCTGTCGACCAATCTCCTTGGCAGTGCCCGGAGTATCGCCCGTGACAATCTTCACGCTAATGCCTGCGTTGAGACATTCCTTGACCGCCGCTGGAACGTCCTGGCGCACAGGGTCGGCAATGGCAGCGATACCCATGAAGTGGAGCCCCTGAGCCGTGACCTTACTCTCGGTGATAGCGGTAGCAGCTTCAGCTTCCGAGAGAATCTGATAGGCAAAGCCAAGTGTACGCATGGCGCGGTTCTGACAGTCGGTGAGCTGACGCTGAATTTCTTCATGGCTCACACCGCTTTGCACGTCCTTACAGAGCGAGAGCACAATTTCGGGTGCACCTTTCACGTAAATCACCAACTTGCCCGGAAGTTGAGCCGAGCGCACGATGGTGGCCATATACTTGCGCTCCGTAGTGAAGGGAAGTTCCTCTTTCACCTCGGCAGCCTCGCGTAGCGCTACGAAGTCCTCACCCTGCGCGTTGAGCCAGAGCAAGAGCGCACCCTCAGTGGGATTGCCCAGGACGGAGGGATGCTGAGCATCGGAGAGGTCAAGGGCAGCGGTAGAGTTCACGGCAATCCCCTCCTTGATGAGCGCGCTCTCCTCGCCTTGACCGAGCTGCTGCGAGGGCAGAGCGTAGAAGAAGGTCTGATCCACACGCATTTGATTCTGTGTGAGCGTACCCGTCTTGTCTGTGCAGATCACAGTGGTAGCACCCATTGTCTCGCAAGCATGCATCTTACGCACGAGGTTGTTGGTGCGAAGCATGCGGCGCATACTGTAGGCAAGGCTCAGCGTGACAGCCATAGGCAAACCTTCGGGCACAGCTACCACAATGAGTGTAACGGCAATCATGAGCGTCTGCAACACATAAGCAATAAAGGCTGCAATGCTCGCGCCCGTGGCAAAAAGTTCTGTGCCAGCTATGGTCTGACCATTCATTTCCAATCCGCTGACGAAGCACATGATGAGGCGTCCTACGACGATGAGTGCCGCAATCACGTAGCTCGCCTTTGTGATCAAGTCGCCGAGCCCGTCGAGTTGCTCGTTGAGCGGCGTCTTCACCGAGGAATCAATCTGAGCAGCTTCGAACACTTTTCCTTGTTCCGTATGGTCGCCCACGGCCGTCACGCGGCAGATGCCATGACCTTCCATTACCTTTGTGCCTTTCATCACGCGGTTAGAGGCATAAGTGGCTTCCGAGTCGAAGTCTGCCTCAATGGTGGTTTTATGGCAAATAGGTTCACCCGTGAGTGAAGATTCGTCCACACTTAGGTGAGTAGCTTCGAGGAGCACGGCATCGGCAGGAACTTCCTGTCCTGTGGAAAGGATTACTACGTCGCCCACGACCACATTCTTGCGCGGGATCTGCGTAATATTACCCTCGCGTACCACCTCTACGGCTTCATCGTCATTCACTTGGTTGAGGATACTAAATTCCTTATCAGCCTGTAGTTCGAAATAGAAGGCCAGTCCTGTAGCCAAGAGTATGGCTACGAAGATTCCCACAGGTTCAAAGAACACTTCAGCCCCCTCTCCCAGTCCGAATCTTTCGTAGAGCGAGATGCCTATGCTCAATGCTCCCGCAATGAGCAGAATAATAATGAGTGGATCCGTAAACTTCTCAAGGAATTGCTTCCAAAGCGGATCCTTTTCAGGCGGAGTGAGCACATTGCTCCCATGTTGCCTGCGACTCTCTTCGACCTGTGCCGATGAAAGTCCCGAATAACGGTGTTTCTGTTGTGTCATGGGGTATAGTTAAAGATTTTGTTGTTATGCTATGAATGATGGTGCAAATGTACGCTAAAATAGTTTTTTTGATGGACAAAACCGCAATATTGTGGGCAAAAACATTGTGAATCCACGCAAAGAACTGCAAGGTTGCAGTGTAAGCATAAAAACTTGAGGAGCATAACCTTCATGATTATGCTCCTCAAAGTAGAGATTGAATGCGCCTCTGAGCGAAGTGGCTTCAGCCCAGCAATGTGCCGAAAAGAGCCTGTGCAAGATGTATAGTGCCTAACACCACGAGAATGATGCCTACAATGTTGCAGCACAATCGGATGCGAGCGCGCGTTTTTCTTTGGCCTTCGGTAATCCAGTGCGGCACGATGCGCCAAAGCAGCCAGCCCAGCACGATTTGAATGACAGCCCTTGTAATCATATATATACGGTGTCAACGTCGGCACTATCGGCCTCTTGATTCATTTTGTTGCGGGCAGAGGCTGCTGCGTCTTTCCCGCACATCTCTTCAATGCCTTGCAGGTAACCATCTGCTTCGTTGGCAGCTTTGCCCGCTGTGTGTTCTACATAGCGTGAGAAAGCGCCTATGCAAATGCCTTTCAGTCGGCCTATTTCATGAAGTTGCTTGGGGCAGAAGTTTTGATAGCTCTTATTGATCTCGTCGCATATTTGGCGGAACTCCTTGGCCGACGATTGCCACTGCGCGATGGACATGTCGTTGCCTTTGCGCTCAAGTTTCTTACTGAGCTTTTCGAGTCGGTTAATAGTCTTTTGCTCTCGGTTTGTGCATGCTGTTGTGGTGAAGAGCAGCATGCAGAGGGTGAGCAGTAGGGGAATGATGTGAGGTTTCATAAGCGTGGGAGGGGATTATTCCTGCTGAGGGATAGGCGTGGCCTGTAGGTTTGAAACATTGTCGTGCTCGATCATGCCCGGCTTGGGTATGACGTGGATGAGGAAGCGTTGGTTCTCGGCGTTATAGGGCGTATCGGGCTGCTTCCTCATCACGCCCTTGTCGCCACTTCCGCAGATGAGGAGCTCGCACTTTTGTGCATACTCGGGGGTGCGCAGACTAATGTTGTTAGCTTCCCAGAAGTTTACGAGGGAGAGGGCGCGCTCATAGCTCAGCACATCGTTGTTCTCGTGTACGTTGCGCCAATAGGGGCCTTTCGACGATTGTCCTTCTACAACGACGAGAAATGGCGATTGGTATACATTATATATACTGTCTATAAACTCTTGAATGCTTCTACCCGCTTCGAGTAGCTCATTCTTGGCATGCCTATTAACAGCGTCCATGTCGGAACTATAGATAGGAAACTGCACGTCGATCTTGAGCACGTGCTTCTTAAACTCGGGGTTATAGGCAAAAAATCGCGGGTCAATGGCTTGAACCGAGTGTTCCAGTTGTTTAATCTTAGCCAGTTCCTTCTCCGTTGCCACGTGCCCAAGGTGCATCATTACCACGGTGGTAACGAAGAGCAGAAGCATGACGAAGAACAGGCTCGTCATAAGGTCGGAGTAGCTTGTCCAGAAGAATGATTTATTTTTCATTGTTACTTAGGAGAGTGTTTATCAGTCACTGAGTCCCATTTCTCTGCGGTTGCTGCGCCATCAGTGGCTCTTGTGGCTTCTGGAGTTGGAATTGCTGGTGTCACGGCTATGGAGTCTGTGGTCGCTTCTGTGGTTTCTACCTTCTTTTCATTGCTTAGCGAATGCCACACCATGAATGCGTTGAGGCCAAGCAGAAGCACCAATGCGATGGCAATCACCATCTGCCAAATGTTGGCAGAGTTTCGTACAACGACGGTTCCTCCCCCTTGTCCATCGGGACGGGGCATGCTATTGACAGCCTGCACTAGGCGTGAAAGTTCTTTATGCTGCGCCTGCAACTCTTTGCGCCAATCCTGCAGGCCGTTGACGACGGGCTGCAGACTTTGCAGCGTCTGGTAGAAAGCGTCGACCTTTCCTGCCTGCCCCTCTACGAGCCGTTTCTGGGTGTTTACGAGTTTGTCCATCTGATCAGCCGATTGCTGTAGAGATTCTCTCAGTGCTTGCATTTGGTCGTCGACCGACTTCTTCAGTTGAGTCAAAGCTCGGTTTACTCCATCGTCCACCGAGTTGACGGCTTCGCTCACAGCATTGTTGCGCTTCTCGAGTTCCTTTAGTTGTGTGTTGGCATAAGTAATAAAACCATTAAATTCCTCCAATTGCCCTATCGACTCTTTGAAAGCGGTGAGCACTTTCACGTTGGCAGTAGCCATCTTTTTGAGGTCGAGCTTATCAACGACCTCGAGTAGTTTCGATTGCTCGGCAGCGGTGTCGGATATGCGCGAGACAGACTTGCTCATTGACATCACGTTGCGGCTAAACGTGGTGTTGAACTGGGTAAGGTTCTTCTCCAACCGCTGCATACCTTGGCTCGCATTCTCGCGTGAGATGATAGGCATCAGCTCTGCCTGAAACCATGAATAGAATGCATTCTTGCGTGTCTCGACTACCTTCTTTGCACCTTTCGCTAAGAAGGATATGATTGAGGTTATTCCTATGCCGCAGAACGAGGCAACCATAGCCCAAGCCACATCTTGCATCAGCGTGCCGATATGTTTTTCGGGCGCTGCCACGAAGGCTGCGAATCCGCTAAGGCCGTTTGGCCCAGTCGCTTGAATCCACGAGATGCTCCATATGCCGCAGATGATGCCTATCATCGTACACATCAGTCCGATATAGAGCGGGAAGGGTGTCTGTGTGTCCACTTCATCTTCTATCATCGAGCAGTTTCGCTCCACGATATCCTTGATGATGGTGAAGTCGCTGGCAACGCCTTTGTTGCGTATCAGATAGTTGTTGATGGACGATTCGATAGTGGCAGCTGTCTCACTATCTGAGGGGATACGGATGAGGTTGATGGACTCTTTTTTCCCACGAAGTCTAACTGCGAACGATGTAGAAGATTCTTCCTCATCTGTTTCGTAGTTAGAATTTTTATAGAACTTTTGAGAAGCCAACATTCTCTCATAAGTTGTCGTGTTGAACTCCTTAGAGGGAATGAAGAATTCCTCTGCTTTAAATTTTTGGCCGTCTTGAAAGACGTTTTTCAGTCGATTGATTTTCTGCCAGCTATCTCGGAGGAAGCAGACCTGCAAGACGATGACTATGATGACTATAATAAGGACAAATTCCATGGGATACTTTATTTAGATGATACCTCGATATTCTTTAATACCTCAGCAGTGTCGCCATTGACGCGTGCCTTGCCTGGAGTTTGCTTAAAGTTGTTGGGATCAGGCATTACACGGAAGTTGCAGCATCTGCTGCAGTCGGAGTTGCTGAATATTTTGCTTGCATTCTCTTCGATTATCTCAAGGTCGCCAGTCTGTTCTTCTCCTTTAAGTATAATCTTGTAGATGTGCTTGGAGGGATTGTAGACATTGCTTACGTTGAAAAGGCGCTTAGGATCGCTTGCGTCGAGCTGGGCGTACAGAATCGTTCCGTTCGGGGTGATGGATAAATCAATTTCTGGAGAGGGTGCAGGGTCGTGGTAGCCGGGTGATGGCTTCTCTTGCTGAAGAATTTTAATACTCTTGTCGGCCTTCTTTACCCAACCATCCAACGGATTCAAATAGTCCTCTATTTTCTTTTATTGCTGTCCGCTAAAACTCAAAAGAGCATAGAAATCCTATCCGCAATGCCCATAAACAGGCGTTGCGGATG
>ENA-ORRH01000484-ORRH01000484.1-human-gut-metagenome-genome-assembly--contig:-NODE-484-length-31235-cov-4.08332_pt1 | contig 31235 bp, 25 predicted proteins | sample MGYA00242173_ERZ509130 | MGnify/ENA primary metagenome ERZ509130 (study PRJEB26280, sample SAMEA2338633) | human gut metagenome | biome: human gut; feature: human-associated habitat; material: faeces... | reverse complement strand
ACGGAACATTTTTGTTCCATCCGGCTTGGTAACAGGGGTTTTTGAAGAGCTTCCCTTACTCAAACTGTAGCCGAACTTAGCGCTGACAACCAGTAAAAAGACAAGGCAATGCGCCGACAGGAAAAGCCTTGGCTGAGGCAGCGGCATTGCTGATCTTGTCAAAAAAAAAAGCCCTGAAGAATCAGGGAAAATTCAAGAATTCAGCCTCGGAGAGATTGAGTGAGGTGTGTATTCGACGACTTTTAAGGTATGATGAGGAGGGGCGGATGTTATTCCAAAGTTGCTACAATAGAATCGACGCTCGGTTTGAAGGCCTGCTTTCTATTGTCGAGTGTTCTCTTTTGGTTGGGTATACAAGTAGGTATACAAAGAGGCGGATGGACGAAAACCTCTTGATTTGCAGGGTGTTTGTGTTCACCTCCTCCCACCAAAGACCTTTCAAGAAGTCCCGTACGGTTTTGCCGTAGCGGGATTTTTTTCGCGCATGGATTGCACTCCGCCTTTTCGAGCCTGCGTAGTGACGCTGGGAATTCGGGAGCGGAGCTTTTTCGGAGAGATGACATGGCTGATGAAAACGATGACGACGAGGTCAAGCTTCCCGGACTGCCGCCCAACACGAAGAACTACATGACGCCCGCCTGCTACAGGAGACTTCTCGACGAGCGTGAGCATCTGGTCAATGTTGAGCGTCCCGAGGTCGTCAATGTCGTGTCCTGGGCGGCTAGCAACGGCGACAGAAGTGAAAACGGTGACTATCTGTACGGCAAGCGCCGTTTGCGTGAAATCGACAGGCGCATTCGCTTCCTCAACAAGCGCATCGAGTCGGCCGAGGTCGTGGATCCCGACTCCCGTCCGCCTACGGACCAGATTTTCTTCGGGGCGACGGTGCTCTACTGCGATCATAAGGGCGAGGAGCACAAAATCCGAATCGTCGGTATCGATGAGGCCGATGCCAATCACGGTGACGTGAGCTGGATCAGTCCGATCGCCCGCGTTTTCCTCAAGGCTCGCGAGGGCGACGAAGTGAAGTTGCCGACGCCGGCAACCGTGACGCACCCTGCAGGCGTGGAGACGCTGGAGATTCTTGAGGTGACGTATACGAGCAGGCAGCCTCGCTGAGGCGTGTTGGTGATGAATGCAGAAGGCCGGAGCAGCAATGCTCCGGCCTTCTGGTTCATGGGGAGGTGCGGGAGGTCAGCGTCGTGCCTGACGGCGGCGGTCCGACGGAATGCCCGCCTCGAAGACGCGCTTGACCTGCTCGACGTTGGCGTTCTGGCGGATCGTGCGCATCACGTGCATCAGATGACCGCGGTCGCGGACCTGAATGGTGATGCGGATGAACTTCTGAGCGTTCTCGTCGTCGATCATCATGCCGACGATGCTGGAGTTGGCTTCAGCGACGCTCGTCGCAACCTGTGCGATCGAAGCGTGAGGATCTTCGACGCGGATTTCGAGCGGTACGGCGAAGTTGGCGTTGCGCTGATCGGGCGCCCACTGGACGTCCACCCAGCGTGACGGTTCGGCCTTGCGGCCGCGCTCGACGTGCGGGCAGTCCGCGCGGTGGATGACGAGGCCGTGACCGGCGCGGCTGAAGCCCACGATCTTGTCGCCGGGGATCGGGTGACAGCACTTCGAGAGCTCGACGGCGACGCCTTCATTGCCACGGATGACGATCTCAGGCAGTGCAGTGGTGGCGAAGGCCTCTTTTTCCGTGTCGTGCATCAGGCGAACGAGGCGGTGAATGACGGTGGCGGGCAGGTCCTTGCCGAGGCCGATGGAGGCATAAAGGGCCTCCCTGCTTTCGACGCTCAGTTCGTTCTGGACCTTCTGCCAGACGGTGTCGGGAATGGCGTCGAGAGACAGGTGGTTGCCCTGAGCCAGACGTTCGAGCACGTCGCGGCCGAGGCTTGCGGCCTCGTCAAAGCGGCAGTTGCGCAAATACTGGCGAATTTCGGCTCGGGCGCGACCGGAGTGGATGAAGTCAAGCCATTCGGGGCTCGGGCTGGCGTCGGGAGACGTGATGATCTCCACCATGTCGCCGTTGTGAAGCTGAGTGGAGAGCGGACGGTCCTCGCCGTTGATGCGACAGCCGTTCGTGTGGTTGCCCACGTCCGTGTGGATCTGGTACGCGAAGTCGACGGGGGTGCTGCCTCTGGGCAGGGAGATGATCTTGCCCTTCGGCGTGAAGGCGTAGAGTCTGTTGGGGAAGAGGTCGACCTTGATGTTCTCGATGAACTCGCTGCTGTCCTGACTCGTGCGCTGAATTTCCATCAGGCTCTGGAGCCAGGCGGCGGTGCGGGACTGGATGTCGCTCGAGTCAAAGTCGTTCTTGAACATCCACTGCGTGAGGATGCCGTTTTCGGCGACCTGATGCATCTGCTCGGTGCGGATCTGGAATTCGACGGGAGTACCGTAGGGGCCGATCACGGTCGTGTGCAGGCTCTGGTAACCGTTGAGCTTCGGAATGGCGATGAAGTCCTTGAAGCGGCGGTGGATGGGCTTGTAGAGTCGGTGCAGGGCGCCGAGCGCAAGGTAGCAGTCGTCGACCGAGCGCACGATGACGCGGAAGCCGTAGATGTCGAGGGCGTCCGAGAACGACTGGTGGTTCTCGCGCATCTTGTTGTAGATGCCGTAGATCGTCTTGTCGCGCCCGATGATGCGTGCGCGGATGCCCTGTTTGGGCAGGAAGGCCTTGGTTTCGTTGAGAATGCGTTCGAGAACGGCGCGGCGGTTGTTGCGCATTAAAAGCACGTTCTCGTAGAGCACCTTGTAGCGAAGCGGATAGCGGTTTGCGAAGCTCAGCTCCTGCAGCTCGCGGAAGACGTTGTTCATGCCGAGCTGGTGGGCGATCGGCACGTAGATGTCGAGCGTCTCGTTGGCGATGCGGGCGCACTTTTCGGGGCGCATGACGCCGAGCGTGCGCATGTTGTGCACGCGGTCGGCGAGCTTGACGATGACGACGCGAAGGTCGCGTGACATCGCGAGGAGCATCTTGCGGAAGCTTTCGGCCTGTGCCGCGGCAGCGGAGGAGAAGCGGAGCTTGTCGAGCTTGCTCACGCCGTCGACGAGCTCGGCGACCTCGATGCCGAACTTTTCCGCCATCTCCTGCTTGCTTGTACCCGTGTCCTCCAGGACGTCGTGCATGAGGCCCGCCTGAATGGTCGGAGCGTCCATGCGCCAGGAAGCGAGAATGGAGGCGACGGCGATCGGGTGGGTGATGTAGGGTTCGCCGGACTTTCGGAATTGTCCGAGATGGGCGGCGTCGGCGTAGCGGTAGGCCTCGCGGATCTTTTCGACGTCAGGCGTGGCGAGGTACTGTCGGCAGAGCTCGACGAGCGCGGAGGCGGTGGCGGTGGCCGCAGGCGCCTTGGGTGTGAAGAGCGGCAGGTCGGCCTCAGGCATGGCGGCAGGCGCCACGGCGGTCACGGGAGCCTTGACGGCAGGCTTGACGGAGGCGGCCTTGCGCGTTGAAGGAATGGGCTGAGGGGCCTGCGTTTTGCCGTCCTCGCTCGTAGCGTAGAGGTCGTCAGGATATTGAATTTGCTCGGCTGTCATAACGGCAGGGATTCCGTATTGATGAGGAGGGCTTCAGTCGCTGCGGGAGTTTCTTTCGCCTCCCGTCGCTTCGCACTATCGACCGCCCTGAATGCAAAAAGGCCAGGCGTTTCGCCCGCTTTCGCGGCAAAACGTGCCTGACCTGATGAAAGCTTGGTGCGTAACTGACAGTTTACGGCACGCGCTTCAACATTTCGAGTCCGACCTCGCCCTTGGCAATCTCGCGCAGGGCAACGACGGCGGGCTTGTCCTTGGCTTCAACCTTCGGGGCGTAGCCCTGCGTCAGATGACGGGCGCGGTAGGCAGCCACGAGAACCATCTGGAAGCGGTTCGGGATCTTCTTCAGGCAGTCTTCAACAGTAATACGGGCCATTTTGTTTGCTGGATAGATGGGAAAAACGAAAAATCGGCGGTTTGACGTGAGGGTCAGAGCGGAATGCCGAGCGAGGCGAACTGTTCGCGGTGGCGGACGGCCTGCTGACCGAAGGCGAGGCGGCTTGCAACAACCACGGCCTGCATCTGGGAAAGCGCCGTTTCAAAATCTTCATTGATTATAACGTACTCGAATTCGGGCGCATGCGACATTTCGGCACCAGCGCCGAGCAGACGGCGCGTGATCGTCTGTTCGGAATCCGTGCCGCGGTGGTGAAGGCGCCATTCGAGAGCCTCGATGGAGGGCGGCAGGATGAAGATGCCGACCGTGCCGTCGAAGCGTTCACGGACCTGACGGGCGCCCTGCCAGTCGATCTCGAGAAGAACGTCGTTGCCCTGGGCCATCTGGCCTTCGATCCAGATGCGGCTCGTGCCGTAGTAGTTGCCGTGGACAAGGGCGGACTCGAGGAATTCGCCGCGGTCGCGCATGGCGAGGAACTCGTGTTCGCTCACGAAGTGGTATTCGCGGCCGTTGACTTCGCCCGGACGGGGCTGGCGGGTCGTGTGCGAGATGGAGAGCTTGAGCGTCGGCTCGAGCTTGAGAAGTGCGTTGACGAGCGACGACTTGCCGGCGCCGGAGGGCGCCGTCACGAGAAACAGCCTGCCTGCGTGCAGCGGACGGGCAGTGGATTCACTGGACATTCGTGTTCTCCATCAATGGCTGACGGCGCGTGTGATGCGGCGCGCGCCGTCGGAGACCCGCCCGAAGGCAGGTCGGAAAAAATGAAAGGTCAATATTTTAAGGGAGACGGCGCCCTCTGTGGCGTCGTCTCCCCGTGATTTTTTAAGCTGTCTCGCAACTGAACGGTTATTCGAGGTTCTGGATCTGCTCGCGCATCTGCTCGATGACGACCTTCAGCGCCAGAGAGGCGTTCGTCATTTCAATGGCGGCGGCCTTGGAGCCGAGGGTGTTGGCCTCGCGGTTCATTTCCTGCACGACGAAGTCAAGTCGGCGGCCGACGGCGCCGCCCTTATTCAGAATGCGTCGGACTTCGGTCACGTGCGTGTAGAGTCGGTTGATTTCCTCCTCGACGTCCATGCGCATGGCGTAGAGCGTCACTTCCTGACGGATGCGGTCGCTCACTTCCTCGCGGGTGAGCGTGCTCGTTTCGGTAAGTGCTGTGCAGAGGGCGTTTTCAAGGCGTTCCTTGAGCTTGCCCTCGATGTGGGCGAGGATTTCGGGCATGCGGCCCTTGACTTCGGTTACGACTTCTTCAATCTGCTGGCAGTTGTTGAGGAGCACGCTGGCGAGCGCCTCGCCTTCGCGGGCTCGGGAGGCGGTGAAGGCGTCGAGCGCGTTGTTGAGCACGGCAAGCACGGCGCTTGAGACGGCGTCCTGATCGATGCGGTCGTTCACCATGACGCCGGGCATCGCGAGAAGATCCGAAACGGAGAGTTCACGGGCGTTGGGTACGACATCGCGAACAGTTTGCTGCAGTTCGACAATGCGGTTCAGGACGGCAGCGTTGATGCGGGCGGGCACGGCGTTTTCATCCGGGGTGATGTAGCCTCGGATTTCCACCTTGCCGCGAGCAATGCGCTTCTGGATGGTCTCGCGGATCAGAGGATCGGCAAAGCGAAGGTCCTCGTTGAGTCGGAGCGTCAGGTCAAGGAATCGGGAGTTGACGGAACGGCACTCGAGGGTCACGGTTCCGAGCGGCGTAGCGCCCGACGCGACGGCATAGCCGGTCATGCTGGCAACAGTCATGGAAAGAACTCCAGGTGAATGAGCAGTAAATCACAGTGCACCGCAGGCCATGAGTCAGGCTGCGGCAGGCGCCGTCATTGTAACTCCTTTTGCCTGAAGTTCCTTTTGTCGGGAGTTGGTTTGAGAAGCGTTCGTTGAGGTAGCATAAGGGACAGTTGTTTTCGGAATTCGGAGTGCTTTGACATGACTCAAGTTCAAGATTCTGCCCGTTGCGACGGGCGCCGTCCCGACGAGCTTCGCCCGCTTGGTTTCAGCCGTGGGTTTACGAAATATGCGGAAGGCAGCGTGCTTGTTTCGGCAGGTGACACCCGCGTGCTCTGCACGGCGACCGTGACGCCGGGCGTGCCCCGCTTCCTGACGGGCAAGGGTGAGGGCTGGGTGACGGCCGAGTACGGTCTGCTTCCGAGGTCCACGGGCACGCGTTGCGATCGCGAGGCCGTCAAGGGCAAGCAGTCAGGCCGCACCCAGGAAATCCAGCGTCTGATCGGACGAAGCCTTCGCGCTGCGGTCGACCGAAGGAAGCTCGGTGAATTTACGATCCAGATCGACTGCGACGTTCTGCAGGCCGACGGCGGCACGCGTTGCGCCTCGATTTCAGGCGCTTGGGTTGCGTTGAGGGATGCCGTCAACGGCATGCTTGAAAAGGGGCAGATCACGGAGGACCCGATCCTCACTCAGGTGAGCGCCGTGTCGGCGGGCATTGTTGACGGTCGTCCCGTCCTCGATCTCAACTATGTTGAGGACAGCGGCAGCGACACCGACATGAACGTCGTGATGACGGGCGAGGGGCGCTTCGTCGAAATTCAGGGGACGGCGGAAGGCGCGGTCTTCAGTCGTGCAGAGCTTGACGAACTGCTGCGTCTTGCCGAAAAGGGCAATCTGGAAATCATGGCGCTGCAGCGTGCTGCGTTTGAGTAAGGTTGAGTAAGGGGGGATGGGGATGGAAAAGTCTCTGGTGCTTGCTTCCAACAACAAGGGAAAACTTCGTGAGTTTCAGGCGATATTCGCCGAGCTCGGCGTCGATGTGATCAATCAGGGCGCGCTTGGTGTCGAAGCCTGTCCGGAGCCCTTCGGCACCTTCATTGAGAATTGTCTCGCCAAGGCTCGTCATGCGTCGAAGATGACGGGACGCCCCGCCATGGCGGACGATTCGGGCGTTTGCGTCAATGCCTTGAACGGCATGCCCGGCGTTTTGTCGGCCCGCTTTGCGGGAGAGCCGAGCAATGATGAGGCCAACAACCGTCTTCTGGTCGAGAGACTGCAGGGCAAGGACGACAGGAGGGCGCACTACACCTGCGTGCTGACGGCCGTGCGCACGCCCGACGATCCCGAGCCGCTCGTGGCCGTCGGCCGCTGGTACGGCGAAATCTGTGACGAGCCTGCGGGTGAGGGCGGCTTCGGCTACGATCCACACTTTTTTGTTCCAGAGTACGGTCGAACGGCCGCAGAGCTAACGGCTGAGGAAAAGAACCGCGTGAGCCATCGCGGCAAGGCCCTTGTGCAGATGCACAAGCTGCTTCGCGAGGCCTGGGGCTGGTGATGAGCGCTCAATCTTCATGGACGGCTGAAGCGGTTGCGAATATTCCGCTGTCGCTTTATCTGCACTGGCCCTGGTGCGTGCGCAAGTGTCCCTACTGTGACTTCAACTCCCATGCCGCGCCTGCCGATTTGGCTGAAAGGGAATATGTCGACATGGTGTTGAAGGATCTGGAGGGCTGGCTTTCCGTCTCAGGCGGACGTCGAATCGAAACGGTCTTCATTGGCGGCGGCACGCCGAGCCTGATGAGCGGTGATGCCGTGGCCAGACTCCTTGAAGGGGCCGACGGACTGTTCGGGTTCACATCCGACTGTGAGATTACGCTTGAGGCCAACCCCGGCACAGTGGACGAGGGGCGCTTCAGGGCTTTCCGCGATGCAGGCGTCAACCGAGTTTCCGTCGGCGTGCAGAGCTTCATGAACGAAAAGCTTCGGAAGCTCGGAAGAATTCACATCGCAGATGAGGCTCTGCGCGCGGCCTCGCATGCGGGTGAGGTGTTCGGAAACTTCAACCTTGATCTGATGTTCGCGCTGCCTGGTGAAACACTCGAGGAGGTGGCGAGGGAGGTGGAGACGGCGGTTGCTACCGGTGCCACGCACCTTTCGTTCTACCAGCTCACGATTGAACCTGGTACCGCGTTCGCCAAGCGCGTCCCGGAGGGCCTTCCTGACGATGACCTCTGTGCGGACATGTCTGATCTGGTGATTCGCTCGCTCGAAGAAGCGGGCTTCGAGCACTACGAGGTATCGGGCTATGCCGGACCCGGGCGCCGCTGCCGCCACAACCTCAATTACTGGACCTTCGGCGACTATCTCGCTGCGGGAGCGGGCGCGCATGGAAAGGTTACGACGCAGGGCGGAGTTGTTCGTGAGGTGCGGCACGCATCCCCCCGCAAGTACATGGCTTCGGTTTCTGAAACGGGAAGCGGCATTGCCGAACGCAGGGTCGTCGAGTCTGAGGACCTTCCCTTCGAATTCATGCTCAACACCCTGAGACTCACGGAAGGCGTGCCTGCGGAACTTTTTGAGGCTCGCACTGGGCTTTCGCTCAAGGTCGTTGAGCCGATACTTTCCGATTTGCGTGTGCAGGGACTGCTGACGGCGGATAAGTCGGTGATTCGTCCGACAGCCAGAGGGCGGGCCTTTCTTTCGGATCTGCAGGAAGCCTTTCTCTGACGGATGGCGCAACCCGCACGCACTCGAAGAAGGCGCTCCTGAGGTGTTGAAATGCACTGATTTGGTGCGATAATAAAGCGTTCGCAACCAAGTCGGTGCGTTCAGCGCAGTGCAGGGGTGAAGCCTTCTGGGCGCAGGCATCGGCACAGGCGTCAGAATCGGGAAAACGCGCGTGAGAGTGCAGTCTTCGGGTTTTGGCACGCCTTTTGCTTGTATTGGAGTACGACCGTCGGGGGGCGCCCCCTTCGGCAGACAATTCCTCACAGGTCAGGCGCATGGATCGCCTTACCGGCTAATCTCTAGGAGAAAAATCAAATGACGTCCGCTTCTGATGTTCTGCAGATGATCAAGGACAACGATGTCAAGTTCGTGGACCTTCGCCTCACGGACACGCTCGGCAAGGAAATGCACGTGACGGTTCCCGCCGACTGCATTGACGAGGACGTGTTCGAGCTTGGACAGCCCTTTGACGGCTCGTCCTTTATCGGCTGGCGCGGTATTGAAGCCTCCGACATGCTTCTGATGCCGGATCCCGACAGCGCCCGCATGGACCCGTTCCGCGAGGTCAACACCCTCATTCTCCAGTGCAACGTGCACGAACCCAAGACTGGCAAGGACTATGACCGTGATCCGCGTTCCCTCGGCCTGCGCGCCGAAGCCTATCTGAAGTCGACGGGCATTGGTGACACGGCCTACTTCGGTCCCGAACCCGAGTTCTTCATCTTCGACAGCGTCCGCTGGGAACACCGCATGGGCAAGAGCTTCTTCGAAATCGACAGCGAAGAAGGTCCCTGGGCGACCGGTCTCAAGACGGAAGGCGGCAACCTCGGCTACCATAACCGCGTCAAGGGCGGCTACTTCCCCGTCTCTCCCGTCGATTCCTTTGCCGACATGCGCTCTGAAATGTGCACGCTGCTTGAACAGCAGGGCGTTGACGTTGAAATCCATCACCATGAAGTGGGCGGCGCAGGCCAGTGCGAAATCGGCACCCGCTTCAATACGCTCGTCAAGCGCGCCGACTGGACGCAGATTCTCAAGTACACGGTTCACAACGTCGCCGCCGCCTACGGCAAGACGGCTACGTTCATGCCCAAGCCCATCGAGGGCGACAACGGTTCCGGCATGCACGTCCATCAGTCCATCTGGAAGGACGGCCAGAACCTCTTTGCGGGCAACGGTTACGCCGGTCTCTCCGAGCTTGCGCTCTACTACATCGGCGGCGTCATCAAGCACGCCCGCGCCCTCAATGCCATCACGAATCCGTCGATCAATTCGTATCGTCGTCTCGTGCCCGGCTTTGAAGCGCCCGTGAAGCTCGCCTACTCGTCCTGCAACCGTTCGGCTTCCATCCGCATTCCGCACGTCAACAGCCCGAAGGCCCGCCGCGTTGAGGTTCGCTTCCCGGATCCGACGGCCAATCCCTATCTCGCCTTCTCCGCTCTGCTGATGGCCGGTCTCGACGGCATCCAGAACAAGATCCATCCGGGCGAAGCGGCCGACAAGAACCTCTACGATCTGCCGCCTGAGGAAAACGCCAAGATTCCGACCGTCTGTTCTTCGCTTGATCAGGCGCTCGAATATCTTGACCGTGACCGCGAGTTCCTGACCCGCGGCGGCGTCTTCTCCAACGACTTCATCGATGCCTACATCGCCGTGAAGATGGAGGAGGTCAACCGCTGGCGCCTCGCCGTGACGCCGATCGAATTCGACATGTACTACAGCCTCTGACCTCAGCCGTCGGAGTGACGCAGACCTGACAGGCGGGTGCCGGCTCGATTATCAAGCCGTCGCCCGCCTTTTTGTTTGGGAGAACCGTCCATGGTTGACTCGAAAAGCGCAGCAGGGTCGGAGGCCCCGTTTGCCATTCTCGACATGATGTCCGCCACGGTGTTGTTGACCGATACTTCGGGAAGGGTGCTCTGGGGCAACAGTGCGTCCGAAGTGCTGCTGGGATGTTCGAGGCGAACGTTTGTCGGCACGGACTTTCGCGACCGTCTCGCGGAGTGTGACGAGTGGTATGCGCATCTGGCGTCGGGGGCGGCCGTGGAGTCCGCCCGCGTGTTTGGGCGTCTGCTCAGGGCGCATCCCGGCGCTCAGCCTGACGACGTCCGCGTTCAGGCCGTGCTGACGTGCCTGCCCGAAGGCTGGCTCGCCTGCAGGGACGCCGGTGTTCTGATTGAAATCGTTGATGTCGAGGAAACGCTTCATCAGGACAGGGAGCGGATGAACTGCAAGCTGATGGACGCCAACAGGCAGCTTCTTCGAAATCTTGCGCATGAAATCAAGAATCCTCTGGGCGGCATCCGCGGTGCGGCGCAGCTCCTTGAGTCCGACCTCGTTCGTGAGGAGGATCGGGAATGCACGAGCGTCATCATTGGAGAGGCCGATCGTCTGCAGGCTTTGGTAGACCGTTTCCTTGCGCCCTATCGCCAGAAGGCGCAGTGCGAGGAGGTCAACGTTCATGAGGTGCTGGAGCACGTAAGAAGCCTGGTTGCGATGGAGTTCCCCGATGGACTCTCCTTTGTGCGCGACTATGACATTTCGGCGCCGAATGTGAGAGGCGACCGGGCCAGACTCACGCAGGTGTTTCTCAACATCGTCCGCAACGCGGCGGAAGTCATGGACGGGGAGCGTGCGGAGGGGCGGGCGGCCATTGTACTGAGGACCCGCATCGTGCGGGACGTGATGGCGGGAACGGAGCGTGTCCGAATGGCGCTTGCCGTCGACATCATTGACAACGGCCCCGGCGTTCCCGTCGACATGCAGGAGAAGATCTTCTACCCGCTGGTGACGGGGAGGGCCGAGGGATCGGGGCTGGGACTCAGTTTGGCCCAGACCTTCGTGAGGCAGGCGGGTGGTACGATCACGCTCGAGAGCGTTCCCGGGCGGACCGTCTTCCGAGTGCTGCTGCCGTTTTCGCAGTCTTGACGGTTCCTGATCTGAGAAAGAATTCAAGTAGTGAGCGAGAGAAGTCCTATGGGTGACAAGGAACAGAATGTACAGAGCGCCCCTGTCTGGGTTGTTGATGACGATCATGCCATCCGGTGGGTACTTTCACGGGCGCTTTCCAAGGCGGGCATCGAATGCAGGCTTTTCGAGGAGGCGGAGTCCGTACTGAAGGCGCTTGAAGACTCTGCGCCCATGGTGCTCGTGAGCGACATCCGCATGCCGGGAGTGTCGGGGGTGGATCTGCTGGCTCGTGTCAAGGCCAGAATGCCTAACCTCCCCGTCATCATCATGACGGCCTATTCGGATCTTGAGAGCGCCGTCTCGGCCTTTCAGGGCGGGGCCTTCGAGTATCTGGCAAAGCCCTTCGACATCACGAAGGCGGTCGAGCTCATCGAGCGCGCCATGAAGGAGGCTCAGAACATGACGCCAGCCGTAGAAGCGGAGGCGGAGCAGCCTGCATCGGAAGAGTCTGAGTCGCAGTCCGTTCCCGACCTCATCGGTCAGGCGCCTGCGATGCAGGAGGTCTTTCGCGCGATCGGGCGTCTTTCCCACAGCCTTGTGACGGTGCTGTTGACAGGTGAGTCCGGGGCGGGCAAGGAGGTCGTGGCCCGGGCCATCTGGCGTCACAGCCAGAGGGCGGCGAAGCCCTACATCGCCATCAATATGGCGGCCATTCCGCGTGATCTGTTGGAGAGCGAGCTTTTCGGCCATGAAAAGGGAGCGTTCACGGGGGCTACCGCACAGCGCCTTGGTCGTTTTGAGCAGGCGAGGGGCGGCACGCTCTTTCTCGATGAAATCGGCGACATGCCGATGGAACTGCAGACCAGGCTTCTGCGCGTTCTGAGCAACGGCTTCTTCTATCGCGTGGGTGGTCATCAGCCGATCAAGGCGGATGTCCGCATTATCGCCGCCACCAATCAGAATCTGGAGCAACGTGTAAAGGACGGCCTCTTTCGAGAGGATCTCTATCATCGTCTGAACGTGATTCGGCTGCGTCTGCCGCCGTTGCGCGAACGTCCAGAGGACATTGCGCCCCTGGCCGAACACTTCCTGCGCACCGAGGCACGCGCGCTTGGAGTGGAGGCGAAGCGCCTGACGCCGGAGGCACTTGCGCGGCTGGAGGCATTTCGCTTTCCCGGCAATGTCCGACAGCTTGAGAATCTCTGCCGATGGCTTCTCGTGATGGCGCCCGCCGTCGAGGTCCGTGTCGAGGACCTTCCCGAGGAATTCAGGGAGGCGTCCGAGAATGCACCTGCAAGGACGGCCGGCTCTTCTTCGGAAGGAGCCTCTGGCGACTGGACGGCTCTTCTGGAGGAGCTCGTGTCGGTGAAGCTTGCGGCAGGAGAGAGCGGCATATGGATCGAACTCTTTCCCGACTTCGAGAGAACGGTCATTCGAACGGCGCTCAACGTGCTGAACGGTCGCAGGATCGAAGCCGCACAGCGTCTGGGGCTTGGTCGCAACACCATCACGCGAAAGATTCAGGAACTGGGAATCGAGGAGTGAGGCTGGTTTGCGCGTGTTGCGATGAACGGTCTGCACGCGTGTCGGTATGATGCGCAGGACGGCCGGCATGCACGAAAGCAGGTGAGGGCCGGGTTGGTCAACTGTCGAGGAGGATCATGAACGATTGGAGGAAGGTGCTTCGCTGCCGAATGTCAGGAACAAGGGCAGGGCGCGCCTGGATGGTGTGGGCAATATGGGGCATGCTCGGCACTGCATTCACGATGGAGGGGACGACAGGAACCGAGGGGCTTGGAGGGCTGGGCATGGCTGCTCTGCTGACTGCTCCCTTCTGGCTGGCGTTTGTGCTCTGGCCTCTCTTCTGGATATGGCGACGTGTTCGAGACCGTCAGCTTTGGACGGAGAAGGTGGAGCTGTTGGTGCATGATCCCGAAAGTTCCGAGCCCTTCGGGCTTGAGGTGCTCTTCGGCAGAGACGGCGTGCGCGTGGCGGTGGATGAGGTGAATGGCGTTGAAGGACTTTCGGATGCCCTGACGGGAATTCCGACAAGGAAGCCTGACGAAGCGGCGGGGATTCCCTTTGAAACGTACGATGCCGCGGACCTCGCCGCCTGGGGTGTGGCATGGCTGGAGGTGCATCCTGACGGCGAGGGAGCGCTGGCCGAATTCGCACGCTGGACCGACACTCTGCGGCATGCCGACAATGCGGCACGCCGCTGAGCGGCTGATCAAAGCTCGAGCGTCACAGTTGCGGGAGCATGGTCGGAGGGTTGCAGGTTGCCACGCGGCCCCGTATCGATGTCTGCGGCTTTGACGCGCTCCTTCAGGGCTTCGGAGACCAGAAGATGGTCGATGCGAAGTCCGTGGTTGTTTTCAAAGCCTTTCATGCGGTAATCCCACCATGAATAGCGGGCGGATTCCTGAGAGACGAGCCTGAAGCTGTCGGAAAGCCCCAGCTTCAACAGTTCCCTGAATGCGGCGTGCTCGGGAGCGCTCACGAGAATGTCGTCCTTGCGCTCGGCAGGGTTCCATACGTCGGCGTCTTCAGGGGCGATGTTGAAGTCGCCGCCAAGGACGAGGTCGGGGCATTGCGTCAGCGTGTCCTTGAGATGCCTCGTCAAGGCGGCGATCCAGTCGAGCTTGTAGAGGTACTTCCAGCTTCCGGGCGTCATGCCGTTCGGGAAGTAGCCGCCGATGAACCTGATCGCTTTCTCCTCGCGTCGCGTTACAAGTGTGGCGGCCACGAAGCGCTTGTGGTCGTCGGGAAAGTCGGGAAGTCCGAGAAGCACATCCTCGGGAGGCAGGAAAACATCGCGTTTCGAAAGGAGCGCAACTCCGTTGTAGGTTTTCTGGCCTGTGAAGACGACGTCATAGCCCGCCTCTCTGATGGATTCGGCGGGGAATAGGTCGTCGGTGAGCTTCGTCTCCTGCAGGACGACCGCGTCGACGCCTGAGGTCTTCAGCCAGTCGAGCAACTGGGGAAGGCGGACCTTCAGGGAGTTGACGTTCCAGCTGGCTAGCGTGATGTTGGACAAGGGGCACCTTTTCTGGATGAAGATGGGAAAAAACGGCGGCCCCTCCGCCGTTTGGAAGAAGGGGCCGTTTCGGCGTCGGTCAGTTGACGGTCATGCCGCTGTGGCGCAGCAGGGCGTCGATTTCCGGACGGCGGCCGCGGAAGGCGATGAAGTTTTCCATCGCATCGCGGCTGGAGCCGCGTCCGAGGATTTCCCTTCGGAAGCGTGCGCCGGTCTCGGGATTGAGCACGCCCGTCTCCTCAAAGGCGGAGAACGCGTCGGCGGAGAGGACTTCGGCCCACTTGTAGCTGTAGTAGCCTGCGGCATAGCCGCCGGCAAAGATGTGGGAGAAGCTCTGCGGGAAGCGGTTGTAGTCGGGCGGGAAGCTCACGGCAACCTCTCGGCGCACGTCCTGCAGAAGGTCCTGAACGTCATCCGTGTCGGGATTGAAGCTCGTGTGCAGGAGCATGTCGAAGAGTGCAAACTCGACCTGTCGCACGCATGCCATACCGGACTGGAAGTTCTTGGCGGCGAGCATCTTTTCAAAAAGTGACTCGGGAATGGACTCGCCCGTCTCGACATGCTTCGCAAGTCCCTTGACAACGTCCCACTCCCAGGCAAAGTTCTCCATGAACTGGCTCGGAAGTTCGACGGCGTCCCATTCAACGCCGCTGATGCCCGAGACGGCGACCTCTGTCTGATCCGTGAGGAGATGGTGGAGGCAGTGGCCGAATTCGTGGAAGAGCGTCGTCACGTCGTCATGCGTGAGCGTGGCGGGGCGGCCGTTGACGCCCTGGGCAAAGTTGCAGACGAGATAGGCGACCGGCGTCTGCAGGACGCCGTCCATGACGCAGCGCGTGCGGTCGGCGTCCATCCAAGCGCCGGAGCGCTTGCCTTCTCGCGCATAGAGGTCGGCGTAGAAGGATGCGATGACCTCGTCGTCGCGACAGACTTCAAAGTACTTGACGTCGGAGTGCCAGACGCTGGCCGTGGCGGGACGGATGCGGATGCCGTAGAGCGTTTCCGCAAGCTTGAAGAGTCCTGAGAAGACCGTCGGTTCGGTGAAGTACTGCTTTACCTCCTGATCGGAGTAGCTGTAGCGGGCCTGACGCAGCTTTTCGGAAGCATAGGCCTGATCCCACGGCTGCATGTCGGCGATGTCGAGCTCATCAGCAGCAAAGGCACGAAGGGCCGCCATGTCCTTTTCGGCAAAGGGCTTGGCGCGGGAGGCGAGATCACGAAGAAAGGCGATGACTTCGGCAGGGGTATCGGCCATCTTGGTGGCAAGCGACGACTCCGCATAGTCGGCAAAGCCCAGAAGAGCCGCCTCTTCACGGCGAAGCCTGAGGATGTCACTGATGAGCGGGGTGTTGTCGTACTTGCCGCCGTCGAATTCGGAGGCTCGGGTCGAGAAGGCTCGGTAGAGGGTCTCGCGAAGCGAGCGGTCATCCGCGTACTGCATGACGGGCAGGTAGGACGGGAAGTGAAGCGTAATGCGCCAGCCTTCCTTTCCTGCGGACTTCGCGTTGGCGGCGAAGAGCGCCCTGGCATCCTCGGGAATGCCGGCAAGGCGCGTCTCGTCCGTGACGACAAGCTCCCAGGCATTGGTGGCGTCGAGCAGGTTTTCGCTGAACTTCTGGCTCAGCATGGAGAGCCTTTCGCCGACGACTTTGACGCGTGCGCGCTCGGCTTCGGGCAGCTCGGCGCCCGAGAGGCGGAAGTCGCGGAGTTCACGCTCGATGATGCGGCGTCGGACGGGCGGGAGAGAGGCGAAGCCGTCGGAGGCCTTCATTGCCTTGTACTTGGCGAAGAGCGCCTCGTTCTGAGACAGATCGATGAAGAGCTGCGTGACGGCGGGAAGCGCGGCATTGTAGGCGTCTCGCAATGCAGGTGGCCGACGACGCCCCAGCCGCGCGTGAAGGCGAGTGTCGCCTTTTCGAGCGGTTCGGCGACGGCCTCCCACGTGGCGGGTGTTTCGGGTGCCGTGACGCGTGCGAGCGTCTCCTCAAGATTCTTCGAGAGCGTCTCGACGGCGGGGGCCACGTGCTCGGAACGGACGGAGGCGTAGTCGATCAGGCCCGACGCATTGAGCAGGGGATTGACGGATTCGGTCATGGCGGTGCGTCTCCCTGTCATCAGAGACCGAGGCGGCGTTCGACCGCCTCGACGGTGTTGGTCATCAGCATGGCGATCGTCATGGGGCCCACGCCGCCCGGGACGGGAGTGATGGCGGATGCGACTTCGCGGACGTTTTCGTAGTCGACGTCGCCGCAGAGCTTGCCGTTTTCATCCCTGTTCATGCCGACGTCGATCACGACGGCGCCGGGCTTCACCATGTCGGCCTTGACCATCTTGGCGCGGCCGACGGCGGCGACGAGAATGTCGGCGCGGCGGGTGTGCTCGGCCAGATCTGTCGTGCGGCTGTGCACGATCGTGACGGAGGCGTTCTTTTCGAGAAGCATCAGCGCCTGGGGCTTGCCCACGATGTTGGAGCGGCCGATCACGACGGCATGCTTGCCGGCGGGATCGCACCCCGCTTCCTCAAGAAGCTTCATGACGCCGTAGGGCGTACACGGACGAAAACCAGTGCGACCCGTGAGGAGAGAGCCGGCGGAGACGACATGGAAGCCGTCGACGTCCTTTTCGGGAGAGATGGCGGCGATGACGAGTTCGGAGGAGAGGTGCTTCGGAAGCGGAAGCTGCACGAGGATGCCGTCCACGGCGTCGTCATGGTTCAGTCTGTCGATGACGGCGAGGAGTTCGGCTTCGGTCGTTTCGGCGGGCATGCGGATTTCATCAGAGCGGATGCCCGTGCGCTCGCAGGCGCGGACCTTGTTGCGGACGTAGACCTGGCTGGCGGGATCCTCGCCCACGAGGACGACGGCGAGTCCGGGACGGTGCCCGTGTTCGGTGCATGCCTCGACGCGGGTCTTGAGTTCGTCCTGGATGCGTGCGGCAAGTGCCTTGCCGTCAATGATCTTGGCTGTCATTAAGAAACCTCCGGTCCACAGCTGACAATGTTCTGTCGAATTCAAAAAACAAAAGGGCCTCCCGCGCCGTTGAGGCGGAGAGGCCTTGATGGCGGGAAGGCCGCCCGCGGGAGCCGTTTCCGGCTGATCCTCGGGCGCACATCCCACAGTGTATCGGCAATTGATGCTCAGTGGAGCAGCTTCGTGCCCATGACGACGCGCATGAGGTCGGCGACCGTGCCCGAGTTGGTCTTGTCCATGATGGAGGCTCGGTGGGCTTCGACGGTCTTGATGGAGATGCCGAGGTCGTCGGCGATCTGCTTGTTGAGACGGCCGTGGATGATGCGCTCGAGAACCTGCTGCTCGCGCGGCGTGAGCTTGGCGAGCAGGGCTTCATTGAGACTGCGGCGTTCCTTCTCCATGTGGCGTTCACGGGCTTCGCGGAGCATGCGCTCGACGAGCTGCTTGAGGGCGGCCTGCTCGAAGGGTTTTTCGATGAAGTCGACGGCGCCGCGCTTGAGGGCGTTCACGGCCATGGACACGTCTCCGTGGCCCGTGATGAAGATGATGGGCAGCTCGGCCTTGCGGGCCAGAAGGTGTTCCTGCACTTCAAGACCACTCATGCCCGGCATGCGCACGTCAAGCACGAGAACCGCAATGGCCTTCGGGTCGTACTTGGCGATGAAGCTCTCGCCGCTGTCGTAGAGCTCGACGCGGTAGTCGCTCGCCTCGAGGAGCCACTTCAGGGAGTCGCGGACGGCGTCGTCATCGTCGACGACATAGACCGTGCCCAGTGTTTCAGGGGCTTCGGAACCGTAGTCATAGGGAAACATGAAAGAAATCTCTCCTCAGAAAAAGTACCCTGATTCTACATCAGATCAGGATGTTCACGAGCCACGGGTACGGTGAACGTAAAGGTGGCGCCGCCACCCGGCGTGTCGGAGATGACGATTCGGCCGTGGTGGACTTCGACGATTGAGCGGCAGATGTTGAGGCCCATGCCCATGCCCTCATCCTTCGTCGAGTAGAAGGCGTCGAAGAGCATCGTCTTGGCGTCGTCTGGAATGCCCGTGCCGTGGTCGGCCACCTTGAACTGGATGAAGCTGCCGCTCTCGTGGAGCCTCACGTCCAGATCGATCGTGTGGTTGGGACAGGGCTGCACGGCCTCCATGGCGTTCTTGAGCAGGTTGAGAAGCAATTGCTCAAGCATGACGGAGTCGCCGGTCATGGCGGGAAGGTTCGGCTCGATGGTCGTGTTGATGCGTGCGCTGAGCTTCTCCGCCTGAATGAGTGCAAGCTCCATCGTCTCATTGACGACGCTTTCGGGCGTGAGCGACGTGAACTGCGGCTCGGTCTTCTTGGTGGCGGCGAAGCCGCGGATGCGCTTGATGATGGCCGCTGCGCGCTGGGCCTGACGGTTCACCTTGTCGAGCGCTCCGATCGTGTCCTCGCGCGTGAGCTTGCCTGCCTGCAACATCATGCTGGCGCCGGAGGCGTAGTTCGAGATGGCGGCGAGAGGCTGGTTGAGCTCGTGTGCGAGGGAGCTGGCCATCTCGCCCATCGTGACGAGTCGCTGTGTCGTTTCGGCGCGCTTCATCTGGGCCTCGAGCGCAAGCTCGGTTTCGCGCTGGTTGGTGATGTCGGTCGCGATGATCATGCGAGCGGGCGTGTCGTCCGTCCAGGTGAGCCACTGCATGCGGGCGTCGAACCAGCGGTTGGTCTCGGCGTCGTAGACGCCTTCGCGGGCGATCAGCGAGTGCTTTTCGGAGATGAGCTTCACGAGACGGATCGCGCCGTCGGGCGAGTCGCCGAAGAGCTTTTCGTAGGGGGTGTTGCGAAAGAGAAGGCGGGGGTGATCGGGATCGCCGCCTAGCACGCAGATCGCCGAATTCATCGATTGCACGACGCGCGTGAAGCGTTCGTGCGCGGCCTTCATGCGTTCGCGGGCGCGCTTTTGCTCGGTGATGTCGTAAAGCTCGCCGATCCAGCCGATCACGCGGCGGTTTTCGTTGAGAAGCGGAGAGACGTTGAGCTGTCCGTCAAAAAGCAGGCCGTCCTTGCGGCGGACGCGGAATTCGATCGAGCGCACCTGACGGTCCTCGGGGTGCGCAAGAATGTCCTGAAGCGTTGCGGAGATGTCGTCCTCCCAGTACGGATAGGGAGGCATGACGCCGATGAGCTCCTGCGTGCGGTAGCCGACGAGCTTCTGAAAGGTTTCGTTGACGAAGAGGATTCTGCCCTCGCGGTCCGTAACGCGGATGCCTGCCACGGACGAGTCGCTCATGGCCACGCGAAGCGAGTTCTCGGCAAAGAGCTTCTGGTGGGCCTTGTGCTGCTGGCGCTGGTTGCTCACGAGAAGTCCGAGCGCGACGGCAAGAAGGCCTGCGAGCGCGATGATGGCCCAGAACTTCAGGTTGTCCGTCGTGAAGAGCGAATGCTCGTTGCTGAGGCTCACGAGCCTGAGCGACGGATCGTTGAGGAGCGGAATGTTCGTCGAATAGGTGAGCGAGCGGGCGGATGTGCGGAACTGCTTGCGGTCGATGACGGGCTTGCCGTCCGCCTCAAGATAGAAGATGTAGGGCGTCGTGCCGATCACGCTGTTGGCTGCGTCGGCGATGAGGCGCGAGAGGTTGATGCGCGCCAGGAGGACCTGGTCGTCAGCAGGAGTCGGCACGAAGAGGTCGAAGAAGACCTGGCGCGTATCCTTGACGGAATAGGGAGAGGTGACGACGGGCGCCTCGCGCGTGAGTACGGAGCGTACGGGTTCGTACATGGCCGAGGCGTCGATGCGGCGCTCGGGCGAGTCGGGCATCAGCGCGCTCTGCGAGGTCGAGGCCCAGTGGCGAAGCACCTTGCGGTCGCGGTCCACGAGCGCCATGTCGACCACCTCTCGGCGGTCCTGCATGAAGGCCATGGCGGCGAGTTCGGCGCCAGCCGTGCGCGAGGGAGTGCCCGGAATGTGGATGAGGCGCATGCTCGACTTCTGCAGAAGCTCGGTCGTGCCCATGAGGCGGGACTCGACGGCCTGCACGATGAGGTCGGTGGACTGCTGGAGGCGGACGCTTTCGGCGCGGCGGTCGGCGTCGATCATGAAGACCGCGACAACAAAGAAGCAGGCGGCGAGGAGCACGAGCGCGGCCCACGAGGCGTAGATGCCGACGCGGGAGTTGGCGCTCGAGTCATGCGAGACGCTCAGCTTGCGGAAGGTCGACGCGACTTGTTCGTCGGTGAAGTCAATGGCCATGTTTTTCGTCTGGGAAGGTGCTGTGGGTGCATTGTAGTGCAGAGAGGGGCGCAAAAGGCGCGGGAACCGGTCAAGGGAGTACGCTGCCGGCGTCGAAAGGCCGGCGAGGACGGTAAAATAGGAGCCGTTCACCACCAACCGGAATTGTCCCCCATGGCTCTTACCCAGCAGGAACTCAAGCGCGAGGTCGCCCGTGCGGCGCTCGCCTATGTCGAAGAAGGCCGAATCCTCGGCGTCGGAACCGGCTCCACCGTCGATCAGTTCATCGATCAGCTGCCCGGCATTCGTGAAAAGATCCCCGCCTGCGTCTCCTCGAGCGAGCGCTCCACGAAGCGTCTTGAAGCGCTCGGCTTCAAGGTGCTCGACATGAACGAGGTTGACGAAATCGGCGTCTACGTCGACGGTGCCGACGAAATAGATCCGGGCTTCTCCATGATCAAGGGAGGCGGGGGCGCGCTTACGCGCGAAAAGATCGTCGCGTCCATTTCCGGCCGCTTCGTCTGCATTGCGGACGCCTCGAAGAAGGTGCCCGTGCTCGGTTCCTTCCCGCTCCCCGTCGAAGTCATTCCGATGGCGGCCCGTGCCGTGAAGGCGAAGCTCGAGGCGCTCGGCGCGACCGGGAAGCTCCGTAACTTCGTCACCGACAACGGCTGCCACATTCTTGATGCCTCGGGCCTTCGCATCGAGGATCCGAAGGCGCTCGAGGCCGAGATCAATGCCTGGCCCGGCGTCGTCACGGTGGGCCTTTTCGCCGCCCGCGGCGCCGATGTGCTGCTTTTGGGCACGCAGGAAGGCGTGCAGACGTTCGAACGAGGCTGACAGACCGTTCGACTGCAAGGAAAAAGCCCGCACTTCCTTGGGAAGTGCGGGCTTTTCGGGCCGTGTTTCGGCGAGGACCTGTCCGCAGTCGCGGATCAGGGCTTCGGCGGCACGAAGTTCTCAGGCACCTGAACGCCTTCGGCATCACCGAAGAAGTAGCGTTCGCACTGCTGCATCAGATGCTGGCGGGCGGACAGGTCGGCGAGGTTGAGGCCGTATTCGTTGACCATCATGGTCTGAAGGCGCGTCCATTCGGCCCATGCCTCCTTGCTCACCTCACGCCAGATGCGGGCGCCGAGAGCGCCGGGAAAAGGCGGGTAGTCGAGCCCTTCGGCTTCCTTCTTGAGTTTTACGCAGTTAACCATGCGGGCCATCTGTTTGCTCCTTGATTGATGTGTGGCGGACGGCATGAAGCCGCCCGAAGCGTTCGTACATTGTAGCGCGAGTCCGTCAAATTCTACGTGGAGCTCTTTCTGAGGCTCCATCCATTTATTCGAAGATTTTCTATGTCCGATCGTGCGCTGTTTGCGGCTTTCCAGAAGGTGAAGGCCCAGGTTGATGATGCCGTGTCCCTCACCCGTGAAAGGGAGGCCAGAGCCAGAGCTGAAGAGGAGAAGGCGCGTGCGGCCAAAAAGACTCGCGTCGTGAAGGCGGCCGAGACAAGGAGGGCCGAGGCGGGCACCGCGAGCATCAGCGCTTCGGCCTTCAGCGCAACGGGGGGCTTCGGCGCGGCGCTCGCAGACGCGGCGAAGTCGTCGGGTGCATCCTTCCGCATGGCGGCCCCCGCAAAGTCGCGGGGCGGACAGCCCGTGACGGCGCCGAAGGCGGAGCCGTCGGCAGTGCGAAAGCATGCGCAGATGTCCCCTTCCACGAAGGCGAAGGAGGCGCAGGGAAAACGACACGATGCCAAAGCGGATCGAGCAGGCCGCAGGCCTTCCGGTGAGCAGGCAGGCATCAGGAACGAGCGTTCCGAAGGCACCGCAAGGCAAAGCGGGCGCACGCATTCGCGCGAGGGAGCTGATCGTCAGAAGACGGTGTCCTCCGAGGCCCCGAAGCGCCGTCTTTCCTATGAAGAGCGCCGCAATCCCGTCCCGCCCTTTACGCTCATGCCGGGGCTTCCCGTTTCCGAGCGTGGCGAGGAGGTTGCGAAGGCCATCCGCGAGAACAGGGTTGTGATCGTCTGCGGCGAAACCGGCTCGGGCAAGACGACGCAGTTGCCGAAAATCGCCATGATGGCGGGGCGCGGCGTTCACGGGATGATCGCGCACACTCAGCCCCGCCGCATCGCGGCGAGCTCGATCGCCAAGCGCATCGCCGAGGAGCTCAAGACCGAGCCCGGCGAAGTCGTGGGCTACAAGGTGCGCTTCACCGACACGATGTCGCCGGGCGCCACCATCAAGCTGATGACGGACGGCATTCTGCTTGCCGAGACTCAGAATGATCCGATGCTTCGCGCCTATGACACGGTGATCATCGACGAAGCGCACGAGAGATCGATCAACATCGACTTCCTGCTCGGCTATCTGAAGCGCCTGCTTTCGAAGCGGCGCGACCTCAAGGTGATCGTCACTTCGGCCACGATCGACGCCGAGCGATTTGCTCGACATTTTGAGATCGACGGGCGTCCCGCTCCGATTCTGACGATCTCGGGCCGCACCTATCCCGTCGAGGTTCGCTATCGTCCGATCGAGGACATGGATGAGGCCGACGACAAGACCCTCGTCGGCGCGATTGACGATGCGGTGGGCGAACTCGAGGCTTCGGGACGCGGGGACATTCTGGTGTTCCTGCCGGGCGAGCGCGAAATCCGCGAGGCCGCGGACGTTCTTCGCAAGTCGCGTCCCTCGACAACGGAGATTTTTCCGCTTTTTGCGCGCCTGACGGCTGCAGAGCAGGAGCGCGTGTTCCGCCCCTCCGGAGCGAGGCGAATCGTGCTCTCCACCAATGTGGCGGAAACCTCCATCACGGTGCCTGGCATCAGGTTCGTCGTGGACACGGGGCTTGCCCGCGTCAAGCGCTACTCCTATCGCAACAAGGTCGAGCAGCTTCAGATCGAACCCGTGAGTCAGGCCTCCGCCAATCAACGCGCCGGCCGATGCGGCCGCGTGGCCGACGGCATCTGCATCCGACTGTACAGCGAGGATGACTTTGCACGCCGCCCCGCCTTTACGGATCCCGAAATTCTGCGCTCGAACCTTGCCGCCGTTATCCTGCGCGCCATTTCGCTCAAGCTGGGCGACGTGCGCGAATTTCCGTTCGTTCAGACGCCGCCGCCCCGCGCGATTGCGGACGGTTTTGCCATTCTGCAGGAGCTCAACGCCGTCACGGAGGAAGGCGAACTCACGCGCGTGGGCAGGGAGCTCGCTAGGCTTCCCGTCGACCCGCGTCTCGGCCGCATGCTGCTTGCAGGCTCCGAACAGGGCAGCCTTGAAGAGCTGCTGACGATCTGCGCAGGGCTCTCCATTCAGGATCCGAGAGAGCGTCCCGCCGATGCACAGCAGGCGGCGGATGAGGCGCACAGGAAGCTTGCGGACGAAAAGTCTGACTTCCTTTCCTACGTCAAGCTCTGGAACTGGTATGAAAAGGCCAATGCCGAAAAGGAAAGCAACCGCAAGCTTGAGGCCGAGCTTCACAGGCGCTACCTTTCGGTGAGGCGCCTGCGCGAATGGCGCGATGTTCGCCGTCAGCTCGTGCAGCTCACCGACGAGCTCGGCTGGCGCAGGAACACGTCGCCCGCCACCTTCGAGCAGGTGCACCGCGCCCTGCTGACGGGTCTTCTGGGCAACATCGGCTCTAAGGCCGTCGAAAGCGACTTTCGTGTGCCTCCCTACCTTGGCGCTCGCGGCATCAAGTTCTGGATCTGGCCTGGATCGGCGCGCGCCAAGAAGGCGGGTCGCTGGATTCTGGCTGCCGAAATCGTCGAAACGTCCCGCATGTTCGCGCGCTGCGTGGCAGACATCGAGCCCGAATGGATCGAGGCGGCTGCAGGCGATCTGCTTCGCAGGAATTGGACCGAGCCCCATTGGGAGAAGAGCCGAGGGGAGGTTGTTGCATTCGAGCGCGGCACGCTCTACGGTCTCACGATCTACCAGCAGCGTAGGGTGAGCTTTGCGCCGCACGATCCGAAGCTCGCACGCGAACTCTTCATCCGTCAAGCGCTCGTTGAGGGCGAGTGGGATGGCCGTGCGGAGTTCTATGCACACAATGCCAGGCTGGTCAGGGAGATTCAGGATCTCGAGCACAAGACTCGCCGCCCCGACGTGCTTGTGGACGACGAGCTGATGTTCGCCTTCTACGATGAGAGGATTCCGGCAGATGTCGTCTCCACGCCGACGCTGTTGAAGTGGCTCAAGGCAACCTCCCGCGACGATCCGAAGGCGCTCTTCATGTCCCGTGACGAGCTGATGCGTCATGACGCATCAGGCGTCACCAACCGCTATTTCCCGAAGACGATGGAGATGGCGGGTATTTCGATGGCACTCAACTACCACTTCGAGCCCGGCAGTCCCCGGGACGGTCTGACGCTTGCGGTGCCGCTCTACGCCCTCAACCAGCTCGACGCCGTACGCGCCGAATGGCTCGTGCCGGGCATGGTGAAGGAGAAGGCTCAGACGCTGCTCAAGTCGCTCCCGCAGAAGATCAGGCGCCACTGCGTGCCGATTGCCGATTTTGCGGGCGGCTTCTTCACGCGAACGAAGGAGGGAGAGCCGCAGGCGAAGGGCTTCCTTGAAGCGCTTGCCGACGACGTGCGGTCCCAGACTGGCGTTCCCTGCACTGTCGGAGACTTCAAGCTCGAGCAGCTGCCGCCGCATCTCATCATGAACTTCAAGGTGCTGGACGAGCATGGTCGCCAGATCGGCATGGGGCGCAATCTTGCACAGCTGCGCGCCGAGTTCGGCGAGGCGGCACAGGAGACTTTCCGCCACGTCGCTCAGGAGGATGCGGCTGTAGCAAAGGATCTTGAGGACGGCATCACCGACTGGACCTTCGGCGAGCTTCCTGAGCTCATGGAGATTTCCCGCAGGGGTCAGACCCTGATCGGTCATCCTGCGCTTACGGATCGCGGAACCGACTGTGCAATCGAGGTCTACGATGATCCGCTGGAGGCCCGTCGAGAGCACAGAAAGGGGCTTCTGCGTCTCTTCAGGCTCGCTCTTCGCGAGCAGGTGAAGTTCGTTGAAAGAACGCTTCGAGATCTTGGCCGCGTGCAGATGCAGGCTCAGACGGTGCCAGGACTGTCCAGACTCTTCGAGAGTGCGGACACGCTGTCGACTTCCGTCGTCGACTGCGCGCTCGAGGCAACGGCGCTTGCCGAACCCTGGCCTCACGATGAGGCAAGCTTCAGGGAGCGACGCGAGGACGTGAAGGGGCGCCTCACGCTGGTGGCCGGTGAAATCTCGCGTCTTCTCACCGAGATTGTGACGGAGGCCGCAGGCATTCCCCTGAAGCTTCGCCGTCTGAGCGGCGAGAAGGCTCTGACGGATGACATTGAGGCTCAGCTCAACGATCTGTTCAGAAAGGATTTTCTGACGACGGTGCCGCTTTCTCAGCTCGCGCACTATCCCCGCTATCTGAGGGCGGTGCACTACAGGCTTGACCGCTATCGTGACGATCCCGTACGCGACGAATCCCGCCGTGCGGACATCGAGAGGCTTTCCGTACCGCTCATGAGGGCTCGTGCGGCGCGTCGCGGACAGCCCGACTCTCGTCTTGATGAATTCGGATGGATGTTGCAGGAGCTCCGCGTCTCGCTTTTCGCCCAGCAGCTGCGAACGCCGATGCCAGTGAGTGTCAAGCGTCTCGAGCGCGTGTGGATGTCGATCACGAGACTATGACACTTGACGACGTCTTGCAGAAACAAGTGCTAACGATTTTCTCTCGCGTACGGTGTCGGGTTTCTTGATGCCGTCGGTTCCGCAATCCGACAGCAACTTTTAAAATTAACAAAATGTACTGCGCCGGCGCATCCGGCGCAGCGGCTTGTTTGGGATTTGACGGACCTTCTGTAGGTCGTGGGCGGTGGTCGTGAAATTCAGCTTGAAGAAAATCGTGTTGGCACTTGGGCTAGGCGCATTCGTGGCGGCAGGCCCGTCGGTTGTTGTGACGCCCGTGCTGGCGGCGACGACTCAGAAGGCAGTGAAGGCGGGTGTAAAGAAGACGTCGGTCAGAAAGACCGTCAAGAAGACCACCTCCGTCAAGCGTACGAACAGCCGCAAGACGCTGGGCAGGGCCAAACATGCGGTCAAGAAGTCGAGCAAGAAGCCGCGCAGACAGGCGCGCAGGCGCGTGACGGCGCCCTCTCAGGCGACGCTCGCCGGTCTCAGGCAGACGCCCGACCTGCTGAGTCTTGGCAGCAGCGTGGCGCTTGCCGTCGATCAGGATACAGGCGAGGAGCTCTTCAGCAAGAATGCCGGCGTTGAGCTGCCGATCGCATCGGTCACGAAGCTCATGACGGCGCTCGTCATTGCGGAGAGCGGCCTGCAGATGAATGAAAGGCTCCGCATCTCCCGAGAGGACTATGTGCGAAGCCGCGCCCGCTCAAAGCTGAGGAGCGGCATGCGCATGACGCGCGGAGCCGTTCTCAAGGCCGCCCTGATGTCGAGCGACAACAGGGCCGCGACTGCGCTTGCGCGCACCTATCCGGGCGGGCGCAAGGCCTTTGTCATGAAGATGAATGAAACGGCGGAACGTCTCGGCATGACGGATTCCGTTTTTGCGGATCCGTCGGGGTTGGACAATCGAAATCACTCCACGGCGCGTGATCTTGCGAAGCTTGTCGCAGAGGCGCACAAGCATGAGGTGATTCGCGAGTCGTCTACGTTGCAGTTCGCGAGCGTTCCTGCGGGGCGCCGGCAACTGAAGCTTGTGACGACCAATCGCCTGATCGGCAATCCCGACTGGAACATCGGCGTGCAGAAGACGGGCTTTACGACGGCGGCCGGCCGCTGCATGGTCGTGCAGAGTGAGTTTGCCGATCGACGCGTCGTCATGGTGCTCCTTGACAGTCCGAACAGCGCGCAGCGTGCGGCCGACATGCAGACCATGCGAACCTTTGTGGAAAATGAGGATCACATCAACGAGCAGTTCGATTCGATGCATCCCTACGAGGTGTTCTGACAGCCTTCATCTTGGCTGAAACGAATTTGCCCGCCGTCAGGCTTCCCCTGACAGGCGGGCTTTTCATTGCATTGGGGTTAGCCGTCACCGTACCCCTTTCCCTTGATGCGCTCTCCGATCCCTGCGCCCATGGCGGAGGATATCGACTGGGCGATGCCGCAGAGCTTGGCGATCCGCTCGGGGGTGAACTCGTTGGAACGATGGGCGGCGAGCGAGATCGTGGCGATCAGCCTGCCGCCGGCACCGAAGATCGGTGCGGCAACGCAGTGCACGTTTGACTCGTACTCCTCGCGGTCATAAGCCCAGCCGGTTTCACGGGCGTGCGCAAGGGTCACGAGCAGGTGGTCGAGGGACTGAATGGAGTTCTGCGTCCCTGCCTTCAGGCCTGTTCTTTCCGTGTAGCCGCGAATTTCGTCAGGTGACATGCGTGCCAGAAAGAGCTTGCCGCCTGACGTGATGTGCAGAGGTGCCCAAGACCCGATGCGGCGAAGTTGGTTGGCCTTGTATTCAGGCGCAAGCACATGTTCGATGTAGAGCAGCCTGTCGTTGTCGCGAATGGCCAGATTCACCGTCATGCCTGTTGCGGCGTGAAGCTGCTGCATGAACGGAGAGCGCGCTGGCGCACCGTGAAGCGCTCGTAGACGAGGTTGCCGAGTTCCAACAGCCTGAGTCCAAGACTCCACTGTCCGGCGGGATTCTGCTTGACGAATCCCATGGCCGAGAGAGACCCCAGAATTCGGTGGACCGTCGAGGCTGAAAGTCCCGTTTCTCGGGCGAGCGTTGTCAGGGCGAGCGGTTCGGACGAGGCCTCCAGTCTGGCAAGCAGACGGTTCGCTCGGTCAAGCACCTGAATGCCGTGTCTGGATTCGGAGCTCTCCGTCATTTGGAGGCGCCCTCTTCAGGAAGCGCGGCGGCGACGAGTTCGGCGATGTCGGAGATGCTGACCGACTCAGCATCCCGGGTAACGGCTCGGGCGCTCTCGAGCATCGTGAGACAGTGCGGGCAGGATACGGCGATGGTGTCTGCTCCCGAGGCGCGGAGGTCCTTCAGGCGGATGACGTTGACGGAGTTGGAGCCGTGCCTGTCGATCCACATCTGCCCACCGCCCGCACCGCAGCAGAGCGTGCGCTCGCCGGATTCGGCGGGGGACTTGAGGACGGTACAGACGGAGTTGAGCACGCTGCGGGGCTCTGCGACGATGCCGTTGATGCGCGCGAGGTAGCAGGGATCGTGGTAGACCGCACTGAGCCCTTCGGACTTGACGTACGGAAGACTGCCTGCCTTCATGAGTTCGTCAATGAAAACAGCGTGACTGACCACGGGCCAGCGGAAGTCCTCGAAGGACGGATATTCATTCTTGAGCGTATTGAAGCAGTGGGGGCAGGCCGTCAGGATGCGGTCGAAGTCATATTGGGCGAAGTTTCCGATGTTTTCCTGAGCAGCGGTCTGGTAGAGGTATTCCTCGCCGAGTCTGCGGGCGAACTCGCCGTGGCAGCGCTCTTCGGCCATGACGGCGAAGTTGACCCCTGCGGCCTTGAGAATCCTCACCATGCTGCGTGCGATCTTGCGCGCGCGGCGGTCGTAGCTGGCGGCGCAGCCAACCCAGTAGAGGACGTCGTAGTGAACACCGCTTTCTGCGACCGGAACATCAAGATCCTTGGCCCAATCGAGGCGTTCGTAGGGATCAAGTCCCCAGGGATTGCCGACGGAGGCGGTGTTTTCGAGCGCATTGGCGACGCCTTCAGGGAAGTCGCCTGCTTCGAGCGCCAGATGGCGGCGCATGTTGACGATGATTTCGGGGAGACTGATGCCGGCAGGGCAGGCGCGTGAGCAGGCGCCGCAGGTTGTGCAGGACCAGAGGGCGTCGCGGGAGACGGTTTCCTCGAGAGACGGAAGCGCGGCTGCTTCTTCGGTCTTCTCCTCCATGTGCATGCGGTCACGCAGTGAAACGATCAGGGCTCGAGGATCAAGCGGCGTTCCTGCGCGGACCGCAGGACACGCGGCCGTGCAACGGCCGCATTCCGTGCAGGCGTCGAAGGCCGTTCGCTCGCGGGTCGTGAACTGACTGAAGCTGGAGACGCCGAACGTTTCCTGCTCCTCAATGTCGTCGATCTTGCGAAGGAGGCCTGCGGGCTTTTCCTCACGGGTGAAGAGCCCTGCAGGTGTGCGGTAGACGTGCGCGTAATAAGTAAGCGGAACGGCTGCAATGAAGGCAAGGGATGAGATGCCGTGAATCGTCCAGATCCAGGTGTGAAGCAGACGTAGTTCCGCCTCCGACAGACCGCAGGCGAGGAGCATCTTGGCAACGAGATGCCCGATGGGCGAATACACGGACCAGGCGGGCAGGGTGGCCGCCAGACGGATGCCTTCAACAAGGAAGCCTGTGAGCACGATGAATGCGAGCGAGAGATAGGCGCAGACAAATCGTGCGTCACCGGGCAGGCCCGACTCCTTGGACCAGCGGCGGGCGGCTCCGAGCGCGAGTGCGATCAGAACGGCGATGCCTGCGCAGTCGAGCACGAACTTGTAGGCGAGGTAGAAGCCTCCCTGAAGGAACTGAGCATCAAAGACGTAGTGGCCTACGTCCCAGTCGAGCGTGGCGAGCGCCGTGCCGCAAAAGAGAAGGAAGAAGCCCCAGGCAAGCACTGCGTGTAGGCGCCCTGCGCTCGTCTCGCGGATCTTCTTCTGAGTGAAGACGTCGGCGATGACGGAGAAAAGACGGGCTCTTCTATCCTTGACGGGGTGTGGATCCTCTGCGCCTCGAAGCCACAGGTGGCGATTGCGTAGGATGCCTGCGATGAGGAGCGCGACGGCGGTGAAGCCGAGCACATAGACGCCGATTTCGCCCCAAAGGGGCACGTTCCAGAAGGCGGGGCGAATGGGATGGTCTGTCATGGGAGACTGTGGTACGGGGTTGATGAATGAGGGCGTCATTGTACTAAAAAAGAAGGGAGACTTTCCGCAATGCGGAAAGTCTCCCTTCGATGGCTGTTTCTCAGAGGACCTGACGGTAGCGGATCATGCCCGTGCGTGGATCCTTGACGGTTTCCATCAGAACGGGGCCTGAGAGCGGGACTGTGCGGGCGGGAAGCGTCATGGGCGGATGGCCGCGGCGCCAGTCGCGGGCAAGCGTGATGTGGGCTCTGAAGGGCTTGTCGTCGAGCGGAAGGCCGAGTTGGGTGATGGTACTCCTGACTTCGTTGACGACGGGATCGAGGCTCTCGGCGGGGGAGAGGCCCGCGTAGAGAATGCGCTGTCGATCGAACGTACCGATGCGTCCGATCGTGATGTCGCGCGGCGTAAGCGCACAGAGCGGACGGAGGGCGGCGGAGAGTCTGCGGGCGTCGATCGTCGAAATCTCGCCCACAAAGGCAAGCGTCAGGTGAAGGTTGGTGCTTCGGGTGAAGCGGGCCAGAGGATCGATTCTGGCGAAAGCCTTGGCGTCACGGGCAAGAGCGTCGCACACGTCGTGAGGCAGCAGAAGCGCGGCAAAAACGCGGGGCATGGCAAATCCTGTCATTGAAGGGAAAAAGAAAAGGGCGCTGCGGTCCGAGGCCGCAGCGCCCATTTGTTCTCAAGGAAGACCTTGTTGATTAGGCCTTCTGAGCGGCTCGCCAACGGGCGACCGCTTCGGAACATTCGGCGATGAGGGCCGGACCGGAATAGATGAAGCCGGTGTAAAGCTGGAGGAGCTTGGCGCCCGCTTCCATCTTTTCAACGGCATCCTGAGGCGTCATGACGCCGCCGGAGGCG
>ENA-ORRH01000459-ORRH01000459.1-human-gut-metagenome-genome-assembly--contig:-NODE-459-length-32475-cov-6.69115_pt1 | contig 32475 bp, 44 predicted proteins | sample MGYA00242173_ERZ509130 | MGnify/ENA primary metagenome ERZ509130 (study PRJEB26280, sample SAMEA2338633) | human gut metagenome | biome: human gut; feature: human-associated habitat; material: faeces... | reverse complement strand
CAGTCATGACACAAGAAAAGCTCCCTCACAGGAAGGAGCTTTGTCTACAGTCTGAAGCATCGGTAAACCGATGCCCTTCTTTTGGTTGATTTAATTTTGAATGATATAAGTTCTCATACCATCTAATAAACTATCTTTGACATTGAATTTCTGATGTTCTGACAAGGTTTTTACAGTAGCCCCTTCTGTAATATTTACGCTATTTCCGTTCTTGAAGGCGATGATTTCTATATCATAGCCCTCTCTCTCATCAATATCATAAGGAATCGGGAATTTAATTACTTCTGTCCGAATACCAAATCTCTGAAGATCTTCCTCGTTAGTGTCTCCGGATCCAATCGGTTTTTCATATAAATAATTTTTGATTGTTTCGAATCCGCTCTTGGAAAATTCACTAGGGAATTTTACCTGCAACTGATCCGCATATCCGCTTGTTCTTACAATTAATACACCGGTTTCACCTTTTTTGAATGTAATGTAACCATTATCAGAAACTGCATCAGAACCGCTTTTTCCTACCAGTTTTGTATGAAGAGAAAATTCTCCAAGGCCTTTAGACTCTTCCGTGATATTTCCCACGTTATCTGATACATAAATCAAGAAATTTATATCACCCTTAAATAACAAATCATCATTTATGATATTGATGGTAACCGTACCAGTCTTATCATCACTAGAAATGGTACCTGGATAAGTATGTGTTATATTATTATCCTGATTTTCAACAACAACATAAAACTCTTTTAAACCACTCTCATCATCTTTTGCCTCTAAAGTGATTTCATAATTGTCCGGATACTTTGAGGTATCAATATTATCAATATCTTTTAAAAATTCATATCCTTCGCCAGAAAGCTGAGGGGCCTTTCCGTCAGCAATCAATACGATTTTATTCAAAGCATCAGCGGCATCGTCTGAATACGTGTAGGAGCTGTTATTGTATTTATCCGTTGTTTGATATGCCATAGCTTGAGGTGTTATGACAAATTCTGTGTTGTTGTAAGCAGAGTCTATGGTATAAGCTGCATCAAGTGATACATTACGCAAATTGTTATATCGGGACATTTCGAAAAACGATGCATCTTTGATATAAATTTCATTATCTACTCCGATGACTGATTTTTTAACATCATCAATGCTGATTTTAGAAATATCACTATCATCATTTTCTCTATAATAACTCAACTTCTGCTTATCCCCGGATTTGGCAATAATATAGGATAATGCATTTACCTGATAGTTTTTGGAAGCGACTGCATCTCCAATTTCACTTATTAAGCCATTTGTTTTCAGGTAGAAGGGAGTTATTCCGTCAGCTTTCACAAAATAAGATCCGTCTTTTTCATATACATTATCATCCATTCCTCTAACAGAAATTGGAGTTGTTTCAATAGGATAAAATACTTGTCCATCGTCCGACATAGTACCGCTTATTTTCAAATGAGATGTAATGCCAACATTACCTGCACCATCTACTGCTGCTACATGGATATATTTTGTAGTTTTATCAGTTAATAAAATAACATAGCTGGTCTCAGTCTGATATATACCATTATCTTTTGTGACAATCGTATCTTCATTTTCATCAACCAGAATAACATAACCTTTAACACCAGAGGTCATAACATCTGTTGTGATATTTGATTCCAACATTGGGGCCATGGTCTCGGTGTAGAAAGATTTTACCTGGTGCTGATATGTTGTTCCGTTATCACCGGGATTATTCCAAACTACTGTTGCCTTAGAATAATCATTATCATCTTCTACAGGTTTTCTTTTAAGGACAGGCATATTAGGCATAGCTTCATCCGTTGCTATGATTCCTTTCAGTTCATTATCCTTATATAATCCAAGCTCTGCCGCCGTAATAGATACATATCCATTTCCAGTTTGCGTGCTTGCATAATCAGTTTTGCCAAAATAAATTTTCCCATCTTTTGTATTAACACGCAATCCGTTACTACCGCCATACGAAGGGTAAGCAGATACAACTTGACCTTCTGTGTATCCACAAGCTAATTTTTTACCACCACTAAAGCTTAATCCTTTAATTCCAGCAGTAAACCAAACACTTCCTCTTAAATGGAAATTAAGATGTACGTAAATATGTGTAGTTCCTTCTGGCAGAGAAATATTTAAGTTTTGATAGAATTCGCTACTTCCAACATGATTATTACCATTCCAGGTAAAATTATCAGTAAAAGGATAATCTCTAAATTTCCCCTGTGCAATTTTTGTACCATTTTGATCCAAAATTACAAATTCAGACGGTTGCTCTTCATCGGGCAGCCAATTGGTGTTCACAATATTGTCTCCTACATCACCCCATCCTTCGCAAAAATATGAAAGATTCAATGTCGTATTGCCATTGGTGGGAATTCCTTTATATCCAGAGACATTCCACCAATTTGCTTTATTTTCAACAATATGACATTCTCTGGACCAACCAACTCTTACTGTACAAGTACTATAATCATCATCATCTGATGTATGTCCGTTATATTGATAAGAATTTATGCCTGAGGAATCAAAACAACTATGTCCCCACATATGAGATTCCCAGTTTCCAAATGCAGGTATATATGATAAATCCTGATAACATGAACTGCTATGGTGGTGCACTACTGCAGTTCCTTGTTTTCCTCCGATATTTCCGCCACCGCCACCGGCCATTCCGTTTTCTCCGGATCCATTGCCATCAGCTCTATAGCTTCCAGAATTAGCTGCATTGCCGTTGCCCATCATGGTTGCACCGCCACCGCCACCAGCTATGGCAAAAATACCGAGTCTGTCCGTCCTCAGATAAGATGCTGATCCACCATTTCCATAAGACGTTGCTGATCCTCCAGAAAAATATTTACCTTTACCATCTTGAGAACCAACACCTACATAGACTTTTTCACCTTCATAGAAATAAATACGGCCTGTCACGATGCCTCCTGCACCACCGGAATAATTGCCATATTTTCCGCCTTGAGCTCCAGTTAACTTAAAATTGTATAATCCACTGTACGGAACAATATATACTTGCTCTGAATTAGCAGAATCACTATTTCTGTAAAAAGTTTTTTCTACACTATCGACATTATTTTGAATTGAATTTGCGCTTTTTACTTCAATCCAATTTCCGTTTTCTTTTTTCTGATATATTTTAAATACTTTATCAGCAGAATCTGTCTGGATCCATGATAAGTCTATAGCTCCTTTTTCATTATTTGCAGTCCAGTTTTCTACGCTGTCTGCATGAAGTGTTGACCACTTTGCATATAATGTTATATCTTCATCTGTCGAGAAATCATCCCCAGGGCCACCTATAAATATTTCACATTCAGGATCGGCATACCATCCACCAAATCTTTTCTGATCCGTTGGATCATCTCCATTCGGATAGGTTGCCTCTGGAAGTTTAAAGCTATCGCCGGCATATTGTGCTATAGCTGTATCAATGCATCCATCATACCAGACAGATTTCATTTCTGAAAAAATATTATTAGCATCGTACAATCCAAAAGCATAGCGATTTGACGCAGAAACAAATACACCATGTAATGGATCAGTAAATGTCCATCCGGAAAAATGAGTTGTTGTGTGCGTTGGCTCAATCTTATTTCCGCCTTGTGTATCATATGTAACTATTGGTCCAGCAGGTGGTGTCAATTTATTTGGATCAAGCGAATAAACAGTACGAAAACGTTGTGTAATCGTAGTTTCTCCATTGTATGATCCACCATTAGGATCGATTATCAGAGTGGAATAAGCAGGTTTCCACTGGGCATATAAAACAATAACTTCTCCATCATCATTATTTCCTAAATTCAATCTATTTTGGATATTAATAAAATCATCTTCATTTTTAAATTTCTGTCCACTTCCATCACGTTTGGTATTCCAACCATCAAACACATATCCTGTTCTATAAAAAGTATTTACGGATAACTTTTTTTGTGGAGTAACTGTTTGTCCTTCGTAAGTCGTGTAATTATTATAATAATGGAAACTATCAGAAATATATCCTCCATTAGCTCCATTCCCAACATATTGGATAGTATATTTATTCCATGATACTTCATCACACTTATGGCTAATATATGTAGCTGTCTCTAGATTATTACATTTTGGGTCAACGCAATTTGATACATAACAATCGCCAGTTGATAAAGTTTTTAATTGACTAATAGTATCTTTTGATGAATAGAATAAGATACCTATTTCTCTTCCACATTTAGCGCATGTGGCTATCCAGCCGGGTTGGCATTTTGTTGTTTTGCATGATTGTCTGCCAAAGGAAAATCCCATCCATTCATTTCCGTCTGGATAAGATGCATGAATGCAATAATGTTCAGGATATTCTATTGTCCATTTTGAAATTGACACATTTCCCGTGTATTCAGCTGCATATAAATGTTGCCCTTTTTCAGTCTTTGTCAAAGTAACGGGTTTGAAATATACCTCTTCTCCCATTTTACCTTCATAGATATTTTCATTATATCGATCCAAGGTAAAAGCTTCATTCGTATATGATCTTTCAATACCAGTATTTGCAGAAACTGTCATTCCGCTCATTAAAATACCTGCAGCCAGTAACGGAAAAAGCAATTTAGTCTTAAGTTTTCCCATACCGATTCTCCTTTCTTTTTTTAATCATCTCTTAATTAATATGACAGAAAGATTGAAAGAACGGAAAATCTGCATAAAAAAGAGCTTCCCGCAGGAAACTCCTTTTTCTTATAATTTTCTGCCTAAATATTTATCCCCGTTTTTGTGAGTCATATGAGTTTTGTCTTCTTCTACCCATATTTCAGTATCCCATGCAATTTTAGGATAAACGCTGAGCATCTTTTTGGTTGTTGCGAAGGCCGTGATAAATGAAACTTCTGTATCCGATCCACAATGACAGCACTTTTTGATTTCCTCAACACGGTCGATGTTGAACTCTCCCGTGCTGGAGTATGCTTCTATAAAAATTATCCGTTTGCGTTTCCGGTCGTACAAAACAATATCCGGAAGTTTTGTAGACTCTGAGAATACAGATATACCCACTTCATTTAACACGACATCATTTCTGCATAATTGCCGGTCGGAGGTATCCCCGATATATAATAATTCCGCTCCCGATGCAAAAAGAGGAACAAATTCTTCCAGTATCTGTTTCTGAAGCTTATTATGCGGGGATCTACCCAAAGAGAATGCTAATTCTCCGAAATTAACGGGATAACCTTTCTCTATGTCCTTGACCTGTTTTAGTTTTTCGCTGTATACATTATGTGTTGCTAAAAAGTGGTTTAGTTCTTCCTGCCACCGGTCCGTTCCATAAGCCCGCAAAAGTGCTGCAAACTGTGCTGTGAATCGATAGGAATTATTTTTGTCATTTGACGCAAGGCCAAATTTTGTTTCCATAATAGCGGCTGTCACATATTTCTTCAGTGTTTCATCCCGAAATGTTTCCCGTGAATTCTCTTGATATCCCTGTTTATCCAAACCAGCTTTGTTTGGAAAATTTTCATTGATAAACCGGATAATATCGTGGGTTCCATGATAGTTCTCAGAAGCATATTTCCATTTCATTCCCGGTTTGATTTCCGCACATGCAGCCAATGTCATTGCACACCTTGGATTGTATAACTGTGGTGGCATTCCGATACTTTTGAGAATATCTCTGGCTTCGTTCAGACAGTTATAATTATAGTCTTCTATATTCTTTTTCATACTATTTCCTCTTTTCTTAAAGGGAAGTAATTCAGTTCCCTCGCATTTACCTGCGTACTGCCGTTTATAAGCCTGAAATAAACATCATATTCATCACTTGACAAGACTTTATGAATATTCTCGGCTTCTTTTTTTGAAAGCGGAGACCCGTCTTTTTTCACCAGATAATTTATGTGATTTTCTATGGATATATATTCCTTATTATTCTTACTAATATAGCAACAGGATTGAAGGCGGCGTTTCTCTTCTTTCGCAGTAAGCCGTTTTACAAAAACCGAGTTTGCATTTCGAACCAACAGCTTGGTTGCTTTTCCGGAAATGTATTGAGCTTTTCCACTATATACGGGAAATTTTAATCTTCCACCGTTTACATTGCTTGGACGGAACATTGGTATATATCCGTCTTTAGGCTCTTCTGATATCATTTCTTTTGCGCGGAATTCTACAACCGGACCTGTCTTAAACTGATAACCAAGACTATCGAAAGTATCAGTAATATTACTCATATCCCGTATAATACGAATATCATCTTCATTTGTCGGGATTAACAGATAACTTTCCTCTCCTACCGACTTTATCAAATCCGCTGGAACCGAAAGCGTCTTTTCTAGCTGCATGTAAGAATCACTGGAAACATTAATCTCAATTTTCTCTATTTGCTCTTTTTCCTTTTTTCCAAAAAGGATCATTGTTTCCTGCAAGACTTGTTCTCCTGAAAAAACAGTATCTCGGTCTGAGAAAATATGGATTTTTTCTATATCTGTTTTTAAAATAGCCTTCCGTACTTCGGTATAATAAAGTCCGGATACCCAGGAACGTGGCGTAATATAGATATACTGACCATCTTTCTTTAACAACTCCAGCCCTTTCGCCATAAATAAGCCATACAGATTTGGCTGACCGTAAACATAATCTTTCATGAGACTGGCCTCTTCGGAGTTTTTTGCTATTTTCTTATACGGAGGGTTAGATATAACTATGTCATATTTCTGCGATATATTTATGGCAAAAAAACTGTCAGACCATATCGTATAACGAAATATAATATTATGGTTTTCACAGATATTTTGTATATAGTCGGCATTTTTCTTCAGTAATGGAAGAATAATAGGATCATTTTCAACGAAAGTGACTTTTATGCTTCGGCAGCCGTCAATAGTCAAAAGATGTTCTATGATACCCGCTGTTAGTATTCCGCTCCCGGCTCCGGCATCCAGTATATCCAGATGCTCTTTTGCCATGGTCCATTTCCCCATATAGGCGGCAATATTCACAGGCGTAAAGAACTGTCCTTTTTTCTTTCGGACATCTTTTCCCTCGATTTTCATATATTTAGTTGTTTCTTCATAAATATGTCCGAGCATATTACCTCCATAAAATTCGAATATATGTTCATTATAAACAGTGGTTAAAGGAAAGTCAAACAAAAGAGCCTCCGCAGAGACTCTTTTATTTATCACTCTTATGCAATTACGTCATCGGATGTGTCTACGCTATTTTCTTCACTTGTGGTAGACGTGTCGGAATTATTTGTCTCAGATTCCGTATCAGGAGCTGGTGTGGGAGTATCACCATAAAGATCCTTTATTACATCATCAACGGAAGGTACATCGGGCTGAGAATGATCTCTTAATTCTTCTCCGCATCGACTACACCAGCCATCACCATTATCCGAATGTCCTAATCCATCAATCGATCCACTATTAATTACAGCTCCGCATAAGTCACAGGTTTCTTCCCACCAGCCGCCGGAAGTACATGTGGGTTCTGTTGTAGTATGTTTGCTTGTGCTTCCATGGCTACCCTGAGGATGGTAATTCGTTCCTAAGAAAGCTCCGCAATCAGCACAATAGATATTATCGTATCCATCATGCTGGCAATTCGCTTCAACGGCTGTCTCATATCTCTCATGTTCATGAGTGCACGCAGGCTGTGGAGTTGCGGTTGCAGCAGGTTTGGTTGTGGGCTGAGGAGTTGCTGCCGGTTTTGCTGTCGAAGTTGGTTTTGCTGTCGAAGTGGGTTTTGCCGTAGATCCAGGCTTTGCTGTTGCTTCTGTCTTCGCATTTGCTGTAGTCGTATTTGAAGCAGTTGCTACGCTACCTGTTTTCCCGCTACTATTCGAGGCCGTTGTTGTCTTCGGAGTTGTTGTCTTCGGAGTTGTTGTCTTCGGAGTTGCTGTCTTCGGAGTTGCTGTAGGGTTTGCTGTCGTTGCAGCGGCAATTGTTGACTGTGCGGCATCTACTGCTTCCGCGGTATTAACCGGCTTATCTTCCTTGGTTTCTTCAAGACTGCTTTCTTCAGTTGTCTCAGCAGTTTCAACGACAGTTTCGGTAGTCGCTGTCTCTGTTGCTTCTGTGGCCTTATTACCACAGGCTGTCATAGACATGATCATGATCCCGGCAAGGACCATTGTTAATACTTTCTTTTTCATTTGATTACCTCCAAATATATGTTGTATTGTTTAGTTGTGATCCATTTGATAAATTCATTATAACACATATTCAAAGGAATACAAATTTCTGCATGGAAATTTTTGTGTTAAAATTTATCACGGATCGGTTACTATTAATGTGAAGTGAGTCATGTATTTTCTCCTTCTTGCGGTTTTATGATTCCACAATTAATATGATAGAATTCTTTGCTGAAAAACTCTGACATATTAATATTAGATCGATAGCAAGGAGTTATATATTGTATATATGTCGCTTGCCTAATGTAATAATACAAAAGGAAAGGAGGAATATTGTATGAATGGCGGCGGAGGTCCTGCATTTTAATCAGAAATATTAAATATGCTATAAACTTGAAAAAAGGTACTCTGTAATGAGTGCCTTTTTTGTGTAAATAATTCTAGCACGAGATTATACATGGAAAATATACTCCCTCGGCATGTTTTTCTTGCATTGCAATTACAATTCACACTCCGTACCGGGAGCGCCTATTCCCTTACGATTGTTAGGACATTAAGCGAGAATCCTCGGTTATTCAATCGCCGAGATGAAAACGCAAGCAACTCCATACAGGAGTTTCTTTCTGATTTTATGGTATGCTATATGTATGAAAGAAAATCTTATAGTTTACCGCACATCCGTATGTAACATTAACTACCATGTGGTCTTCTGTTCTTCTGTATTAAAACAACCAGTTTTATAGAGTGGAAATTTCTGCACAAAAAAGAGCGAATAACACATTCGCTCTTCTCATATTAGGCAATAGACAAAATTTCAAATTTTTCGTTAAATGTTGCAACCATAGATGTTCTTTCGATTTTGTCATTCCATGCGCCCAGGTCATTGCCATATTCGTCTTCGGTCACAGTTTTTAAGACACGATCGAAATGAACGGTGAATTTTCCGGTAACTTCATCCAGGAGGATGTTAGATATAGTTATATCCTCGTAATAATGTACACCACGATAGTTTTCATAATCATTATCTATTCCGAATTTTATTCTCAGTTTGTTTTTTATTCTTTCTTCCATAAAAAATTCCTCCGATTTTCATTTTTATTATTATGAAAGAAAATAAATGCAAATTTCCATTGACAAATAGATTCACTGCTATTATGAAAGAAAAATAATATAGAGGATTTTTACAAAAATAAAAGAGCGAAATAATTCACTCTTCTATTTTACATATTATTGATATTGTCGGCGTGCCCGAAAACGCCGACATTGATGACAATATTCCATTCGAGGGTTAATTTTTCCTGCATTTATTAAACAGAAAGAAAATTATTCCAGCCAGGTAAGTCCGCTGCAGCCGGAGGTCTCAAAGTAGTATGCCATAAAATCCAACAGGCGCCATTGCGGTCTGTACCAGGACGGAGATCGTAGCTGGAATGCCGATTGTGTGGGAGTCTACAACATCCTGAGACTCTATTGGCAGGAAAAAGATCCGGCTTCTATTCCGGATCTCTCTTTCTTTGATATTTCTTAACATGTTTTTCTTGCATTGCAATTACAATTCACGCTCCGTACTGGAAGCGGCACTTGTTTGCCTTGCATATTTATTGATTTTATTATTTCAATTCACGCTCCTGTAAAAGAGCGCCTTTACTTTCAGAACAAATTGATGAAGATTTATTACAATTCACGCTCTCATACCAAGCGTTCTACCCTCCATAAGAAGTTTCACTTTTCAATTTCAATTCACGCTTCTGCATAAGGAGTGCCTTTCACCATCAAAATATGACATAATGTTATATATATTACAATTCACACTCCCGCATAAGGAACGCCCAAATGCAAACATCATATTCCTTGGAAGTGCCACAACATTCTTAAGATGGATATAGGAAATTTCAATTCACTCCTCTACATAGGAAGAGTCAAAAACAAGCATACGAGATGTTGGTCATTGCTATTGCAATTCACGCTCCCACAAAGGAAGCGATATGCTTATATGAGTGTATCTGAATTTCGAAGCCGATTACAATTCACGTTCCCGTACCGAAACGTTTTTTAGTCTGTATTAAGCCAATTTCCTCTTTCCTATTATAATTTACGCCCCTTACTTGGAGTGCTATATCGATTCGCTCAGTACGAAATTTTTCTGATATTACAGTTCGCATTCCAACAATAGAGTGTCTTGAAGTCGAAAACTATGATGAATAACGAAGCCATTACAATTCACGTTCCAACGTAGAAGCGCTATAATAGGTGCTACTTTGAGGTTTGTTTCAATTCACGCTCCCATGTAGGGAGCGTCATCATAGATGTATATTACCAGATCAACGTATTGGAATTACAATTCACACTCCCACGTAGGGAGCGTCCTTCTAACCAATTACTTAAATCACGTGAAGAAGTATTACAATTCACGCTCCTGCGAAGGGCGTGTCACAATCCAAAAATGTGTAACACTATATGTATAGATTACAATTCACTCTTCTACAAGGAAGAGTCAAAACCAAGCATACGAGATGTTGGCCCTTGCTATTGCAATTCACGCTCCCATATAGGGAGCGCCCTAATAGCAAAATTGCTAATTTATTATTTTAGATATTACAATTCACACTCCCACATAGGGAGCGCCGCTATTTTGGGGTTTAATTCCGGTAGTATCAGTGAATTACAATTCACACTCCCATATAGGGAGCGCCATGTTCTTTATACTTGCACATGAAATGTATCATATTTCAATTCACGCTCCCATATAGGGAGCGCCGGAAATATATAGACAAATAATATTATTTAAACCAAAATATTGCATAATCTATCTTTATGCCGTACATAACATTATAATATCTCACCTGATTTTTAAAAATTTAGGTGCGGATCTCCCGGCAATTTCCCGTTCACTCCAGATCCGCACCTTAATTCTTTTACAGATCGATAGCAAATATCTCGACATCTTTCGGCATATTTTCCATATTTACGCTGATCTTATAATCATCCATAGAATGAGGATAATCTTCGTCATTTACTTTTTCGACTTTTACTCGGTCTGCATACTTTTTAAGAGATCCCGTCGCTCTTTCGTTTCCGTGCTTGAAAACAACAAGTTTCTCCGTACACATTCCATTTCTGCATGCGGACAGATCATTATCATACATGGAACAAATAGTTTCAAAGAGCAGCGCAAGATCTTCATCTGTTACTGCATTCTTTTTTCCCTGACAGGCCATATATCTGCCAAATGCCTTATACAAACCAAATTCTACAACGGGCTTTGTAGCAAATTCTCCTCCGGCATTTTCTCCGCGGGCCTCTGTTGTATGTGCATTTCTTACGCACTTGGTCTGACGGATATAAATCGGATCTTCACTGACTCCGTAACTGATCTGAACAGCTCCGGTTACATGCGCATTCGTATCCTTCAGTTTACCGGTACTTAAAACTGCGCCAAACATACGGACATCATAAAAATGATTCAACATATAATTAACGGCAGATACGGAATCGACTTTGCTTTTCTTATCCGTTGCGGGGAACATATCGGCAACCTGGTCCGTAATTGCATTCAGATAGATCTCCGGCTGAATAAAAATCTTATTCTTTTCAGCATCAATTTCTCCCATTTCCACAAGCTGGATAATACGGTCTCTGATCTTTCTTTTCAAGCAGTCATTTGTGATTTCTCCACAGCCTGTTTCTGGATTCCGTCTGGGCTGATTATCAAAATCCGGATCGCCATTTGGATTACTGTAAGTACATGAATTAAGTACTACAAAGTCATAAGTGCAATTTGCGTCGATAGGAATGTTTCTGAATTTCATAATATTATTCTCCTTTTGGTATGTAATATGTTAAATAAGTTATTGACTATTTGCGAATTATGCAATTGCTGTATCTGCATCGCCAGCTGTTTCTTCTGTATCTGAGTCAGAAACGTTTTTAGCAGAAAATAAAGCCGTTTTTTGCTGAGCAAGTCCGACAAAGAAGAAACTTCGATCTCTATCGTTTAATTTCTTCGGAATACCATTCTCGAATTTATCAAGAATGCTATTAATCAGCTTGTCATAATAAATTTTAGTTCCCTTATTTTTTGCTCTGGCCAGATAATATTCTTTATAATGCAATATCTGAACAAATGCATCCGCCGGATACATGGATACCGATGCAATCCTTGTTGTGATCAATCCTTTATTCGGTTTTGGATCCGCCGTTACATACTGTAAAGAATCAACGGCAGCCAACAGGCGTCCGCATAAGTATCCCGCATTTGTATTGTCTTCATTTAACATTTCAGTTAATACCTCACATTCATTTTTTGTATTTTTCATCAGCCAGGATTTTAATATTCCAACCTGAATATAAAACCTGCTGCTGAAAAAGTTTCTTTCTACGGATAGTCTTAATAATGCTCTTTGAGCTATATTAAACGATGCGTATCCATCATAGAAAGCAGACCGACGAATTTCTCTCAGCATATACTCTTCTTTGTTCAGGACATTATTTGCGTTTGCAATATCCGGGAATAAAACATTTCGTATGTTCTTATATGAACGGATTGTTTTTTTAGAACCAATCTGCAAAGACTCCTGAAATTTAACTACGTTTTCAACAATATTCGAAAATGTTGAATAGCTATAGTTTTTTACAATAATTCTTCCTTTCGTTCCGACATCCAGTTCAAGGATTCGAAAATCACTATTAGCAACTTCTCCAAGTAATAAATCCAACCTGTCTCTATCCAGGATTCCGCAATGGACACATTCAAATAACTTGCGGATTTTTTCTTCCATGGCTTTGTCCATATTATATTGATCCAGTAATCCAGAATAAATTTCTTCTGCTCTTTCGCTTCCGTCCATGGACCAGAAAACAAATACGCTGTTACCTTCTTTAAAATTATGTTTTGAACCACTGGCTGCCAAATAGTTCAAGGCGCGGGTGTACTTTTCCATATCATAAACGGAAGTCCCGCATGTATTTGCATCTAACAGACCATAACTTACTGCCGCCTCGAAATTATTGCAGGCAAATGTGATTCCGCTTCCACCCCACATTCCGGTTATCTGATTATGGACACTTGCAATCGGAACCAATGTTTTTCCATCCTGCTGGCTGATGCCGTTATAATTCGACTTTTCCAATAATCTTTGTTTAAAGATAACCTCATCCCAACGTTTTTTTAATGCAGGGTCTTCATGCAAAAAACTGCATTCCGGGTCATCGACACAAATAATATAATTAAGAGACAATACCTTCTGCGCCGTATTTGTTTCAAGAAATGGCTCAAAAACCGGATTGTTCATCCATTTTTCCGGATTCCATTTTTCAACAAATCTTCGATAAGCGTTTACTACCGGCGAGTCTACCTTATTTGGATCATCTTCATCTCCAAGAGCTTTTAATGTTTCTTCCATCAGCTTATCATGCAATTCGAGAAAGCCGTTCTTATTCTTTTTAATAACAATTGTTTTCTTATCTTTGTCAAATTCCATTCCAAAAAGATATTTTCCTCGAATTTCCGGGATTCGGATATTTCCTTTTGTGGAATTAGCAAATGTTGTCTGGATCACTATTCCCGGCTTTTCTTCGGAAGCCAAGGATTCGATCTTTGTAATGCACCCATCAATAGATAAATGAATACAATAATGAGCAATTTTATTCTCATAGCCGCAAGGCAAGATTTTTCCAGCCTTTTCTAATTTTTCACAATAATCTACCAAATCAAGGACCAGTCCCTTATTCTGCGTCATTATGCCTCCTCCACGGTGATTATTCCATTTTTCATAAGAGCATGATAAAATGTAGAATCCGCTGCTTCATTCCATACCGGATTATCCCAGTTATTATTATCCGGGTGTCCGCCGTTCCTGAATTTCATACGGCATCTCATGAACCCATAGTCGATATCTCCAGAGGTTTTCATTTCTTCGTCCATATTTTCGCATATGGCCTTTTCGAAATTATCAATCCAGGTTACATCAGCAATGCATTCTGAACATCCTAAGAAGGGTGTACGGAACTCACTCTGTTCCATAAATCTACGTTTTATGATTTCCCGGTATTTGTTTTTGATGTTTACCCCTGATGCCAGATCTCTTTCTACTCTGTTCGGAAGTAAGAAAACTTCTACCTGAATAATGTATTTTGGATTTACCAGATATCCTGTATTTCTTTGTGTGCGGCTGTCCTTGACAGAAATTCCTGTAGTATAATTCGTAGCCTTTGCCTTATCTTTTATTTCATTACGCTTTATATTACGGTATTTAGGTTTACGGCACACGGCAATCTTTTTGATCCGGTACTCGATAGGCGGCTTCCAGAAAATCTGTTTCAACATTCCCTCTAACGCTCCAGGAGTGGGAACGGGATAGGAAAATCTGTCTGTTTTAAATTCCTGGGCCGTAAAGCAAGCCAGTTCAGCTTCTGCCATAACATTAAATGTCATAATTTTTTCGGGATGACTCATATTCGATCTCCTTTTTCTTTATCTATTGTTATTATGACAGATTCTGCTCATTTCGGTAATTTCTGCACAGAAAATTTAGAAATAAATGTTTAATAATAAAATTTACTTATGTTTTATAATAAATTTTGACATAAAAACAGGACCTCAAATTGAGGTCCTATAGTTCCTGGTGATATCAGTTGATGTCCCTAGGGGTAAGTTCGATATAACAGTTACTTCTATCGGACTTTCCAAAATTCACACCAATAAAATTACAGATCAATAACAAATACTTCGACATCTTCTGGCATATTATCCGTATTTACGATGATCTTATAATCATTCATGGAATGAGGGTAATCTTCGTCATTTACTTTTACATAGAGCATCAGTTGCTTTTTCGCAGCTTTTCTTTATTTTTGCCTTGAGCAATACAAAAGCTCCCCGGAGGGAGCTTAAAATTAATTGATTCTAATTCCGGTACATTGGAAGAAAATATCAGCATTAAAGTTTGGTATTCCCTTGATGATATTCTTCTGATAGTCAGTCAGGGCATCCCACCACAACTGACCACATTCAGATTTATCAAGCACTTTGATGTACCCGCCTGTTGTTTCATAGGTTGGATGTGCTGCCTTTTCCGTATCAGTCATATTTTCTTTATGTACCCATTCAACAACATTCTTTGGTATCTGATTCAGTAAATATCTTGCATCTGAATCTATCCATTCACGATATGTCATGCTTGACGGCTTATTGAATAGCCTGATCTTCTGTTCTTTTGTGTTAAAACAGCCAGTATTAAAAGACGATTTGTTCCAATCCCCGGTGTTCCAATCCCCGGTGTTCCAATCCCCGGTGTTCCAATCCCCGGTGTTGCTGTCTCCGGTATTCCCGTTTCCGGTGTTCCTGTTTCCGGTGTTGCCGTCTCCGGTGTTGCCGTCTCCGGTATTCCCGTTTCCGGTGTTCCTGTCTCCGGTGTTCCAGTCCCCGGTGTTCCTGTTTCCGGTGTTCCTGTTTCCGGCGTTGCAGTTCCCGGTGTTGCAGTTCCCGGTGTTGCAGTTCCCGGTGTTCCAATCCCCGGTGTTGCAGCGACCCGTGCAATTTTTTCCGATATTGACGATTCGCAGCACTTCATCCCACGGGATTTCACGCACGATTTCCAGTTTATCAGTACATGACTTGTCATCTTCTGTCTGCACTTCACCATAAGCAATGACTTCTGCAACCTTGTTATTGCTGTCAAAACTATAATAATTGAAGCAGTCGGCAGCAGTTTGACAGAAGTGCATACCGTGAAAGCAAACAACAAGTTCCCCTTCTTCCTCAAATTTTCCGGGGCAAGTGTATTGTTTAGTGTTGCCATTAGGTGAACAAGTCCAATCAGATCTGAACACCTTGAACCCATGCACTACATTCTGAACGGTATTATTTTTCATTATCTTTTCTCCTTTTCTCTTTTTTGTTTATATTATTATGACAGAAAACAATATTGATTTATTTTGTGTAAAAAAGCCATGAAGGGAACTTGAAATCAAATTTCAAGTGCCTCTTAATCAGATTTTTATCAGGTGCATCTACAATCCTTTGGTTCTTTCATTACGTTTTTCTCCTGTTATCTTTGCTTTCCTTTAATATGAAAGAAAACGGATATCTATAGACATAAAAATATCCCCGGCCAGCCTGACCGGGGAACGCATCAAAGATAATTGGGGGAAGTCGGTTGTTTTGTTAACCGATGATCATATTATAGCAGATATTAAAATGTACGCAAATTTCTGCACAAAAATTTTTCAGAGAAAAACTCCGGAAAAGACCGGAGCTAATTTCTCTTTTTACCTTCGATGATGATACAGTCGCCATCGGTGGTGATATTTTTCAGGTATTCCTTTGCTGTCCTGTATTCTTCCATGTAAACAACATGATCATGGGCTCGCTTGCATTTTTCCTCAAGCATGGCAATGTAGATAGCCAGATTCATATCGGAAAACATCTCTTTTTCGTTATAGCCGTTCTCGCAGGTAAACATATATATTGATACCATGCAGTTTGCTTTTGACAGCCAGTATGCCGTCTTTTCATTAAACGCATTTTTGATCGGGGTAGCGACATACTCTCCAATAACGATCTGCTTATATTCTTTCTGTTTATTCATATTCTTTTCCTTTCAGATTTTTTCCAGACATCCATCTTCGGCCCGAACGTACTTGCCATCATTTTCCAGCTTCAGGCAGAGTAATTCATTGTTTCTGTGCGGCAACGATAATTCGATCTCATTAAAAACGATCCGGCCCCTCGCCATATCCCTGCGCAAAAAATTTAATACCTTTCTTTGCTTCACTTATCAGCGTATTTTTCTCCTATACTTCTTCCAGATATTTACGGATTACTGCTTCCGCTCTCTTCTGAAATCGTTTATAATCTGTGGCTGTTATGATAGATTTAAGATCTGTCAGCCAAAGATTGTGATACCAATCGTCATCGGATTCATATAAGTTTATGGAGATTCCTCTTCTTCCATAATCCCTTATAGTCTCCCACTGAATATCGGCGATATATCGACCTGCGTCTGTATCAATCAGAACATATCCATAAATATCCAGTGTCCGATCAGTGTTCAGCCGCGTCAGATCCTTTGTTGTAAATCTATGCCAGTCGAACTTAATATCTCTTTGCATTTTTTCTTTCCTCCATTTCTCTATTTGATAATTTTATTATGAAAGAAAAAGCCCTCCGGAATTTTCCGGATGGCTTAAATAGTCATTTTGCGTTCTTTTTCTTTTCTACCCATTTGTCCACGACAATCTTGACGTCTTTCGGTTCCGGCTCTTTGAAAATTCTGCATAAAAATAGCGCCATGAGGGCGCTATTTCTTATAATTCAATCAGCTGCTTCGCACACCAGCTCTGCATCATTGCTTTATAAGCATTCTCATAATGTTTCGGCTTTTTCCATATAATTTCTCTATGAGAGAACCCGTCGTATCTGTTCGGAACATTGATCCAGCCTCTGTGACCAAAATTCTTACCGAATCTCTCTGCTTCCAGAAGTGTTTCTGCCGTGATTTCACGAAACGGATCTTCATTGTAACGACATCCCTGTCCAAATTCGCGGGAAGGCTCATAATGATATACGATATTGAGTCCGTCTGATTCAAAATCGATCGACATCCAGGAATTGTTCGGGGTAATCACATACAGCCATTCCGACGTTTCGCTCTGAAACAAAAATGATCTGAATCCTTCCGGTTTAATTTCTGCCGCCAGTCCTCTGTAAAAATTAATCTCTTCATTCATCATAAAAATACTCTTCCTCCGTTTTTCTTTGATGCAATTAATATGAAAGAAAACAGTGAGGAAAAACAGCCGCAAGGGCTGCTTCTCTTATAATTTTTCATATAAAATTTTCTGGTCTTCTTCCGGAAGTGCTTCGTGATCTACTTGTTTTTCAGCATCTGAGTCTGTGCCGTTGCAGCCGTAATCGCAGAATTTGTAATTGCAACTTTCACACATACTGCACGGAGCGAGCGGCTTACCGCAAAGACATCTTGTGATACCTTTTGCGTAGATCACCTGCTCTTTTCCGCACCATGGGCAGATCTCAATCGTGAAGTCCTTCGGATTATATTTCATTTTCTTTGCCATCTAATGATTCTCTCCCTGTGATTATTTTGCAACCTCTGCCGTGATTATACCAATACAGGGTTTCATAGAATAAATTGTGTCTTTAACATCTTTTATGTCTTTGAGTTCGACACATGTAGCTAGCTTCTTGTCTGCGACAACCTCGACAAAAGTTTTGACGAAACGCAAATATCCTTTTCTTGTTTTTAAATATACTTTTATGTTTTTCTCTCCTTTAATTTACATAAACATACCACCAGCCGGTATGTTCGGTTTCTTCTCCATTTCTTTTATCTTCTTCAGGATCGTAATATCCGGTATTTACGGATAATTCTTCTCCCTGCGATCTGTAGAAGGCTTCAATGAGGTCGGCTACAACATTAGCTGTTTCTTCTGTTGTCACAAGGATCTGTCCGTCGTCATCGCACCAGATAGCGTCGCTTTCGTTTCCAGCAAGCATATCTGCAATGGCCACGATCCAGTTTGTTTTCGGCTTTTGAGGGAGGCTACCACTGTAATCCGCAGAAATAAATTCCTGTGCCTCTTCCGCCGTCATCAGATCCGCCATCATATTAATTTTACTGATATTACGTTTGCAGGTCTGAATAGCTTCTTTGCCGTTGCATTCTGACACTTTATTCCAGTCAGAACCGATATCCCACTCCATATACTCTACTGATGATAACGGCGTATCGCTCTCTGAGGTAAGAAATGCGTATTTGATGTTTCCGGCATTATCAATATCGATCAGCAATCTTCCATCGTTGTTATCCTGCCCGTAAAACAAAACATCGTTAAGAGAATCCTCCGGACCATATAATTCCTGGTACTCTTTCAGAATATCACTGCTGATCACACAGTCGCCCATGTCGAAATTCGTATCAAGAATTCTCGGTATTTTCTCTGCATAGAAAGATATAAGCTCATAATTTTCTTTGAGCCATTCTATTGTATGTCTTGCACGACTGATCATGCGTTCTCCGTAATTCCAGCCATAATATCTTGCCACCAGTTTGCGGGTTCCGTCTGTTTCCTGATAGCGTACAAAAATTTGTGATCTTTGTCCCATAATATTTTCCTCCATTTTATCTTAGTTTTGACAATCTTATTATGAAAGAAAAAACCTTTCGGAAGTTTTCCGGAAGGTTTTCTGAAACATTATGGATATTAGCGCCGTGACGGGGACTTGAACCCCGATACCGGATTTTTCTCCGAGATGGCAGATTAGCAATCCACTGCTGTACCAATCGCCGACCGTTTTGACACAATTTCTTCTTAACGTTAAATATAATCGTTGGGAAAATTTAAAATCGTCAACAGTAAGTTTTTTCTCTTCCATAGACATATCCTGCATGGATTTCTTTTTCTTAATCCAATGCGTCAGACCGTTTCGCATAATCACTTCCATACATGGACGACGCATAAGTCTGCGGAATTTATCGGTCCGCAGTATTTGCAGAAACTCATATACATAAAAGCCGGCATATTGCCGGCTTTTCATTAAATTTCGCTGTCATTGATATTTCGCAGTTCTTCCGCTATTCTCAGCAGACAATCGCTGTCGATGTAGGATATAACTGCCACGGTATTACGATATCCGCTTAATTTACCATACTTCCAATAGGCTCCCCATTCGTCGTTGTAATCTTCTTTTCCGGGGCTTGTCACTTTATATTCAATTTTTCTTTTTTGCAGGAACGGCTCCAGTTTATTCAGCGCTACTCCGGGAAGAAGCAGGTGCTGCTTTTCGTTTCGGTATGTAATTTCGGGATTGTACATATATATACCTCTCTTAACTTTTTCTTTATTATATGAAGCCTCACACGACTAAAGGCGCGTGCTTCCCGTAAATGTACTTTCGTACACGTAGTCTCTTTAGGAGACGGGAACTTCGTTTCTGTGATACAGCGCTGAATTCAGATACTTATGCCGCCATGGACACAAGCTCCGCATTCAGGTTAATTAACACAGATAACGTGCAGGTGCTTCTCCTGGCAGCCTGAGGGACTTTTGCCTCAAGCGCCAACCTTACCTTCGCAGGCACGGATTTTAAGAGTTCCCTTATGTAATATCTCGCTCCTATGTTATAGGAGGCATTCAGGTCGCAGTTATAGATCTTGCCGGTCCGGAACTGGCAGACACTGTAGGATCCCAGATCCGCTTCACGGCCACGCAGTACACTTCCGGATCCGTCAAAAGCCAGCCGGCTGGTTCCCCATGCGCAGATTCGACTGACATGCATGCCGATCCGGTGGGCTTTATGCTCCACCATGGACTGTACATACTGGCTGCGCCACAGATGAAGTTTCTGCTTCCCGGAACCACGCTTCTTTCCCTTACGGTCCAGATGTTCAAAGACGATGGTATCGGCATTATAGAGTACTGCGGTATCTATGATGAAGCCGGCAGTTTTGACAGCAATATCATCGTTGATGCCTTTCGCTCTGGCCCAGAGTCTGGGTGTCTTGAAATTACCATGCTGCTGAGCCTTCCGGATCCGGTTCGTTGCATGCTTCAGAGAGTCGTATTCTCTGGGCAGCTTACAGAAATGTCTGCCCAGGATCGTGCCATCCGGACGCATGATGGAAACCGTAGCGGTAGAATTAATACCGAGGTCAACAGCAGCTATCGTCTGATGAAATATATCTGTATCCGCAAGAACTGTTTCTTCTTCAAAAGGAAAATCCAGATACCATTCATGCCCCCGTTTTCTGAGAGTGGGAGCGCATTTCTTACGGGACTGGCATCTGCGTGTAATGTAATCAACATCAGACTTGCGAAGATCCAGCGTGATCCAGCCCCAGGTATTACGGATATATACCTTGATCCTGGCCTCGTAGGATCCAGTCTGTTCATACATACCGGTCTTATACAGACAGGGATAAATAAATCCCGCTTTCGGAAAAGAAGGCTTCCGGCCTCGAATACTAGCGTCAGCTGCTTCCCAGTTCGCGAGAGTGCTTTTGTAAGAGGATACTTTACCGATAACCTCACTGATCGCACTGCGCCTCAGGTAACTGGGAAACTTATAGAATCTTCTGTCAAAACCGGTATACTTTGGGTCAGGATTATCGGCCGTAGCATGACACAGACGTTCCATGTACTGCTGGCGCAGGAGATTTCCCTGGATGCCGGAAACAGTGTCCCATTCTTCCATACACATACCGATCAGATAATCCACGGCACGCTGACTTGAAATTTTAAATTCCAGTGCACAGGTAAATTCCACCGTGTCTTTAAAAATTGCTTGAAATCGAATAATTTTAGAGAAAAAATATTGGATTTCTGTTATAATCATAGTAATTCATGGCGAAATTCTCTGTTTTTCTGTATAGCAAACAAGCCACTGGAAGGTAGTGTGTCAGGCTAAATTCCACCGGCCACATTCAAAAAATGTGAAAAGTTTACTTCCAGTCTGACAGCAGGTTTTTTCAATGAATTATCGGGTAAAGCGTATCAGCTTGGGCGTCAGATTGACCTCGTCAGGGGCAATGCGCCTGAGCTGAAATGCTTTTAAGGTTTCTTCTCCCAGAGTTTCCAGTGCTACATCGTAAGGGGTTCTGCCCTGAAGGCTTTCTCTCGGGGTGGAATTGATATGGCTTACGATCAGGTTGACATCCCACTGGGTCAGAAACTCAAAGTTTGTCTTTTTGGGCAGGATCATCCGGAGCATGGTATGTGCCTGCTCTAGACCGCCTTTCTGCCCACTGCGCATAGGGTCGCAGTAATAGATACTGGTACGCTGGATCCCTGTAAAACCGGTTTCCAGGGATTCCGGATCTCCAAACTCGGATCCCCTGTCAGTGAGAATGTATTCAAACAGTGTCTGAAAATCATAAGTACCAAAGCGCTTTTCCAATCGGTCAAAGATGAGTCTTACAGCACCCTCTGTGTTACGGTTCATCAGGAATGCAAGAAACAGCTTTTCTCTTGTAAAAAAGAAAGTAAGCAGTGTTTTGGAGGAACCGGAGGCAGAATGCACGGTATCCATTTCCACAAAGGAAGACAGTTCTAACTGTTGGAAATCGGCGTAGGTCCGGTTCTGGAAAACACGGCGGTCAGAGATCTGTGTTTTGTGAACCTTTCGTGGTTTGAATTTCACTTTACGCTTCAAATCAATGTTTCTTGCGGTCAGGATCCCCATGTCGAGATAGGTGTAAACGCTACGCACAGACAGCTTCAGTTCCGGATGGTTCGTAATGATCTGGTAAGGAGACTGTCCCTGCTCGATCAGAGGACTGATGATCCTGTCTTTCTGGTGAAGTTCCTGTCTGGTCATGCTGATACCGGAGCGGGACTCCTTAAGGCATTCCCGATATTTGCGGTCAGCAAACCTGGCATTGTAAGTGTATTTGTGAGCAATGGTGCAATGGGAAATCTGTTTATCACAGCCATTGCAGACATAAGGAGCTTTATCGAGCCTGCTGCAACGTTCCTTTTCAAAGTCAGGGCAGGTCTGGTTGCAGGTAGGGCAGGAAGTACACTTGATACCGCAAAGAAGGATTTTCCCACAGGCATTGGTCTTTTTACAATGGTAGCGGTGGACACAAAAGTTTTTGGCATTATAAAAGGTACCTTTGTGATACCAGTCGGACAGGCGGTGCGCTTTCACCTCTTTGGAAATGGTAGTGGGATCCTTACAGAGGAAGCGTGCGATGTCCTTAAAAGAAGTACCTTTGGAAAGCTCATTCTGGATGTAAATACGATCATCCAGAGTTAAGTGTTTCTGATTACCGGGTATATATTTACTCATAGTATTATTCCTCCAACTGCTGTCAGAAGGAAAGATAAGCCTATCACTCTTATATGAAAGAGTAAATATCAACTGTGCGGGAGTAAATTCTACCACATAAGCGAGCAGTGGAATTTAAATAAAAAATTTAGGTAATCCACGGCACTGCGGTATATAGCTACAGTGTCTTTGAAAATAATGTTATAATGTTTGATCTTCACACTGTAGGAAGAAAATATCTTCATACCACAATGCCTCCTTTCAGAAAATTACTGGATCTTCTGGTGGTCGATATAAGATTTTACCTGATTGAATGACCTGTCACTTACGGTAGCCACAAAATAGGAAGGATTCCACAGATGACCGCCCCAGAGCTGCGTTTTGATCTCCGGATGTTTTAAAAAGAGCCAGCGGGCCGTGTTCCCTTTGAGTATCTTGATAGCGTCCGATAGTCTTAACTGCGGTTTGCAGTCTACAAGCAGATGTATATGATCCGGCATGACTTCCATTGCAATTACATCCATATCCAAAGATTTGAGTGTTTCGAGAAGATAATTTCTTACATCCTCTTCGATATCACCCAGGAATACAGGTTTCCGGTACTTAGTAACCCATACGATATGATACTGTAGGGAATATACATAACCACGACCATGCGTTACATCTTTTGGTATTGAAAAATACGTTGTTTTATCCATATAAGTATTATACCATATGATATGTATTTTAACAAGAGAATGCCGCCTTACTTACGACTAAAGTCACGAGTGTGCGGCGGCAAATTTATCAATAGGCTTTTTGAAATCTATCCTGTCTGATGTAATCCAGTTGGTTATATTCTCGGCTTCAAAATAAACGGCGTCTTGCAAGTTTCCGATCAACGATTCTGCATTGTAAAAACTGGATACAGCCTGTTTTCCTTCTTTGACTACTCTCATAGCCATATCGTCAATCGACTGTCCTGCATGTAATACTGAAGAATGTCCTTTATTGATGTTCAAGATACAGCTTACGTCATCCATAACAGCTTTTTCCAGTTTTTCTTGGTATAATTCCGGATCCATACGTCTGATTGTGTCTCTATCCATAGTGAATACCTCCCATATTCATTAATATGAAAGATAAACACATGAGAAATATACAAACAGCAGCCTTTGAGACTGTTGTTCCACTGCATATCAATATCATTTTTCTTCCGTCACAACCTCCTCTATAATAAATTTTAACATAAAAACAGGACCTCAAATTGAGGTCCTATAGTTCATAGTGATATCAGTCGATGTCCCTGGGGGTAAGTTCGATATAACAGTTACTTCTAGCGGACTTCCCAAAACTCACACCAATAAAAATACTTGTATCCTTTAAAATTATTTCGTTACTTGAAATTCTACAAAACTTTGTGATATACCACGGAAGCTTGTTCTTGATCCATTTCATTCGTTCTTTATCATTATTTTCTAACTTCTCATAAAGCAAACACATTCTTATTCTGTTTTTGGCTTTGATATCATTTAACATATCATAAACGTATTTATTTTCCATATTTTCTCCTATATAAATATTATGTGGGTTAGTTAATTTTCCATTTCTTCATTTCTCTGCCAATCTTCAAAATCTTTTAAGTTTTCCACAATTTTTCTCTCTGTATAATCTTCTTCCATTGCATCTCCATAGGTATAGACACAAAGTTCTCCAAAGTTGTCTTTATCAATGGAGTTATCTAGATTCAGATAATTTACCTGTGCAACATCAATAAACTCCCCACTGATATTACTCTCTAACCCAATATAAGTACTTAAAGTATCTTCATCTTTCTCCAATACTAATTTACCTCTTGTGGTTTCCATTTCTAACTTTGTGGGATGCAATCTACTTTCAATTACATTCTGAAATTCATCTCTCTCCACATCAAAAAGTTTCAAAACATTTCTTGCCTCATCATAAGCTAATAAGTTGTGTACTAATTCCTCAAATCTTTCGTTTTTCATGCTCTTTCAATCCCTTTCAATCCCTCTTCTTTTTCGATAACTTCCTCATTTAACATATGTAGTGTTTCTGCAATTCCCATTGGATATCTTTTCTGTTCCTCATAATCATCAATTGCCTTTTCCCTCATTTTAGTTAAATAAATAGCTAAATCGATGGGTTGCATATTTCGAATTTTATCGTAATTTGTCATATTTTCCTCCATTATTTTCTATACCATTTCAAGTAACAATTCTTTTTCTTCATCATCAATCGTTCCGTTCATATTTGCATTCACAATCATATCCACCAATTCTGTATCAGATATTGGAATCCAAGTTCTGTTTCTTATTCTGTCAAATATTTCATCAAAATTCATTAATAAACTCCTTTTAAATCGCCATTTCGAATGTTTACCACTGTGTCTTTATTAATTTTCCGGTCTCATCAAAATCCCAACCTATATTTTTCAGCTGTTCTTTTAAAGGCAGACTATACCAACTTCTATTTCTATCGCAAAATGATGAAGCCCTGTGTGCATATAACTTGTTTTCTCTTAGCCAATGCTCCATTGTATCTTCATCTTCTACAGGACTAACATAATGAAATTCTTCATCATATCCAGTAGTTACAGTTTTTACAAAATTTCCATTTTCGTCAAAAACAATATAAATAGATTTAGTCCGTGCTTCTTGCTGATTGGAAATTCCGAAACGAATATTAAACCATTCGTCAATGTACGCTTCGTCTTCTCTCTTGATGGCTGCTTCCCGTTCATTTTTCAAACGTTCGAGGCTCCGTTCATAAGCGTTAATCTGGGCATACAGATGATTAATGATACAATGTTCTTTTTGTATCTGTTTATCCAATTCTTTTACAGATTTTTCCTTACAACAATTATTGCCATCATAATTAAAAACATTTGCTTCGGAATGATATTCTAATAAATCCGATACCATTTCCTTCACGTAAGTTTCTAATTCAGCAATCTTATCAGCGGCAATACCGTCCATTCCTGAAATTTTATCTAACTCCTGATTAATTCTATTGATTCCAGCTGTTACCTTGCTCATATATTTCTCCTTTTTTAATTATCTTTTTCTTTAAGTGCTTTTTTGAAAATTAATCTTTATGCTAATGTATAATTCAAGATTGCTTTTTCGATGCATCCTCAGTTTCGAAAGTGTCTTGAAGCTTGGGAATAATTATCGGCAACGAAATTATTGCAGCTAATGCTATTCCCAATAATATGGTTTCTTTTTCGGATAAAGAATCATTTTTCTGCTCTGTTTCATTTGATACAACGTTAATTTGATTATCAATCACTATCTGCTCCGTGTTTTCCGATTGTGTGAATATAAATGAATAATATACATTGGCTCCAACCGTTAGCATAACAATTAGACCAAACGAAGCAAAGGCCTTTTTTGCATCGCGTTTTAGAACCTCAACAATTAGCCCAAACGCGGTAACGATGATTGTCGCTATTATAAGTGCCATAACTATTGTGGTTGACATATTTCCTCCGATTCCAGCTGTTACCTTGCTCATATATTTCTCCTTTTTTAATTATTTCTTTTCATTAATTTCTTTTCGAAAATCTTCTGCAAGATGCTCAATAGCTTCTAATACTTCCTTTTTGTTTCTGCATTTAAACTCTGCGGAATAGTTGTTCCTTGCTGTGCATATCTCATACATATATTCACTTCCATACGGATGTCCGCATTGTACAACAAAATATAATTTAGAACGAACCTTTTCATCGCGTTCTCTTTTATCTTTATCCAGTGGCTCAAATCTAAAGTCATCGTATAAAGGATAACAACAAGGCGCATTATTTTTAAACCAGACATAATAATTATCCAGAATAAAATCATTTTTGATTTCCTTGATAATATTACCCATCCTTTTTAATCTTTTTGCTAATGCATAATCCGAACAGAACCAATCATACCATCCAGCAGCGCACTGTGTTTCATAATCCGTTTTATCAAATTCTCCGTTATTGAATTTTTCAATCCATTCTTTTACTGTAATCTTATTCATATTTTTCCTCCCATTTATCTTTTATGTATTATTAATATGTGAGAAAAAATATATAAAAAGCCGGCATTAAGCCGGCTCCTTCTGTAAAAATATTTTAGGTTAATTTTCATATTTTATCAAATATCCCTCTTCGACTTCTTTTACGTGAAGCCTCCCCGCCTAAACATTTCATGCTATAGGCGGTGCTTCCAAAGTATAAAACATACCCTTACGGATACATTTTATTTTGTCCTTTAGGGACTTGGAATACCTGACTTGGATACAGGCTGGACTCAGCACATGACAGCTTTACGCTGCCAGAGCCGCATTCAGTCTAATGAGCGAAGCCAGGGTGCAGGCGCTTCTCTTACCACAGTCCGGGACTTTCGCCAAGACGGGCAACTTTTCCTTTTCAGAAAAAGGTTTTAAGAGTTCTCTTATGAAATATCTCGCTCCTATTCTGATTTTAATAAAAACATAAGACACCATCATATAAGTCCGGTTTAAATTCCACAATTCCCCATCGTGTAATATCTAATGGCAATCCTAAAGTTTCTAATAATTCTCTTCTTTGACATTTCATTTTTTCAAATGCATCGTTTTTATTATCTGCATATACAACGCATCCGAAATTCTCTTGTGCTAAGTAAAATACTTTTGTTGGTATAAATTCCATATACTTCCTCCTATCTTAAAATCATCGTTTCATCAGTTTATCTTATATCCTCTTTGTCGCAGTTCTGCTTTTAAACTATCTTGTTCTTTGTATAATAAATCACACTTATAAGCAGAAATATGAAAATCTTGTAGTTCGCCGTCAATTTCATCTAATCTTCTAAAAAGGTCAAAATCACCAGCAGATTTTATTTTCATAATATTTTCTCCTTTTCTGAAATCAGCGTTTTATTAACTCATCAAGAATATCTATCATAGATGGTATCTGACACACTTTGAACTCACCATCAAATAATTCTCTATGTTCTCTGGATTCAAAATATCTTTTTGCTTTATTATAAGCATCTTTTTTTGAATCTGCTTTTACTTCAATCATTCTATCGTGGAATATTGCTATATAATTTCCATCTTTAATTCTTACCATAATATATCTCTCCTTATAACAAATCCTGAGCGTTGAAAATCCTCATTTCTTATGATTTTTTATTTCCCAATTTTCTTCCACATTCAGGACAATATTTTATTGGAATGCAAATAGAACCAACACCCTCTCCGTTAAAATAACCAGGACAAGTGAGAACTAATTCTGGAGTAGTGGTTTGATAATCATGAATAACACCGTCCCATTTTTTATTTTCTAATACATTTCCATTCAGTCTACCTTCGTTTAGATTATCACTATGGTATGGAAGTTTCGGTTGTTCCCATCCAGATTTTATGTCTGTTCTTCTTTCACAATACATGCACATATTTATTCCTCCAATCATCTAAAGAAATTCTTGTTTCAAATCATGTCTTTTAATATTTTAATTGCATCTTCCAATGCTTTTTGCTTTTCATCTAATTGCTTCGTCAAATCTTGTATCATTGATTCTCTTTCTCTAACCATAAATTTCAATTGTTCTTTTGTGGCATTATGTATGGTTAATTTTTTCCCTTGTTCCCATTGGTTATGTGTCATATTGTATTATTTCTCCTTATTATGTAATTCTGATTTTATGATATTAACGATTGCTTTATATGCTCTATATTTTGTTAAATATCCACTACATACATTCATATCAAAATAATCGGAATCCCAGGCAACGAAATAGCTTTCTTTGCCATAATAGTCTGCATCGGGATCAGTGCCTTTTGATCTCACATATTCTCGTGTTATAATACCATATTTATTTATAAACTTTTTCATTTGCCTTATATTCATTTTTCTCACCTCAAAAATTTCCTCCATTTTTCTTTAATATTTCATTGTTAATATGATAGAAAAGGTATAAAAAAATCCAGGCATTATACCTGGATTTCTTATATTTATAAATTCATTTTTTCTTTAGGTCCATTTTCCTTATTATCAGGTTTTTGAGAATTAAGTAATGTGATAATTACTTCCTCCTCTATTGTCTGAAGCGGATATAGATTAGGCAACCTTCTAGCACTTTCTTTTGCCATTTTTAGTCTTTAATCAGAAAACAGAAATGCAATCTGTATGCCAGAAATATTCAGCGTCCTCTGTTTTGCAATATCCGTTATGTTCATTTTTTCCAAGATGTGTTTTGGCGTCCGGATAATAATCCATTTTACTTTTTAATACTTTTTCTTTTCTTTTTAAACAATCCATTTCAAATTCGATTTGTTCTTTTGCTTCTTGTTCGGTATCCCTAACCAATAAAGTTAAGAGTTTATCTATAGTATTGAATTGGCTAACTGTATAAATTTTTCCCATCTATAGGTCCTTTCTATATTTATGTCTCATATTTTTTATATGTAATTTCTTTTACCAGTGTCTCATCCTGCCTGTTTGTATAATGACTATTACATATCCACATAAGCTCTTTTAATCCGGGATCAATACGCTGATCATCAATATATAAATTTTTCTTTGACTCCATGTCAAAAATTTTATATTTTTCAGCAATATGAAATGTTTCTCCGTTTCTTTTTGTATCCCTTCCTATTTGTGAATATATAATATGTTTTAAATTGTCTTTGAGAATATCATCGACAATTTCTTTCTTATCAGGAAATAATCCTCTTAAGTATTCCTCATAATTTATGTCATACTCAATAATTGTTTCGTTCATAGGTTTTGTCCCTTATCAAATGATTATCGTTTAATTTTACATTATACATTGCATATTCTCAGCTATGAGCTTTGCAAATTTCATACTGTCTTTTACAATCGAAGTAAACTTGTATTTTGACATAACCCAAAGATTTATCACAGAGGAAAGCAACAATATAATTCATTATCCCTTACGTTATCCATTTCAAATAAGTACGATCCATTGTCCCAATAATCAATGGAAGCATCTTCAACAATTTTCCGTTTTGGATATTTCTCATGGAAAATTCTCTTTGCATCATTATAAGACTTAGCAATAATAATTCCTTTATCTCCATCGCTGTTTTCATATGCATATATCTTTTTCTTTGCAAACATTTATTTTTCCTCCTATCTACTAAATTATCGTTTCGCTATTTCAAACCGATACATATTTTGATCACAATGCGGGCAATAATATGGGTATTCCTTCCGTAATCCCTTTACTGTTTCTCTATTAACTTTATGTCCATATCTTTTACAATATCTGTTTTTAATCATACATTTTCCTCCATTTTTCTTTTCTTTGATACCGTTAATATGATAGAAAATACATAAGAAAATCCAGACAACGCTGCCTGGATTTTCTTTTTAATTCTTTTTCTTAATTCGGTTTCTGCGAAATATTTCTCGATCCTTTTTAATCTGATTATCCACCATACAGTTAGGGGATGGGTAAGCTGTGTGTATTATAAAAGTATCTCCGTTATATCCTAATTTAAGGACAACTGTACAGAAATACATGGTATATTTATTACTAAACAGTGTACCCTTTGCATACCCATAACCTGTTGGATGCATAAAAGAACTAGATATTGTAAGATAACGTTCTGTTCGAAAATCTAACCAACTTTTAATAGCTGATGTATTATTTAATATAGTATCCGAAATTATCTTAAGAGCATCTTCTTTAGAATAAAATTTTGTTGCGATATCTCTTCTATGTCCACTATATGTATAATCATTTTCCATATCTCCACGGATTAATCTGTCGATAAGATCCCGGTCATCCAATAAAACATGATTTTCTAACAAATGATAACATTCTGATAAATCGACTTTATCGTAAAGTCTCATAAAAACTCCTTTCTCCTATCGTAGGAATAAAAAAGAGCTGGCTTAAAGCCAGCTCTATTTAATGATATAAGCATTTCCGATATCCTGCATAATTTTAGGATCAACAGCTTCAGCAGCTGTAACATAAGGAATAGGAGAATTATCTTCTTCCTGAAGTTTTTCCATTTTTGCACGAACTACATAATTGTGGAAATGTGTCCCAGAAATATCTGTTTCTATAAACAATTCATTTTTATTGTTAATTACTTTGTAAGAAATTCCGTTTCTATGCAACACATTTTCAAGATACGAAAGTAATGATTTGCTGGCTTTAAATTTTTTATTCACTTTTCTCCTTCCTCCTATTTTCTTTATCTAAAGTTATTATGTCAGAAAATATATGTATAAAAATAGGACCTCAAACTGAGGTCCTGTGACTGCCCTATCGTAGGGGCTTATGTCTTGATGGTCATCGTGACCCTTTATTATTACATTATTATAATAACACAAATATTTTATTTTGCAAATTTCTGCATAAGAAATTTTAAAAATAAGAATTTTTTATTACCCTTTTATAATCTTCGCCGTAAAACCACACTACTTTACGGTGTGTGGATATAAAGCGCCATTCCGTACATATTTTGTATAACGAATACTTCTGCTTAAAAACTACTTCTCATACTCATAATATTTTTCCTCACTTTCCGCAGTAATCATCGTTTCATTAACTCCCCATATTCCAAATATGCATCCTTTTGTCTTCACTTACATATTCATCACCCTCTTTCGAGGATTTAGTCCATATAGACACTTTTTCTACTTCTTTCTTTCCATATTCAAGTTCGACATCTACAAGAAGTTCTGCTAATGTATCTGTAAAACCATAACCACCGTTTCCTGTATCTACTTCAATTCTATATTCATCATTCATAATATTTTTCTCCATTCCTCCATTAAAACTCTTGTCTATTCTTCTTAAATAATGGCCACATTCTTCCGTACATATTTTACATAACGAATACTTCTGCTTAAAAACAGAATCCCGCTTAATGTTCCGATATAAGCTACAGCAACATTCACGGTTGAAAAACAACGGACAATAAAATCAAAACCGATATTGATTCCAAAATTATTCATTCCAACGAGAATGAATGGAAGAATCATTACCAGGACTATCAATGTTTCTAACATAGACGGCGCGGTACCGACAAGGAATTCCTCGAATGATGTAAAAAACATATTTCTATAAACATTTTTACTATACTGGTTGTTCTGGGTGTCTATTATCGGCATAATCTGCTTCCTTTCTTGCACTGGTTATTTTATGAGGTAGCGTACTTTTATAAATCTAGCTTCTTATCATTACTCTTGCTTTCTTCTCTGATTTATTCTATTTTCTGCTCTAAATCTTTTGTAATAGTGTATCCACTTCTCGTAAAAGGATGTGAATATCCATACAAAGCCCTTTCTTCTTTTCTCTTCTGTACTTTCAGTCTAATTTCATTCATTTTATTGATGATTTCTTCTTCGGTGACAGAAACGATTGAAGTGTTGCCATAATATCCCTCTTTATATTTTTTCACAAATGTTCCATCAGTATTTTTATAATATGTTGTTACATCTGACCAGTTCTGGTCACCATCATCATATTCATATTCAAAAGATGCAACTTTTTGAACCATTTTTTCTTCATTGTACATAGTTTTTGTCATTCCTTTCGCTTCGCTCAAGGCACAAACAAGTTATGAAAAA
>ENA-ORRH01000453-ORRH01000453.1-human-gut-metagenome-genome-assembly--contig:-NODE-453-length-32769-cov-3.23739_pt1 | contig 32769 bp, 18 predicted proteins | sample MGYA00242173_ERZ509130 | MGnify/ENA primary metagenome ERZ509130 (study PRJEB26280, sample SAMEA2338633) | human gut metagenome | biome: human gut; feature: human-associated habitat; material: faeces... | reverse complement strand
ATCTCGTATATGTTCTCCGAAGTAGCTGCCATCTACCCCATCACCCCCTCTTCTACGATGGCTGAATACGTAGACGAATGGGCTGCCGCAGGTCGCAAGAACATCTTCGGCGAAACAGTATTAGTACAGGAAATGCAGTCAGAAGGCGGTGCTGCAGGTGCCGTTCACGGCTCTCTGCAAGCCGGTGCGCTGACTACTACTTACACAGCTTCACAAGGTCTGTTGCTGATGATCCCGAACATGTACAAGATTGCCGGTGAATTCCTGCCTTGTGTATTCCACGTATCAGCACGTACATTGGCAAGCCATGCACTGTGTATCTTCGGTGACCACCAGGACGTTATGTCTGCACGCCAGACTGGTTTTGCCATGTTGGCCGAAGGTTCTGTACAAGAAGTTATGGACTTGGCAGGTGTTGCCCACCTAGCCACCATCAAGGCCCGTGTTCCGTTTATGAACTTCTTCGACGGCTTCCGTACTTCTCACGAAATCCAGAAGATTGAAATGTTGGAGAACGAAGACCTCGCTCCGCTTATCGACCAGGAAGCTTTGGCTGAATTCCGCGCACGTGCATTGAACCCGATGAACCCGGTGGCACGTGGTATGGCAGAAAATCCTGACCACTTCTTCCAACACCGTGAATCTTGCAACAACTACTATGAAGCAGTTCCGGCTATCGTTGAGGAATACATGAACGAGATTTCCAAAATCACAGGCCGCAAGTACGGTTTGTTCGATTACTACGGTGCAGAAGATGCAGAACGCGTTATCATCGCCATGGGTTCTGTAACGGAAGCTGCCCGCGAAGCTATCGACCACCTCGTTGCCAATGGCGAAAAGGTTGGTTTGGTTGCCGTTCACTTGTATCGTCCGTTCTCTGCCAAGCACTTCCTTGCCGCCGTTCCCAAGACTGCCAAGAAGATTGCCGTACTGGACCGTACGAAAGAACCGGGTGCTAACGGCGAACCGTTGTACCTCGACGTAAAAGACTGCTTCTACGGTGCAGAGAATGCTCCGGTTATCGTAGGCGGCCGTTATGGTTTGGGTTCCAAGGATACTACTCCCGCTCAAATCCTCGCCGTTTACAAGAATCTGGCTATGCCGATGCCGAAGAACCACTTCACTATCGGTATCGTGGACGACGTTACCTTCACTTCTCTGCCCCAGGAAGAAGAAATCGCATTGGGCGGCGAAGGCATGTTCGAAGCCAAATTTTACGGCTTGGGCGCTGACGGTACAGTAGGTGCCAACAAGAACTCCGTAAAGATTATCGGTGACAACACCGACAAGCACTGCCAGGCCTATTTCTCTTACGACTCCAAGAAATCAGGCGGTTTCACTTGCTCGCACCTGCGTTTCGGTGACACTCCTATCCGCTCTACATACCTGGTAAATACGCCTAATTTCGTGGCTTGCCACGTTCAGGCTTACCTGCACATGTACGACGTAACCCGCGGCTTGCGTAAGAACGGCTCTTTCTTGCTGAACACCATCTGGGAAGGCGAAGAGCTGGCCAAGAACCTGCCTAACAAGGTGAAGAAGTACTTTGCACAAAACAATATCACTGTTTACTATATCAATGCAACCCAGATTGCACAGGAAATCGGTTTGGGCAACCGTACCAACACCATCCTGCAATCCGCATTCTTCCGTATCACCGGCGTTATTCCGGTTGACCTGGCTGTAGAGCAGATGAAGAAGTTCATCGTTAAGTCTTACGGCAAGAAGGGTGAAGATGTTGTCAACAAGAACTATGCAGCTGTTGACCGTGGCGGCGAATACAAGCAGCTGACCGTTGACCCGGCTTGGGCCAATCTGGCAGACGACGCCAAGGCTGAAAACAACGACCCTGCATTCATCAACGAAGTGGTTCGTCCTATCAACGCACAAGACGGTGACTTATTGCCGGTATCTGCATTCAAGGGTATCGAAGACGGTACTTGGGAACAAGGTACTGCCAAATATGAGAAACGTGGTGTAGCTGCATTCGTTCCCGAATGGAACGCTGAAAACTGTATCCAGTGTAACAAGTGTGCATACGTTTGTCCTCACGCTTCCATCCGTCCGTTCGTACTCGATGCTGAAGAGCAGAAGGGTGCCAACTTCACTCAACTGAAGGCTGTAGGTAAAGCATTCGACGGTATGACATTCCGTATTCAGGTAGACGTTCTCGACTGTCTGGGTTGTGGCAACTGTGCCGATGTCTGTCCGGGCAACCCGAAGAAGGGTGGCAAGGCTCTGACTATGAAGCACCTCGAAAGCCAATTGCCGGAAGCTGCCAACTGGACTTACTGTGCTGAAAACGTGAAGAGCAAACAACATTTGGTTGACATCAAGGCCAACGTGAAGAACTCTCAGTTCGCTACTCCGTTGTTCGAGTTCTCAGGCGCTTGCTCCGGTTGTGGTGAAACTCCGTACGTTAAACTGATTTCCCAGTTGTTCGGTGACCGCGAAATGGTAGCCAACGCAACAGGATGTTCTTCCATCTACTCCGGTTCAGTACCTTCTACTCCTTATACCAAGAACGAAAAAGGCCACGGTCCTGCTTGGGCAAACTCATTGTTCGAGGACTTCTGCGAATTCGGTCTGGGTATGGAGCTTGCCAACGAAAAGATGCGCGCACGTATCGTGAAGGCTATGGAAGATGCCATCGCAGCAGAAGGAACTCCGGCCGAATACAAAGAAGTATTCCAGGCTTGGATTGAAAACATGTACGATGCAGACAAGAGCAAGGAACTGGCTGAAAAAATCATTCCGATGGTAGAAGCTGCCAAAGACAAGTGCGACAGCTGCAAGACTATCGCCAGTCTGTCTCAATACCTGGTAAAACGCAGCCAGTGGATTATCGGTGGCGACGGTGCCTCTTACGACATCGGTTACGGTGGTCTCGACCATGTAATCGCAAGCGGTAAGGATGTCAACATCCTCGTACTGGATACTGAGGTTTACTCCAACACAGGCGGTCAGTCTTCCAAGGCTACTCCGGTAGGCGCTATCGCCAAGTTTGCCGCTGCCGGTAAGCGTGTACGCAAGAAAGACCTCGGTCTGATGGCTACTACTTACGGTTACGTATACGTTGCCCAAATCGCTATGGGTGCCGACCAGGCTCAGACCCTGAAGGCTATCCGTGAAGCAGAAGCATATCCCGGTCCGTCACTCATCATCGCTTACGCTCCGTGTATCAACCACGGTCTGAAGGCAGGTATGGGCAAGAGCCAGGCAGAGGAAGAAAAGGCCGTTAAGTGCGGTTACTGGCACTTGTGGCGTTACAACCCGGCTCTGGAGGCTGAAGGCAAGAATCCGTTCACGCTGGATAGCAAGGAACCGGATTGGAGCGGATTCCAAGACTTCCTGAAGGGTGAAGTTCGTTACGCATCCGTAATGAAGCAATATCCGCAGGAGGCCGACGAGCTGTTCAAGGCTGCTGAAGAAAACGCTAAATGGCGTTACAACAGCTACAAGCGTCTTTCCAAAGAAAATTGGGGCGCTGAAGTTACAGAGTAATTCCGATTACTAAATAAAGAATAGAGGCTGCTCCTGAATAAGGCGTAGTCTCTATTTGTTTTTAATTAACAATACTAAATATCACAGGTTATGATTGGATTTATCATTTGGATTATCGGTGTGGTTCTGTGTGTCAAAGCCGTACTTGAAATCATGAAGTGGCCGGTAGACGGCGTGAAGAAACTATTAGTTGCAATTATCATCCTGCTCACAAGCTGGATTGGAATCTGTGTTTATTACTTCTGGGGAAGGGAAAACCTGCCTCAAATACTGAAATAAGTTCCAGTATCATTTACAGAAGTAAACAGACGTGTATTAAGAACAAGGGGGATAGACAACAGCTATCCCCTTCTTTTCAGAAACTCGGTGGGACTCTCCCCAAACTGTTCCTTATAGCATTTCGTGAAATAGGAAGGTGACGAAAAGCCCACTTCATAGGCAATCTCCGCTACCGTCATGTCAGAGGAGGCAAGCAGTGAGGCAGCCTTTTTCAACCTCATCTGGCGCAGCAGCTCATTCGGCGAATAGTTGGTCAGCGATTTCAGCTTACGGTAAAGCTGCACACGGCTCATACCCATATTCCGTCCCAAATCCTCCACATTGAGTTCCGCATCTTTCATTCTCTCCTCGACAAGCGATTTGAAGCGGGAGACGAAACCCTTATCCAAATCACTGATGGTTTCCTTCTCAATAGTCTGGTTATCTCCGAAGAACTGCCTCAACTGACGGCGGTTTGCAATGAGATTGCGGACACGAGACAAGAGCAACTGCGAATTGAATGGTTTGGAAATATAAGAATCGGCACCGCCATCATAGCCCTGGATACGCTGTTCGTCCAGCGAGCAGGCCGTCAGCAGAATCACCGGGATATGGCATGTCTGTAACTCCCCCTTCAAGCGGCGGCAGCATTCCACACCATCCATACCGGGCATCATTACATCGGAGATAATCACATCCGGCACATACTTCATGGCCAGCCGGATACCCTCTGTCCCGTCCGCAGCATCCAATACACGGAACTCGTTCGACAGAAGAGACTTCACATAGTTGCGAATATCCGCATTATCGTCAATTACCAGCACAGTAGGACAATCAGCCTCAACCACCTCTTCGCATGCCTTCACTTCCGTATCTATCAGGGTGGACGACACGTCCTTCTCTTCGGCAGGCAACGTCACTATGGTGGGATGGTACTGCGAAACATCCTGCTGCGGGAAAGTAACGATGAAAGTAGTGCCTTTCTCGTCACTGCGTGCCGTAATGTTACCGCCATGCATCTCTACAAAGGCACGTACCAGCGCCAGTCCGATACCGGTACCGGCTTGATGCCCGTCCACTTGATAGAAGCGCTCGAAGATGGCTTCCACATCGGTCGAAGAAATGTAGCTGCCGGAATTGAAGACGGACAGACTGTAGTTCTGTTCCGACTTTAACAACCGTACGGTGATTTTCCCGTTCTCCGGCGTATACTTCACGGCATTGGAGAAGAGATTGAAGTAAATGCGCTCCATCTTCTCCGCATCTGCCATCATCCGGAAGTCCGTATCGGAAGATGCCTCAAAGCTGAAAGCAATATGTTTCTTCAGCAACGCCATGCGGAAAGAGTCGTTCCAGCCCCGGAAGCTGTCGAGCAAATCAAAAGGTTCGAGATGGAGCTCCATGCGCCCGTTCTCCACCTTCCGGAAATCAAGTATCTGGTTGACCAGGCGAAGCAGGATATGCACATTCTTTTTCATCAGCTCGAGGAGCTGGCGCGGCTGTCCGTCGAGGGTGCGGTTGGCAAGAAGCTGCTCTATGGGATCGGCTATCAGCGTCAGCGGAGTACGGAAATCGTGTGAAATATTCGTGAAGAACACCAGCTTGGCGTGCGTAGCCTCCTCCAGTTCATGGGAAAGCTGTTCCAACTGCGACTTCTGCACTTCCAACAGTTCCTTCTGCTGTATCAACTGAGTTTTCTGTTCTTCCAGTTTCTTTTTCTGCATGGACAGCTCACGGTTCAACCGGTTCTTGGCACGCAAGGAGAGGTAGACAGCCACCAACAAACCGACCAGCAACAATAGGGCAGACAGACTGCCGTACAAGACAACCTGCTGCGTGGCATAACTGGCCAAATACTGGTTTATCTTTCCGTTCAGGGTTTCTATCTTTCCATCCAGGGTGCCGATGTGGGCGGTCTGCATCTTCATGATGAGAGCATTGTCGCGGTCGACGACGGAAGTGCCCAGGATAGTTTCACGGGGGAAATCACGCTTGTTCAGGATATCCATGGCAATCTGCATCACGCGGTCGCCACCGGTAGGATATATAAACGTGGCATCCAGTTCGCCGGCAAGCACTTTCTCCACTCCATAGTCTTTGCCGGACAGGGCGTCTATGCCGATGAACCGCATATCCTTTTCCCGCCCCTCTCGGGCAGCGGCAGCATAGGCTCCGGCCGCCATACGGTCATTCTGAGCATACACCAGGTCGATATGCGGAAAGCGGCTCAGCAGGGTATCCATTTTCTCTCCGGCCTTGAGTTGCAACCAGGCACCGTCTTCAACGGCCAGCAACCGGATACCGGGATAAGCGGATATAGCCTTCACAAATCCCTGATGGCGGTCTACGGCAGGTGTGGAGCCCACCAAACCCGAGATTTCCACCACATCTCCCTGCTCGTGCAGCACATTGGCCACATACTCTCCCACAGCTTTCCCTATCTCGTAGTTGTCTGCACCAACGTAGGCCGTGTATTTGTCCGAAAGGATTTTACGGTCCACTACAATCACCGGAATGCCCCGGTTGTATGCCTCCTCCACAACCGGAGTTATCGGAGTGGCTTCATTAGGGGCCACAATCAGCAGATCCACCCCTTCGGCTATCAGCTCACGAATGTCTTTTGCCTGACGGTCATTATCGTCGACAGCAGTACGGATGTCCACCTCCACATCCTCGTAGAAATGGGCTTCACGGAGTATCTCACTGTTCATCTGGCGCCGCCATTCATCCTCGCTACATTGGGAAACGCCGATACGGAAACGTGCCTCGCGCCGGGAGCAGGCAACCGCCACTCCCCAAAGCACGAGCAAAAAGAATAAAATCCGAAGGTTATGCTGTCTCATCTTCACTTTCCTCTGATTTAAGATTGCAGATGAGCAAAGATAGCGAAAAATGTGAAAAGAATAAGAAAAATCTATGCCAGCCTTTCTTTCAAGGCGTCCGGCAATTCCGGCATGGCACCGCTCTGGGTACATACATAGGCAGAGACTTCCACCGCCAGTTTATGGGCATCGGGCACCTGCTTCCCGCTGAGAATGGCAGCGGTGAAGGCTGCCGTGAACGAGTCACCGGTACCTTGGGCGTCTCCTGGAAGGAAACCACTCCCGGAGTGAACACATAGCTGCCGTTCGTTCCACAAGTCAAGATAAGCATCTTCAGGTTATACTTGGCCAGCAGAATCCAGCATTTGTCCTGCAAGTCGATGCCCGGGTAGCCGAAAATACGGCTGATGGTCACCAGCTCCTCATCGTTTATCTTGAGGATGTTGCAGCGGCGCATGGATTCGCAGAGTATCTCTTTGGTATAGAACCCTTGGCGGAGATTGATGTCGAATATCTTCAGTTGTCCCTCCGCATCGGGCATCGTGTCGAGAAAGCGGTTGATGGTGATGCGGCTTGTTTCACTGCGTTGCGCCAAAGAGCCGAAACATACGGCACGCGTGTTCAGTGCCAGACGCTTCAGTTCGTCGGTAAAGGGAATGTTGTCCCAGGCCACGCCTTCTTTTATCTCATAGCACGGCACGCCCACGGCATCGAGCGTCACCTGCACCGTTCCCGTGGGGTAAGGCACGCGCTCAATCTGCGTGCGCAGCCCCTTCCGGGCGAACACATCCAGAATCTCGTCCCCATCCGCATCGGCACCTACGGCACTGACCACACGGCTGTCGAAACCAAACTGCGATGCATGGTAAGCAAAGTTTGCCGGAGCACCGCCTATCTTCTTTCCTTCGGGGAGGCAGTCCCACAGAGCCTCGCCCATACCTACTATTATCTTATTCATAATATTATATTGTTTAATGAATGATATATTTTATTCACGGCAAACTCAATGTCCTACCCGCTGCAAACCTAATAAAAAAGTTCCTAACTATAGAATGAAAAGTTGCCAATTATCTATTAAAAAGTCTCTAAGAACTAAGGATTATCTCTATCCCAAGGCTTGGGATAGACATCCGCAACCTTGGGACAGATATCCGCAGCCTTGGGATATGTGTCCGCAGCCTGCGAACAAAGATTACCGCTTCATACGCAGCATATAGAAGAACAAGTACACTACCCCTACCGTCATCACAGCCACGGCACCGCTTTGTCCTACAGCATCACTTGCCAAGCCCATTGCTATCGGAAATACCGTACCGCCGAAGAGCCCCATGATCATCAAGCCGGAAACCTCGTTCTTCTTTTGTGGCATAGCAAGCAACGCCTGAGAGAAGATAACCGGAAAGATGTTCGAATTGCCGAAACCGATAAGGGCAATGCAAATGTATATCATTGTCTTTTCATGGAAAACGAACAACCCTACCATCGCAGCCAACATACATAACACGCTGATGCCGAAGAAGGTTCGGGGAGCCATCTTCTGAAGAATGAAGGCGCCGAGAAAGCAACCCGCCGTGCGGAAGATGAAGTAAAGGCTGGTGGCAAAGCCGGCATCGGCCAGCGTCATGCCCAGACGCTCCATCAGGATTTTGGGCGCTGTGGTATTCGTACCTACATCAATGCCCACATGACACATGATGCCCAGGAAGCAGAGAAAGATAAACGGCTTGCCCAGCAGGGCGAGGCACTCCCCGAAGGTGGAAGGGCGTCCCTCTTCCTTTTCCTCGCGGATGGAAGTACCGCTCAGCCAGAGAATGGCAATCACCGCAATGACCATATAGACCGGGAACAGCACCCTCCAGCCCATGCCCAGAGACGGAATGGCCTGCGTAGCTCCCCACATGGCGATGTATGGAGCCAGAAACGAAGCAATGGCTTTTACAAACTGTCCGAAGGTGAGCGAACTTGCCAACCGCTCGCCGCTTACGATGTTGGAAAGCAACGGGTTGAGCGACGTTTGCATCAGCGCATTACCGATGCCCAGCAATGAGAACGAGAGCAGCATCAGCACGTAACCGTCTCCGAAAACCGGGAGAAGCAAAGAGGCAAACGTGATGACAAGACTGAGAAGCACCGTCTTCTTACGTCCGATGCGGTTCATCAGCATACCCGTAGGTACGGAGAAGATGAGGAACCAGAAGAACACCAGAGACGGGAATATGTTAGCTTGCGAGTCGGTCAGGTTCAAGTCGGCCTTCACGTAGTTGGAGGCGATGCCCACCAAATCCACAAAGCCCATGGCGAAGAAGCAAAGCATGACCGGAAAGAGCTTTGCCAAAGAAGAATTCTTAGTATTTTCCATGCTGAAGATTATTATCTGTTATTTTAATCCGAGTTTGTACACAGTAAACGAGGTGACATTGCAGCTTCCACCTTTAGCATAGAAACTGATGCGGTTGTAAGGTTCCGACGGGAATACAAGATTTGTCATGGCAAAACGTCCGTCGTTGCCAAACGCTTCAATGCTCGACTTGTCTACGAACAAGCGGAGTTTCATTTCATTGCCACCCTCGACAGGAGCCACGGTCACTGCAGGGAAGTCCTTGCTGAACGACACCTCACCACTCTTGATACGGTCCATGGTGAACGTCTTTTCCGCCAGGTTATAGTACATCTCCACCTCCTCGCCTTTCGAGTTAAAGAGCTGGAATCCTATCACATCCGCATCCTTGTTCTTTATGGTCATTTCGATTTCATACGTTCCGGAATTGTCATTCAGCAGTTTGTCCAGATTATACGTGCGGTCTACCTTGAAAGCACGCTTCTTGCTGCCTTTATCCCTCAGTTTCAGCAATTCGGGAGACGGGGTTACCTTTACATAGGTTTCACCCTCCGAGGTATAGAGCGAAAGGTCGCGCGGCACGGAGTTGGCACTGCGGTATTGACGGGTGGGCACATCGTTGGCATATTGCCAGTTGCTCATCCATGCCAATGCGATGGCACGTCCTGCAGGAGCATTGCTCCAAGTGACAGTTGCATAATGGTCTTTTCCCCAGTCCATCCATTTCGTCACTGCGGGAGACTCGTTCACGAATCTCTTTCCGTCAAATGTCCCCACGAAATATTGTGTGGCAGAGCCACCGAACGGTCCACCCGGATTGAGGTTACAGACGAGTACCCACTTCTTCAGTTCCGTACCTTCAACCGGCAGTTCAAGCAGGTCGGGACACTCCCAGACTCCGCCGTGAGCACCTTGTCCTTCACCGAATTTGCTCTCCAGCGTCCAGCTCTTCAGGTCGGCAGAAGAGTATATCTCCATTTCCTGCCCTACGGCAAGAACCATGATCCATTTCTTGGTATCTTCGTGCCAGATGACTTTAGGGTCACGGAAGTCGCGCTGCGTGGAAGTCAGGATGGGATTTCGCGCATACTTCTTGAAGGTCTTTCCGTTGTCAAGGCTATAGGCCATGCTCTGCACTTGGCGGTCGCTTGCCGATGTATAGAAAGCAATGACGGCACCGGCACCGAACCCGGCCGTATTATCCTTGTCGACAACACAAGAGCCACTGAAAATTGTTCCCAGCGCATCGGGCGAAATAGCATCTCCGTGATGTTCCCAAGTGACGAGGTCCGTACTGGTGGCATGTCCCCAATGCATGTTCCCCCACATGGAGCCGTAGGGATTATGCTGGTAGAACAAATGGTAGACCCCGTCTTTGTAGAACATTCCGTTAGGATCATTCATCCAACCGTAAGCCGGGCTGAAATGATACACCGGACGGTACTTCTCCCGGTTCGAAACATCGAATTCATCCGACAGTTTCATTTCTTCCCAGCATAAGGCCGAATCCGGAATAAGCTGGAAGTTGAAAGAGAGATGTTTATTATCGAAGCCGGTCAAATCGACCGGAACAAAATAGTCAACCTTATTGACTGCCAATCGCACGTTCATACTGCGTACAACATCATTGTCCGCTATCATATACAATTTTGCCTCCGGAGAAGCCTCTTCCACCGGCAGCAGCAAAAACTTCTTCTGCTCGTCAATTTGGACGATACTCTGTCCGTCACCCAGATGTTTAATCACGAAAGGAGGATTTATGGCCTGGCATGTGAAGACAGCCACGGTAGTTCCTAATATAAATACGGTAAGCGTCCTTCTGATTGTCCGCCAAAAGTCTTTTAAATGAATCATGTTTCTGTTGGTATTAAATTAATTATGTTTTTCTAGCATGCAAAGATACGCCACCAAGCAGCAGGAGACTATCTTTTTTGTTTCAAAGCATACTACAAATGTTACATTCCATCCTTAAAAAGGTATCTGTATGTCACTGGGGAACATACATAGAATTCAATTCATGAATTGTCAACTGTTTCAACTTTGTTTGTCCGCCTTCAACTGATATGGTGACAGAAGGAGTGTTTTTTTCAATCAGATGATAGAAAGCAGCAGACAGTGCTCCTTGATTGACGAAGATTTCTACAGAAGCAATATCCGACAATATATCCAATTCAATTCTTCCTTCATTGGGCTTTAGCACCATCTGCTTCAAGGTTTCCCCATTCTCTTTCTTAACAGTGAGTATCTGTTTGACAGAATCGTAAATCAAATTCAAACCATTAATATCAAAAGCCAATATCTGCGCATCAACACTATCTACAGCAAAACCCGTTTTCAGATAGAAGGCAGGAGTATTCAACTTTGTCGTGAAACAATTCTTTTCTTCAACTACCAGACTCTTCCAGATGTACTTTCTCCCATATAATAAAGCGAGTTCATTTACCGGCATACTTTTTAAGACATATCCTTTATCAACCCGATGTAATGTTAATTCACGCGGAAAGGACATTTGTTGATTGAAAGGCATATCCGGGAAATTACTTCCGTTCATCCATGCTATTTGTATTCTTCGGTCATCTGGTGCATTACTATATGTTTGAACCGCATAATAGTTTGTACCACTATCCATTTTTACAGGTTTCGTCTCAGGCCGAAAACGATATCCATCAAAACTCCCAACCAAATAGGTACTGTTCGCCCCGGTAAAGACCCATTTCCGGACAGTAGGTTCATTGGTTACGGACATTTCAAAAAAGTCGGGACACTCATCCGCCCCCTCTAATTTAAAACGGTCCGTTTCAGTCCAATCCATCAAATTGGGAGATGAAAAGATAGCATACTCCTGCTTATCCAAGTACAATACCATAATCCATCTGCCAGTCGGCGTATGCCACGTCACCTTAGGATCACGATTGTACCTGACCAACGTGGGAAGTACCGGATTACCGGAAAAAGTAACCCAATTACGCCCCTTATCCAAACTATATCCTATACTTTGTGAATGTTGCAAATGCCGGGTGTGATACCCGAATCCACCTGCCGAAGTATAAACAGCAACCAATACTGTATCTCCATTTTGTTGACACCCCAGCGTATTCTTTTTATCAACAACTACCGAACCGGAAAAAATAGGTCCCAACGAGTCCGGATGTAATACATCCCCCAACTCAGTCCAATGTGCCAAATCCCGGCTCACAGCATGCCCCCATGTCATATTACCCCAAATACAGCCATAGGGATTATGCTGATAAAACAGATGCCACTCCCCTTCATGCCAAACCAGACCATTCGGATCATTCAGCCATCCCCGGCGAGAAGTAAAATGTACTTTAGGACGTAACGGTTCTTTATAAAACAAGTTCTCTTCCTTAGGAGTTTCAGAACAAAAGCATTGATTCAAAGCTTGCTCTACATTAGGACTCTTACTCGCCTCTATCCGTAATTCTTGCCCAATCCAATCCTTGACCTCCAATGTAACCCAATAATCAGGTTCATCGCCGCCAAGCTCCACTTCCATATTACGTACCATTTTATCACCAATCCATATATCCATCTGTTCTATAACCGCTCCCATCTTTACCGGAATATTCAAATAACGGTGAGTTACCAACATTCTTTTCGCAAAAATTTCTTTTTCCAATTTGGTATCAGACTGGTAGAAACAGTCGGCATTGATAAATCCCCAGCCCTCTTTTGATTGGTCCACTAAAACAATCCGGGCATTTTTTCCCATATATTCAGCAACATCCCAAGACTCATATTCCATGACACGTCTATTATACCCCGTACTTCTTTTCACCTCCTTTCCATCAATCCAAAGGGCTACATACTCCCGCTGATAATCAACACCCCCACCTATCAGAAAATTAACATATCTGCGTTCTATCCTGAAAAGAGGTGACTTCAATACACCGGTACCGGCATCTCCATTGACAAAGCTAGAAGCCATCCGATTTCCTTCAAACCTATTATCCCCCCATATTGACAAACGTTCCATAGAAACTGGTGAATTGCCAAAAGCATTTCCTTCCAATATCCAGTTTCCAAAAGTATCTCCTTCAAAATTATCTATCAGTAAATCATCCGGACGTAGTGCCATGTGAATATTTTGTGCCTGCATACTACAAACAGTAGCCAGTAGTAAAAGTATCAGTATCCTCTCTTTCATAATATCATTGTTTTTTCATAAGTTGTATAGCATCTAATCCAAACAAATTCTTCTCCTCAACAGCTTTTGGGTTAGCTCCTGACAAAGATATTTTCAAAGTCAATGCTCCACGCACCGGACTATAGCATCCTAAAGAAATAGGGTCAGAAAGAGTAACTTTTGTATCATATCCATCCCACTTTATATGTGTATCTTGTCCATTTACGGAAAAAGAAACTATGCCATAATCAGGAGCTTTCGTGGCATACACCACCAGTTGATAAGGACAGTCTTCCAATTGATTGAACTCAAACTCTACAGAATCACCCGGTTTTCCACCAATACACAAGAGTTGGGTTCCTCCACTCCATTGCCCGTCAACGAAACCAAGCATACTCTGCTTGTCAAAATGAATGGATGGAGAAGAGGCTATTGGAGTTGTTTCCTCAAATTCTATGCTATTTTCTCTTCGATATTTAGATAAATCGCCGGGAACGGGTAGCAAGTCTTGGGCTGCTTCCTCAAGTCCTGAAGTATCAACAGCTTTCGCTCCCATATCTCCATACCAGTAAACGGTAGTTGCATAATCTACAGTTCCCCTTACCCAACTCAACAATTCAATGTCGAAACGCAATAATGAAGAAAACGGTATACCGTCCAAATTCCTTGTACGGAAGAATGTATTATAACCGTGAGAACTCGCCTGGTCGGCACGGGGTGCGCCACCAAAAGGCGTTTGGAATATTACAACCGGAGCCCACGAACTATTGTAGTAATCTTCTGTTCCGGTACCGAAATGCGATGGAAAAACATCATCATCTACCCATATCTTTTCATCCCCTTCTCCGTACCAGGCACGCGAATGGTTATACAGAGTCAGGACATCCCCTTTGTATATGCCTCGTCCGGTCAATGTGGCAAAGTTCCACTCCCGGCAATTTGCATCATCATCCGGACGCTCATAAACCGGAAGTCCGGTCTGCTGGCGCCAGGAAGCATGGAAATAGAGGGAACGCCCTCCCCATGGCAAAGGTGCCGTTCCCACTTCCATACTCACGTCTGCAGTGTGTGCGGAGATATTTTGTAACAATAGTCTGCCTTCTGTCTTGTAGGGCATCAGCCAGCGGCTCACCACCTTGCCTTGTCCGTCTGCAGACAAGAACCAGCTATCAACAGCCGGAGCACCCATACCCCCTCCCGAATAATCCGAAAGAGGAACCCAAACCGTAGACCGGCCGTCAAAATCAGCCTTAAATATAAGATTGCGCATCAGTTGGGCATAAGCCGTAGAATCTGCATTCGCGAGCTGGAAACTGATTTCATAAACCGCATTTTCCCCTTGCGGCAGGGCAATCCACAAAGAATCCCCCTGCCGCTTCTTGTCCACCTGCAAACCGGAACGGGATGCAGGATGCAGCAAGGCATCATCTACCTCTGAAATCTTTTTACCGACGCGGGCTACGGATGCCGCAGAGAAGGTTTCCACAGAAGTTCCTTCGGGATACTTGCGATAATTGATGTGATAGTATTTGGGAGTAGGCGCAATGCCCGGTTCGTCTTCAAATGTAATTTTACAACTCCGGGCAAAAGGGATGGGCAGGAAAAGAGTATTGCCGCCTTTCCCGTCCGGAGTATAGCTGGTGTGGGGTTGAAGCAGTCCCCTACCCAACCTGGGTATTCCGAAACGCATCAAATCATAGGCAGGAACTATCCATCCGGGAGTACTTTCGCCATCAAAATAAAATCTCCAAGTCCCACGCTTGTCAACTGTGGTTATCCAGATACGGGTAATAGCTCCAGGGCCCTTTTCATCGAACATCACACGTTCCACTCTCCCATCAACCGTATCCGTACAGACAATGCCATAGCCATCATTGTTGGCAAACCATCCCGGCGAATCGGGAGACACGGAGGAGCGGTCATAACTGCTGACTTGCAGACAACGATATGGCACCAGCGGATAACGTGCGGATTCTTCTACAGATATCATTTCATCCAGCAAAGAGTCCAAAGTCACTTGTGCCGTATCCTTCACACAAGAGGCCATCAAAGGCAAAAGCAGCAATGCAAACAATAAATTCCTCATCTCCATATTGATTTAAGCATCCAGGCATCCAACTCCATCTTCGTCCCCTTCTTCTGCGCAAAAAGTTCGATACCGGTTTGAGCCTCGCCCGGATAGGTTAATAATGTGAATACATCCTTCCCGTCATTGGCAAAGATTTCAATACTCGATTTGTCTACAAATATATGCAAACGTATCTTATTATCTACCGGTTCCACCCTGGCATATGCCATACGGCTGAATTTAGGAATCTGCACATCGGAGCAATGGGTGCGGTCAATCACCAGATTATGTGAATCCGTATCATAGCTGACCACCACTTTGCGCCCTTCACCCACACACAAATTCAAGCCAAAGGTGTTGGATACGTCAGTAGAAAACGAAGCATCGAGTTCGTAGACATTCTCATCGGGAACAAAGCCGGGTAACCTCTGTGTTCCCACCGATAAAGCACGTTTCACCGATGCAGGCTTATGGCGAAGTGTTTGCAACTGTTCCACCGGTTTCTGCACCAGCCTCACGCCTTCCTTGTATGTCTTCAGTTCCAGATTACGGGGAATGGACCAGAAGCCCTTCCCATACTTCGATGGAGCTACCGGTGCATAGTCCCAGGTTGCAACCCAGCCCATCGAAATTTTGGAATCCAACGTTCCGTCAAAATCCTGAAATGTGCGGGATGCATAAAAGTCCAGCCCTTTGTCCACATATAGAGGCTCTGCAGGATGGTTCTCCATCAGCTTAAAAGAAGTGCCGTCGAAGTCTCCTATAAAATATTGTTCTTGCGCCCAGTTTACAGATACGACCATCACCCACCTTTTCTTGTCAGAATCCCCGTCAACCGGCAACTGGAATAAATCCGGGCACTCCCAAGACTTTTCACTGTCACCGGCAGGGCCAAAATCACTGGTCCAAGTCCAGCTCTTCAAATCAGGAGAGGTATAAAACTTTATTTTCTTCTCCAGGGCCTTGGCTACAACCATCACCCATTTTTGGGTCGGCTCGTGCCAGAAGACGGTAGGGTCCCTGAATTCCGTACTCCAAAGGTCCAGAACCGGGTTACCTTCATAATAATGAAATGTCTTTCCGTCATGACTGAAAGAGATGCCCTGCGCCTGTTTCTTGGAGTCCTTCTCAAAAACGGTGTAAGCCGCCACATAAGCCCCCTTGCCGAAGCCGGCCGTGTTGTTCTTGTCTATGACCGCAGAACCAGTGAAGTAACTGATATTGTCATCCGTTCCGGTCATGGCATAAGGGGTTATCTGTTGGTAATGTACCAAATCTGTAGATTCGACTTTGCCCCACCAGTACATATGATATTTACCCTGATAGTACATGAATCCCGAGGGATCACCAATCCATCCCTTCTCCGGACTGAAATGATACTGAGGACGATACGGCTCTTTGTATAAACTGTCTGAATTCATTTGTGCACCGGCAGACAATGTTCCTGCCAATAAAAGTGCACCCAATATAGCTGGTATCTTCATTTTCTGTATTTTCATTAAAAGTTCATCTTTACCTTTACATCTTTCAGTTTCCAAACTTCGGCAGCAACTTCCGTTGTTTTTCCATCAGAGAATAGCTCCAATAGCGTACTATTTTCTTTCAAAGGGAAGATTCTTGTAGTGAACGCATCTTCGTTATTAATAAATCCTTCCACTACAGAACCGTCAATAAACAAACGAATCTCCACCGGTTTAGCAGTATCCAACCGATAATGATCCTTACGAATCTTCAAAGGAATGTGTGCACGCAAGGAAGAATGCGTCTGGTCCACAATAAGTTCCTCCTTCTCCACATCATAATAAATCAGGCTATATTCGCTATTATCCGGATTCTTACACAATGTAAATCCAAACCGTTTTGCGTCACCGGGATAAAAAGTCGCCTTGACTTCAAGCTGATGTTCCCTTCTGCTCACAATGCACGGTTTCGCAGCAGTCAATGCCTGTCTGGAATAAACCGTCGGTTGTTCACGCAATTGTTTCATCACGGGATGGGGTGTTTGGCATAGTTTCCCATCTTTCAGCTGCCATCTTCTGGGCATACTGTAGAGATGTGCCCATCCTTGTTCATAAGTGGCCTCCCCTCCTATTTCATCGGGTATAATGGCAATGGCAGCAACATCCCCTTCCGGAGTCTCAACAACAGAGGGGGACAGCAAGCGATTGATGACCTCCAGATTTTGAGGGACTGGGTTGTCCGGTATAAACTTTTCATTCTTGAAATCTCCTATCCAATACTGGCAACGCGCAGGTATGCCTTTATGAGGAACCCTATTCACCAAAAGAACATATTTGCCGCCCATCTTCTTAAAGACCGGCATTTCCCAGAAAATACCGGAGTCATCCACTTCCGGATTGCCCTCAAACAGCAAATGTACAAAATCCCATCTCTTCAAGTCCGCCGATTTATAAAGCAGCAAAGCCCCGTGGGGTGTATCGGTCTGCTCAATGCCGAAACCGATAATCATATACCAGATATCACCCTCTTTCCAAACATACTGGTCACGCATGTCCGTACGGGTATATCCGGCAGGCTTCTCGGCAATAACCGGATTACCCGCATATTTCTCCCATTCTATCAACGCAGTATCTTTTGGAAAAGCAATACCCACTCCCATCTTGTCTCCACCGGCTGTGTATATCAGCTGGGGGATACCGTCATCATTGATAACAGCATGCCCGGACCATATTCCATTCTTGTCATAAGCAGCATCAGGAGTCAAAGCCGGCTTTTCCTCCGTCCAATGAAGCATATCGGGACTGCTGAAATGTCCCCAATTTATCTGTCCCAGGAAGATTGCAGAAGCATTCTTCTGATTGAATATATGATATTTACCTTTATAAAGAAGTAAACCATGCGTCTCATTCGTCCAGTTGGCAGCCGGCAACAGATGATAGCGAGGACGGTTGAAGTCCTTCGCAAAACGGGTTTCCGGAATAGCCAAAACCGGAGTCTTCTTCAATCCTAAGGCAATCTCGTCTCTCCATGCAGACGAATCATCGGAAAAGGGAGTGAGGCTTATCCCGTCAATCAACCCGTTTATAGCCGTAACATCGTACATCCAAACCTTCTTTTCCCTGAAATCCTTACCTACCCGAAACATCATTTCACCATCCTGCAAGTTCCGGGGCCATACCTCTGCACTCATCCTCTGTCCATTCAGGCAAACCGATTCATTACTCAAATCAAGGACCACATGCAGCCACTTGAAACGGTCGACTTTTGTCTTTAATGAACAGTAAGAGTATGAGCCATTCTGCCCCATTCCCAACAGCAGCTCACCATAACGGTCTACACATACCGCTACAGATGTTCCTGCCATGTCTCTGATTCCCATAAAGGCAGCAGTATCCGTCGGATAAGATTCCAGAGCAAACCATCCGGACAACGACGAAACATCTCCTTCCGTGGTTGTATCCATCCAAGTGGAATACCCGTCTGTACGAAGGGCTTTACCTTCGACTCCGGTAACAAATTCTGGTATTTCCTTTATAGTGTACAAATTCAACAATGACTTACCGTCACAGGAAAGTAAGGGGTCCTGCCCGTCAAACGACCATGTTTTTTGAGCAAAAGCTGCATTCAAAGAAAGCAATAGACAGCCTAATATAGAATAGGCAAAGTTTTTCATAATAAAAGATTGTTTAAAGGAAAAGAGGGAAACAAACGTTTCCCCTCCCTTACGTTTTTATTTCAAAATATAATTAGTTGAACGGAGCATAACCGGGATTCTGTACATACTTGCCTCCAGAAAATCCGTATTGATTGTTCGGAACCGGATAATACTCATCCTTTCCACCCGTAAAGTGCGCATTGGCATAATAAATGCGATTGTCCGACTCCGCGGTAATGTAGTTGTTCATGGTTGTTTCCACTATGCCCCAACGGACTAGGTCGAAGAAACGTTCACCTTCCAAAGCCTTCTCCAGACGTGTTTCCCAACGGAGGGCCTGACGGGCATAATCCTGATTCCAGACATCAGCAGGATAAGGATTGACAAGGTAGTTGGCCGCATATTTGGAATGGTCGTTGAAATCCTTTACATAGGCGCTGTTCCGGGCACGATTGCGTATCTGATTAATCAAATCACGGGCAGTTTCGAGTCCATTGCCTTCATTGAGTTCAATAAGAGCCTCAGCTTTCCAAAGAAGAATATCCGCGTAACGTATAATCTGCCAGTTCAACTGTGAAGCCCCCCAAGGCCAGCCATTAAACATATCACTACTTTCCGGAGAAACCCAGAAGCGCTTCGCGCAATTATAGCCATAAGTATCCTTATCACGCACCCATCCCTCACACGGCTTGTCCGGATAAGTTTTCCAAGTTATAGTAGGACGGCCCACAACAAAATCGAGACGCGGGTCTACATTGGGAGTCGTGTTTTGTAAAGTATAAACCCCATTGTTCAATACCGCCCAACTATAATCAGACTTTGACTGATAATTAAAATCGGGCAGACCGTTTGCATCTGTCTGGTAAGCATTTATCAGATCTTGACTGGGCAGGAAGAAACCGTCACCTCCGTAAGGGCTGCCTCCACCCGGAGAATTCAACAGATTGCTCCAGTTGATGCGGCCGGCACTTTCGGTACCGTCATTCATGGAATATTGAATGGCAAAAACAGATTCTTTACCGTTTTCATTAGTTACTAAATCCAATCCCTGGAAATCGTCAAGCAAACCGTAACGGTTGCTGGCAGTCACTTGGTCGCAAAGCGAAACGACTTCCCTCAGCAGCTCTTTATTGATGGAAGTTACGGCATGCGTAATCTCATCTTGCTGATACGCCTGGTACAGCTTGATTTTAGCCGCATAGGCCAGTGCTATGTATTTATGAATACGCCCTACCTCCGGCTGTGATGCAGGAAGCTGTTCGGCGGCATCAAGCATCTCCTTGGCCAGCATACTCAGAATCTCGTCACGGGTAAACTCATTGTTCGGAATATCCGGATATTGGGAAATCTCAACGTTCTCATCAAAATAAGGTATCTTGTTGAAAAGGCGGCTTAATTCAAAATAATAATGGGCACGAAGCACTTTCATCTCCGCAATGCGGGATACACGTCCGTTTACCTGCTCATCTGTTGCAGCATTCAGTACGCGCAATGCAGAGTTACAACGCTGTACACTGCAATATAGATGATACCACTTGCTGTCCAAGAATCCATTGGTTGCATCCATATCAAATGTCTCCATACGGTGCACTTCATTAAGGTCACCGACACCACCACCGCCTTTATAGGCATTATCCGAACGCACCTCACCATAAGTCCAATTGGAAGTAGGATGACACCATACACTCCAACTCTGTCCCTCGGGACCACCCAAAGCTGCATACGCGGCATTCACTAAAAGGTCGGCACCTTCTGTAGAAGTCATAATATCTTCGTTCAAGCTACCCTGGGGCTTCAAATCCAGGAAACGGTCTTCATTACAGCTTGCAGTCATCAGCGCTACTGCGCCAAGCATATATAAATGTTTCAATTTCATAATAGTATAGTTTTAAAGTTTAGAAACCAAATGATAATCCCAAAGAGAACGTACGGGGCAACGGATAAGGATAGCCCAGACCTTCAGGGTCGGCACCCGTATAACCGGTAATCGTAAACAAATTCTGAGCCTGGAAATAAATGCGCGCATGACGCATCTTCATCTTGTCGAGAGCTGCTTTAGGAAGCGTATAACCCAATGTCAGGCTTTTCAGCTTGATATACGAACCATTTTCAATATAGAACTCAGAAACTTCGTGCTCATTGTTGCTGTTAAGGGTGGTTAAAGCAGGTACACTGCTATTGTAAACACCCGTCTTTTCAAAGTTCTCGTAAGCATGCATGGCATCGAGCAGGCGGGTAGAGTGATTACCGGTCCAGCATTGGAATAAATCCGTATAATATTTGGAGTTGTTATAGGCATCACGAATCATACCGTTGAAGAACATGCTGAGGTCAAAGCCTTTCCAAGATGCCCCAAGATTCAGACCTGCAATCACTTTCGGATTGTCAGAACCCAACCATACACGGTCGTTCGTATCAATCGTACCGTTACCATCAGCATCCACGTATTTGATACGTCCTACTCCGGGAGCGCCAAACTGTACATTATATTTGGATTTATACTCATCCACCTCCTGCTGGGTACGGAACACTCCATCTGTCTTGAAGCCCATCCATGAACCGAACGGTTGGCCAACCAAAGTCTTGTCAACCCCATTACCGCCACCATAAGTATAGTAAATTTCTTCCGTCAGCTCTGTCACTTCATTTTTGTAATATGAAAGGTTGAATGCTACATTATACTGGAAATCCTTTACCTTATCATTCCAGGTCAGTGCCATCTCGAAACCTTTATTGTTCATCGTACCACCATTATACCAGCAGTAACCACCCTCGCCAATGACAGCGATATACGGTTTCTCCACAAGCATATCACTTGTCTTCTTATCAAAATAATCGAGAGAAGCACTCAGACGTCCGTTCAGGAAAGCGGCGTCCACACCGATATTGAGCTGTCTTGTACTCTCCCACTTCAAATCGGGATTGGTAGACCTCACTTTGTAACCACCGGGAGCCAAAGTCGTTCCATCACCGTTCATGTTGTAGCTTGCATCCTTCAGACTAATCAAGTATTTTGTATAGGGAGCCTCATTATCAATAATATCGTTACCATTGACACCCCATGAAGCACGTAGTTTCAAATCAGCCAACCAATCCCTGGTCGCTTCCATAAACTTCTCACTTGAAATGCGCCAGCCTGCCGACACTGAAGGGAAGTAATCCACATTATTACCCTTTGCCAAGCGGGAAGAAGCATCACGGCGCACCGTAACAGAGGCCAAATACCGTCCTTCATAATCATAGTTCACTTTACCAAAGTAAGACACCATGCCATAATTGGAAGCACCGGCACCTACATTCTTATCGGCAGTCACACCGTCGAGATAAATATAATCTTCATCTTCTACAGCCAGTCCCGTACCATAACCGAACATGGATTCCGAATGGTTCTTCTTGGCTTCTGTACCAAGAAGTGCAGTCAGATTGTTCTTTCCAAAAGCTTTGCTATAAGTCACGGTATTGGTCCATACCCAATCCAGTCTTTTGTTGGATGATTGAGTCAGCTTATTGACCTCATCGCGTGCCCATGCCGGCTCAAAAGTTTTGTTGGTTTCATCATAATAATTCATACCGAAATTGGTTTTCAGCACCAGGTTCTTAATCGGTTCAATTTCAAGGAATGCATTACCAAAGACACGCCAGTAATCATGTTTGTTCTGTTTTTCATTCTCCAACAAACGTGCCATATTGGGGGCATCACCCAAAACATCATTGATGGCATCGTTATAATTGCCATTCTCATCATAAACCGTCTTGGCAGGATGCTGTTTGATGGCATTCTCATCTACACCGGCCGGACTGAGGGTCTGTGTCCAACGATTGATGGCAACGTTCTCGCCGATGCGCAAGCGATTGTCAAGATAATGATAGTTAGAACTGATGCGGGTATTGATACGCTGGAAATTCGTATTCTCTACCAGACCGTCATGGTCGAGATAGTTCAACGCTAACGAGAAGGCACCATTGTCAGAGCCCTTTGAAAGTGTCGCACTATAATTCTGCATCAAGGCAGTGCGATAAACCACATCGCGCCAATCCGTATCAACGGCATGTACTTTAGCTCCATTCAGGCCGATATAGTCTTGAAGTTGGGGAGTTGCACCATTACCATATATTTCGCTGCTTGGCGTAGCTCCATTATTGGCATACTTATAAGCCGACCAATAAACCTGGCCCCACTCATCTGCATTCAACATATCAAAGCCACATTGATAGGTCTGCAAAGTCAACGACATATCAAAATCCACACGGGTCTCCCCTTTCTTGGCACGTTTGGTAGTAATGATAATCACACCATTGGCAGCCTGTGCACCATAAATAGAAGCGGAAGCGGCATCCTTCAATACCTGAATGGATTCTACATCATTGGAAGAAAGGATAGACGAGATGTTCTCACGGGTCATCACACCGTCAATGACATAAAGCGGGGAATTGGCATCATTTCGGAAAGATGACTTACCACGGACCAATGTAGAAGTATTTCCACCGCCCGGTGTGCCGTCAGTCGTAATGTTCATACCGGCAACACGTCCCTGCAAGCTCGACAACACATTTCCCGTAGGAATATCTGCTACATCCTTCATCTTGACCACAGCCACCGAACCAGTCAAACTGGCCTTCTTCTCGGACATATAGCCGGTCACTACTACTTCATCAATCAACTGGGAATCTTCCGTCAACTCAATGCGTAAAGTGGGCTGTGCCTTTACTGTAACGGCTTTATATCCTATATAGGATACAGACAATGTGGCACCGGAAGCTACAGACAGAGTGAAATTTCCGTCAATATCCGTAATTGTTCCATTACTGTTGGAACCTACTTCCATGACAGAAGCACCGATAATGGATTCACCACTCGATTTTTCAACGACAGTACCTTTTACCTGGACTTGCTGGGCAAAGGAATAGATGCCCGCAAAGAGAAGCACAATTAGTGTGCAAAGCCTGAGACTAATGCTTTTCAACATATCTATTAATTTAAAGTTAATAATAAACCAATTCTGCAATTGAGTTTTGTGTCAGCAAAATTAAGCGAAACCAGGATTTGCACCTATAACAAATGTTACGAAAGGTGGTATTTTTGATACATCCCCTTTCTAAAGGTATTCTACGCGTGTTTTTTGCTAAATAAACTTTAGCTTTAGCAGCAAATTAATAGAAAAGAATGAAAACAATATGGGAGCAGATGCTAATTGCACCAGCTCTCATAGTATACTCTCTCAGAATCAAAAACGAAAAGCAAAATGTTCCGCACACCGGTATCCTTCTTCATAAAGCTCCGTCAGCTTCTTGATGTCACGCTCGATGCGGTCTACCACTACCGGCTTCTGTGGACGGATCACAACGATTTCCCCGGCGGCTTCCATCCGTTCCACCTGCTCCAACTGTTGATTATAGACAATACTGCGGCGGTTGATGGCTTCACGCAATAGCGGATATTTCTTATATATAAAAGGTGGAACCTTCGTTCCCTGAATTTCCTTACGGTACCCATGATTGCGCGTCAACACCACCACATTATTGGTAAATCCATCCTGACGGGCACGCATCAAAGGGATACTGTCCACAATACCTCCATCCAGCATCGGGATGTTGTCCACGTAGGTAATGGGACAGACAAACGGCAGACTGCTCGAAGCACGCACAATATCAATGACGCGCTCTTTACTCCGCTTCTCCTCAAAATAGTTCGCTTCGCCCGTCTCGCAGTTGGTAGTTACCATCACATAACGTTCGGGACAATGAAAGTATGCCTCGTAGTCGTAGGGAAGTATGTGTTCCGGAAACTCCTGGAACAACAAGTCGAAATCCATGATATTCCGCTTCTTCAACAGATACTTCAATCCGATGTAATTGTATTTTTCCAGCAAGTCGATATTGCTGTACTTGGCACGCCCGCGCTGACCGGACATATAAGAAAGTCCGTTGCAGGCTCCGGCACTGACACCGATGGTATAGGGAAAGCGAATGCCACGATCCATAAAGCTGTCGAGCACACCGCAAGTGAAGACGCCGCGCATACCGCCGCCCTCCAAAACAAGACCGCTATGGTCGTCGATACGTATTATTTTCTCCATAAGTGTCAGAATTAACGCTTCAAAGATAGCTTTTGTTTACGATATTCTGCCTATATTTGCAGTTGCAACTATAAATCTATAACATTTTAATTATGATGAAGAAATCAATACTGATGGCTGCATTGGGTTTATTAAGTTTAAACACAATAGCACAAGACACTCCGAAAGAGGAAGGTTTCATTTTTACAACCGTAAAAGAAAATCCTATCACTTCTGTTAAGAACCAAAACCGTGCCGGTACATGCTGGTGCTATTCCGGACTGGCATTCATCGAATCCGAACTGCTCCGCATGGGCAAAGGCGAATACGACTTTTCTGAAATGTTTATCGTACACAACACCTATCTGGACCGTGCCGACAAGGCAGTGCGTACACATGGTGACGTTTCGTTCTCACAAGGCGGTTCGTTCTACGATGTAATTTATGGTATGAAAACTTTCGGTCTGGTGCCCGAAGAGGAAATGCGTCCGGGCGTTATGTATGGCGACACGCTGAGCAACCACACCGAATTGACAGCCGTATCTGATGCCGTAGTGCCAGCCATTGCCAAGGGAAGACACCGCAGCCTGCAAGCAGACAAGGAAAATAACCCGCTTTGGAAGAAGGCCATCACTGCCATCCACGACATCTATCTGGGCGAACGTCCCGAGAAGTTCACCTACAAAGGCAAGGAATATACTCCGAAGTCTTTCTATGAATCTACCGGACTGAATGCAGATGACTATATCTCACTGACTTCCTATACCCACCATCCCTTCTACCAGCCGTTCGTCCTGGAAATACAAGACAACTGGCGTTGGGCTTCTTCCTACAACTTGCCTATCGACGAGTTGATGGAAGTGTTTGACAACGCTATCAATAAGGGTTACACCATTGCATGGGGTAGTGACGTAAGCGAACAAGGCTTCACACGCGACGGTATAGCCGTAATGCCCGATGCAGAAAAGGTGCAAGAACTGAGCGGTTCGGACATGGCACACTGGCTGAAAATGAAACCCGAAGAAAAGAAACTGAACAGCAAGCCTCAACCGCAGAAGTGGTGCACACAAGAAGAGCGCCAGCTGGCATACGACAACTGGGAAACTACTGACGACCACGGTATGCTGATTTACGGTATAGCCAAAGACCAGGAAGGCAACGAATACTATATGGTAAAGAACTCTTGGGGTGAAGCCGGAAAGTACAAAGGACTGTGGTATGCTTCCAAAGCTTTCGTGCGCTATAAAACAATGAACATCATTGTGCACAAGGATGCACTGCCTAAGGAGATTGCCAAGAAACTGGGTATTAAATAAATAAAAGAAGGAGATGCAGTTTGATGCATCTCCTTTTTCAATTCTTACCAAATCCTACAGATATCTTCCACAATCTGCGGAACCGTCAACCGGTTCTTCTTCAACTGCTCCTCCACATCGTAACGGTCGATAAACTCTTTCTTCACACCATAGTTCAGTACCTTCATATCCGACGGACCGTAATAACGGGCAATCTTCTCGCCAAAGCCACCGTCCAGCACTCCGTCCTCAAGAGTAATGACCAGTGTATGGTCGCGCTTCAGGTCATCGAGCAAAGCCTCGTCCACACCCGTGATGTAGCGAGGATTGACAAGCGTGGCATCCACTCCTTTCTCTTCCTTCAACCGGGCAGCCACGGCTTCGCCCAACTGATAGAAAGAGCCCAGTCCCAATATGGCGACCTTCTCTCCACGATGGGACACCTCATAACGGTTCAGCGTCTTGCCGTAATCCTTCTCCGGTTCTACATTCCTGCGGACAACCCCATTGGCCGGCACGCGAATGGCAACCGGATGTTCCGTTTGACGGATGCCCCACTCCAGCATTGCCATATACTCCTCACGACAAGTAGGTGCCAGATAAACCATATTCGGAATATTACCGATGACCGGAATATCAAAAAGACAAAGATGGGTAACATCATTCATACTCGATAAGCTTCCCCAGAAGACAAGAATCAGTGCAGGATTATTGTTGATACAAAGATCCTGGGACAACTGGTCGTAGGCGCGCTGGATAAAGGTGCTGTAGACCCCGAATACCGGTTTTCCACCTCCGGCAGCAATGGCAGAAGCCATGGCAACAGCCTGCTCTTCGGCAATGCCCATATCGATGAACTGCCGCCCTGCCTCCTTGCGGCGCTCCGGTGTAAAGCCAAATACCGTAGGTGTACCTGCGGTGATGCCCACCACAGTCGGGTCTTTCTTCATCTCCTGCAACAAATAACCGGCGGTAAGGTCGGCATAGTCTTCACCCTCTCCAGACTCACCGGTCAGATTGCCGGTTTCAAGGTCGAACGGAACACTGTAATGGAAACGTTCTTTTTGCTCTTCTGCCAATTTGTATCCCTTACCTTTCAAGGTATTGATATGTACCACAACCGGATGCTTCTTGTCCTTCACTTCACGGAAAGCCTCTATCAATTGCTCCACGTCATTGCCATCCTTCACATAGAGATAATCATATCCCATTGCCTTAAAATAGTTGCAGGGAGCCTGCCCCTCCGTTTCGCGTAACTGTTGCAGATTGCGGTATAGCCCGCCATGATTCTCGGCAATGGACATCTGGTTATCGTTGACAATGACGATGAAGTTCGTGCCCAGTTCGGCACCTACATTCAATCCTTCGAAGGCTTCACCTCCACTCAACGAGCCATCGCCGATGACGGCAATCACATTACCCGCCTCCCCCTTCAGGTCACGCGCCTTGGCAAGTCCGCTTGCCAGACTGACGGAGGTAGAGGTATGCCCGATAACGAAAAAGTCATGCTCACTTTCCGACGGTTCGGAATATCCGGAGACTTCGTCATACTCGTCCGCATTCATAAACGCTGCCCGGCGGCCTGTCAATATCTTATGGGTATAACTTTGGTGAGACACGTCATAGACTATCTTGTCCGTTGGTGAATCGAACACGTAATGCAGGGCTATGGTGGCTTCTACCATTCCCAGGTTGGGACCTACGTGTCCTCCGTGAGAGCTTAACTTGTTTAACAACACCTGGCGGATTTCTCCACCTAATCCGTTCATCTCGCTGACTGATAACTTTTTCACGTCAGCAGGGGAATTTACTTTTTCAATATACATATTCTATAATAACATTTAAGTAGCGATGCTTGTTTATCCGATGCCGCCCGTCGTGCAGGCCTCATCCGGACGCTGCAAAAGTACAGAGGAAACAGGAACGGAAAGGTAGATAAATTACCGGTTTTATTACCTTTTTTACAGATATAGAGCCAACTGATATTTGCGCAAAATCCCTCAACTTGTGCATTTTTCACCCCATTTTCTTGTCAAACCCAACTCTTTCCGTAAATTTGCAGGCTGATAATGAGTTAACCGGCCAATTTCAGTAGCAGGATTCTACTACTCCTATTCCCGGCACTGACATACAAAGAAATACTAATACTAATAATTAATAGCATGAGTTTGAAAATTGTTGTATTGGCAAAACAAGTTCCCGACACACGCAATGTTGGGAAAGATGCCATGAAAGCCGACGGAACCATCAACCGCGCGGCACTCCCTGCCATCTTCAACCCCGAAGACCTGAACGCTCTTGAGCAGGCTCTCCGACTGAAAGATGAACATCCGGGCTCCACCGTTACCATCCTGACCATGGGACCGGGACGTGCAGCCGAAGTTATTCGTGAAGGACTTTACCGTGGTGCCGACAACGGCTATCTGCTGACCGACCGCGCCTTTGCAGGTGCCGATACGCTTGCCACTTCGTATGCCCTTGCCACAGCCATCAAGAAGATAGGCGACTATGACGTCATCATCGGCGGACGCCAGGCCATCGACGGCGATACCGCCCAAGTAGGCCCGCAGGTTGCCGAAAAGCTGGGGCTGACGCAAGTGACCTACGCAGAAGAGATTCTGAACGTGGACAAAGCCGCCAAGAAAATTACCGTGAAACGTCATATCGACGGGGGTGTGGAAACCGTTGAGGCTCCCCTGCCCATAGTCATCACCGTAAACGGAAGTGCCGCTCCCTGCCGCCCGCGCAATGCCAAACTGGTGCAGAAGTACAAACGCGCCCTCGGTGCCCAGGAAAAAGCTGCCATCACCAAGGAAGGCGCTGGGCTTGCCTACGCCGACCTCTACGAGAAATATCCCTATCTGAACATCACGGAATGGAGCGTTGCCGACGTGAACGGCGACCTTGCACAATGCGGTCTGAGCGGCTCGCCCACAAAGGTGAAGACCATTCAGAACATTTCATTCCAGGCCAAAGAAAGCAAGACGCTGACGGGCAGCGACCAGGATGTAGAAGATTTGATTGTTGAACTGTTAGCTAACCATACGATAGGATAAGATTATGAATAATGTATTTGTATATTTAGAGATAGAAGGCACAACAGTTGCCGACGTCAGTCTCGAACTCTTGACCAAAGGTCGTAAATTAGCCAATCAGTTGGGCTGTCAACTGGAGGCAGTTGCTTCCGGAGATAATCTGGTAGGCATTGAAAAGCAGGTATTGCCCTTCGGAGTAGACAAACTCCACGTATTCGACGCTCCGGGCTTGTTCCCCTATACTTCCCTTCCCCACTCCTCTATCCTCATCAATTTGTTCAAAGAAGAAAAGCCGCAAATCTGCCTGATGGGCGCCACCGTTATCGGTCGCGACCTCGGTCCGCGCGTTTCTTCCGCTTTGACCAGCGGACTGACTGCCGACTGTACCTCACTGGAAATCGGCAACCACGAAGACAAGAAGGAAGGCAAGGTTTACGAGAACCTGCTGTATCAAATCCGTCCCGCATTCGGCGGTAACATCGTTGCCACGATTGTGAATCCCGAGCACCGTCCGCAGATGGCAACCGTTCGCGAAGGTGTGATGAAGAAAGAGATTCTGGACGCCGACTATAAGGGCGAAGTCATCAACCACGACGTTGCCAAGTACGTGCCCGAGACGGACTATGTGGTAAAAGTCATCGACCGCCACGTAGAAAAGGCAAAACATAACCTGAAAGGCGCTCCCATCGTGATTGCCGGAGGCTACGGCATGGGAAGCAAGGAAGGTTTTGACATGTTGTTCGAGCTTGCCAAAGAACTCCATGCTGAGGTAGGCGCCAGCCGTGCTGCCGTCGATGCCGGTTATGCCGACCATGACCGCCAGATTGGCCAGACCGGTGTCACTGTCCGCCCCAAACTGTATATTGCTTGCGGCATCAGCGGACAAATCCAGCACATTGCCGGTATGCAGGAAAGTGGTATTATCATCTCCATCAACAATGACGAGAACGCTCCCATCAATACGATTGCCGACTATGTCATCAACGGTACGGTGGAAGAGGTTATCCCGAAGATGATAAAATATTATAAATCACACAGTAAATAACAATAAAGGTAATCATGAAAGGGCTGATTCTTATATTTGTTCTTCTTTCAGGTATATCTTCCGCTATAGCTCAAGAAAAGCTCTGGTTGGACAAGAATTACCAATGGACGGACGACTCCATCCAGGCAGTCAGGTATGCTCTTGTTTCCAAGATAAACAAGAAGTGCATCAAGGTGGAAGAGTATGCTTTGGAAGGACAAAAGAAGGATGTCTGGCATTTCTCCGAATACAAAAGCAATCCCCGCAAAAGGATAAGGGAAGGCCTGCATACATCATTCTATGCAAATGGCAAGGACAGCCTGACAGAAGTATATAGAGACAACCGCCTGGAGGGACAGACCATGGTGTATTATCCCGACGGTGCCATACATCTGGCCCGGAGCTACAGTGATGGGAAACTTGACGGAACACTCCTGCAATACTATCCCGATGGGAAACTTCGTAGAAAGGAACACTATTCAGAGAATCAGTGCACCGATGGAAAGATGTTCGACAAGCACGGAACTGAAATGGCACATCAGCCGTATTTCGTATTTCCATCCTTCCCCGGAGGAATAGAGAACCTCATGAAACTGGTGGCCAATGTTACCAAATATCCGGAAGACGCCTGGAAGCAAAAGGCAGAAGGAAGGGTAATCCTGCAGTTCGTTGTAGACGAAGAAGGCAAGATGACCTATCCAAAAATCCTCCAGTCCGTGCGCTATGACATCGATAAAGAAGCCATACGTGCTTTCGAGGCCATTGCCGACGTCTACCGCTGGTCGCCCGGCTATCAGGACGGAGAGGCCAAGCGAGTGAAATTCACAATGCCCCTATACTTCAGAATACCTAAATAACCAAGAAATTATGGCAAATTTTTATACCGAAGTTCCCGAATTGAAGTATCATCTGAACAACTCGATGATGGAACGTATCTGCGAACTGAAAGAACGCGGTTACCAAGACAAAGACAAGTATGACTATGCCCCGCAAGACTATGCGGATGCTATGGACTCTTTTGACAAGGTACTTGAAATCACCGGAGAGATTACCGGAGAGATTATCGCTCCCAATGCCGAGGGCGTGGACGAAGAAGGTCCCCACTGTGCCAACGGCCGTGTGGAATATGCCAGCGGCACCAAGCAGAACCTCGACGCCATGGTAAAAGCCGGATTGAACGGTATGACCATGCCGCGCCGTTTCGGTGGCTTGAACTTCCCGATTACTCCGTACACCATGTGTGCGGAAATCGTTGCCGCCGCCGATGCCGGTTTCGGTAACATCTGGTCACTGCAAGACTGTATCGAAACGCTCTACGAATTCGGTAACGAAGACCAGCACAGCCGTTTTATACCGCGTGTCTGCGCCGGAGAGACCATGTCTATGGACCTGACAGAACCGGATGCCGGTTCCGACTTGCAGAGCGTAATGCTGAAAGCGACCTATGACGAGGCCAACAACTGCTGGCGCCTGAACGGCGTGAAGCGTTTTATTACTAACGGTGACGCCAATCTCCACCTCGTACTGGCACGTTCAGAAGAGGGTACCAAAGACGGACGTGGCTTGTCCATGTTCATCTACGATAAGAATGAAGGCGGTGTAGACGTGCGCCGCATTGAGAACAAGCTGGGTATCCACGGTTCTCCCACCTGCGAGCTGGTTTACAAGAATGCAAAGGCAGAACTTTGCGGCGACCGCAAGCTTGGTTTGATTAAATACGTTATGGCTTTGATGAACGGTGCCCGTCTGGGTATTGCCGCACAGTCGGTAGGCCTTTCACAAGCTGCCTACAACGAAGGTCTGGCTTATGCCAAAGACCGCAAGCAGTTCGGCAAGGCTATCATCGAATTCCCGGCTGTATATGACATGCTGGCTATTATGAAAGCCAAGTTGGATGCAGGACGCTCCTTGCTGTACCAGACTTCCCGCTACGTTGACATCTACAAAGCGCTGGACGACATTGCTCGCGAACGCAAACTGACTCCGGAAGAACGCCAGGAACAAAAGAAGTATGCCAAACTTGCCGACGCCTTCACTCCGCTGGCAAAAGGTATGAACTCTGAATATGCCAATCAGAATGCTTACGACAGCATCCAGATTCACGGCGGTTCGGGCTTCATGCTGGAGTATGCTTGCCAACGTATCTATCGTGATGCACGTATCACTTCTATCTACGAAGGTACTACTCAGTTGCAGACCGTAGCTGCTATCCGCTATGTAACAAACGGCTCATACTCTGCCACCTTGCGCGACTACGAGCAAGTGCCGTGCAGCGAAGAAATGCAACCGTTGATGGACCGCATCAAAGAGATGACCAACAAGTTCGAAGCCTGCACCAATGCGGTGAAAGAGGCACAGAATCAGGAATTGCTGGACTTCGTGGCACGTCGCCTCTATGAGATGGCTGCGGTATGTATCATGTCGCACCTCATCATTCAGGACGCGACAAAGGCTCCCGAACTGTTCGGCAAGTCGGCTCTGGTGTATGTGAACTACGCAGAAGCTGAAGTGGAAAAACACTTTAACTTCATCCGTAAGTTCAAGGCAGAAGAGCTGGAAAGCTACCGCAAATAAACGCATTGCTTGGACAAGGCAAATATAGCGGG
>ENA-ORRH01000450-ORRH01000450.1-human-gut-metagenome-genome-assembly--contig:-NODE-450-length-32899-cov-22.2167_pt1 | contig 32899 bp, 28 predicted proteins | sample MGYA00242173_ERZ509130 | MGnify/ENA primary metagenome ERZ509130 (study PRJEB26280, sample SAMEA2338633) | human gut metagenome | biome: human gut; feature: human-associated habitat; material: faeces... | reverse complement strand
TAGAGTCTAACGGTCTTCATCGTTAGCACCTATCGGTCTTCATCGTTAGCACCTAATGATCTTCATCGTTAGAGTACTAAGATTTAGGTCGTAGAAACAGCTTAATCTTCATCGTCAAAGCAACCTTCCGGAAGGCCTAAATAATCCACGATGAGGCGAGTTTCACGAATCGTAAGATTTTGTCTTTTGTCGAACAAAGAGCAGCGGGTCAGCTGTTCGTAAAGATCTGTGCATCGCTTAATCATTCCCGTCATTCGTCTTACCTTCTTCTTGCATCCGTGCCCAATACTCTTCAGCTTTAACACGTTCCGTATCATTCAGGTTTTCCATTTCTTTTAATATATAAAACCCACAACTCCATAAAAAAGCAAAGTGTATGAAAACAGATAGGTTTCAGTTTACTTTGCTTTTTTATGGAGTTGTGGATTTAAGGAGCTACTTTGTAATGCTACACCGCAATCATAAAGTAATCATTTCCCTTTCGCAATGAAATACTTGCTATGAGGACTGCTGAAATAGAGTCCGCAGACAGAGCTTTGGGGATACATAGCGCCATTCTCTGTGAGGCGGATACCAAGTTCTGAGAGTTGGAGCAAGGAGGTGATGGGGAAGATGAGTTGATTGTCGGGCAAGGAAGGATAGCCCACGGCAGGACGTATGCCTTGGTAGGCAGCACGTGCAAGGTCGTGGAGTGAAAACTGCTCATCGGGAGCATATCCCCACAACTGCCGGCGCACTTCTTGGTGGAGCCATTCGCTTGTGGCTTCGGCCAAGCGGTCGCCTACGCTTTGGAAGAGTAAGGCACGATAGTCGTCGGATGTCTGCTTCAAGACTTCCAATTCTTCCATGAACGAGGGCGAAACGGTGAGGGCAAACACACCCACATAATCTTCGAAAGGAGCGGGAGCTACGAAGTCGCAAAGCGAAAGGCAAGGCTCTCCTTGCGCTGCAGGGCGTTGCTGACGCGGAGTGGGAATCACGAGGTCAGAACAGGTGCATCCCCTTTCGTGGTGGCGGTGAATGGTGATAGAACTATCTGTGCCATTGGCTCGATAGAATGCTACTTCGGCTTGCATGGAATGGCGTGTTTGCAATTCGTCGAGCAAAAGTTCCGCATCGCGCTTTACTGCTTCTGCAGCATCGGTGCCGCGCTTTACTTTCCAAAGGTTGAAGAAGTATATCCAGTTGATATATGGCCTCACATCGACAATTGAGATGGGAGCAATCTTGCGCATCCCAAGGTAGGAAGGACGGGGGAGAGCTTCCTTACTCCAGTCTACTTTGAGACGTTGCTCAAGGGGAGAGCGTTCTTGCTGCGTGGAAGCTGATGCCGCAGCTTGTGCAGCCTTTTTTGCTTCGTGTTCGGCCACGAGCTGAGCTTGCCGCTTGCGGTTGGCCTCAATGATTGTTTCGCACTCACTGCTCATGAGCTGCATGGCTAGTACGGCATTGACAGAAGCGTCTTTCACGTAGAATACGGGGCCATGGTAGAGCGGTGCAATCTTCAAGGCTGTATGCAGTTCGGAGGTAGTGGCACCTCCGATAAATAGCGGAATGTCTATGCCAGCCTTTGCAAGGGCTTCTGCAGTATGGCACATCTCGTCGAGCGATGGCGTGATAAGTCCGCTCAAGGCGATGAAGTCTACGTGGCGTTGCTGTGCATTGCGTACAATTTCTTCGGCAGGCACCATAACACCGAGGTCGATGATGTCGAAATTGTTGCACGCCATAACTACGGCCACGATGTTCTTACCAATGTCGTGTACGTCGCCCTTTACCGTAGCCACCATATATAGTCCATTGCTCTGTGCACCTTCCTGTTTGCTTTGTTCGATATAAGGTTGCAGAAAAGCCACGGCCTTCTTCATTGTGCGGGCCGACTTTACCACTTGTGGTAAGAACATTTTGCCTTCGCCGAAGAGGTCGCCCACAATCTGCATGCCCTTCATTAGCGGTCCTTCGATGATTTGAGCTGGAGCAGAATAAATATTGAGTGCCTCTGTGAGGTCATCGTTGAGAAATTCATCGTCTCCTGTACGGAGCGATGTGACGAGGCGGTCTTCGAGTGGTAATGTATGGCGGTCGACGGTGGGAGCGTTGGCTCCCTTTGTAGCTAATGCATCCTTTTGTTCAAGCAACTTTTGAGCAGCTTCGGTGAGTCGCTCGGAGGCATCGTCGCGGCGATAGAGTACCACGTCTTCGATGCGTTCAAGTAGGTCGGCGGGGATGTCTTGATACATCACCTTCGAAGCAGGATTGACAATCCCCATGTCCATGCCTTGTTGCATGCCATGATAGAGAAACACGGCGTGCATGGCTTCACGTAAGAAATTGTTGCCACGGAAGGCAAACGACAGGTTGCTCACACCACCGCTCACGTGAGCTCCAGGAAGATTCTTGCGTATCCATCCCGTGGCTCTGATAAAGTCAAGTCCGTAGGTATCGTGCTCCTTCATGCCCGTTGCTACGGTGAGCACGTTAGGGTCGAAGATGATGTCGGTGGGAGGAACCCCCGCTTGCTCGGTGAGAAGGTGATAGGCACGTGAGCAAACTTCTATCTTGCGCTCGTAGCTAGTGGCTTGTCCCACTTCATCGAAGGCCATTACCACCATGGCAGCACCGTAGCGATGGATGGTGCGTGCATGGGATAGGAACTTTTCTTCTCCCTCTTTGAGCGAAATAGAGTTGACTACGCACTTGCCTTGCACGCACTTGAGTGCAGCTTCCACCACGGCAAAGCGCGAAGAGTCTATCATCCACGGGATGCGTGCCACCTCAGGGTCGGATGCCATGAGTTGGAGAAAATGCGTCATCTCCGCTTCGGCATCGAGCAGGCCATCGTCCATGTTGATATCAAGCAGCGTGGCACCATCGCGCACTTGCTTGCGAGCAATGGTGAGTGCTTCGTCGTACTGCTTTTCCTTGATGAGGCGTAGGAATTTGCGACTTCCCGCCACATTGCATCTTTCGCCTACATTCATAAACATGCCCTCGGTGGGTGAGAAAGCATCAAGCCCCGCGAGCCAATCTACTGGCTCTGGTGCTGGTAAATGGCGTGGTTGGCGTTTCTCGGCAGTTTGAGCAATGAGACGAATATGGTCGGGGGTAGATCCACAACATCCGCCCACGATGTTCACGCTTTCATCGTCCATAAAGTGGGCAATGGCAGTGGCCATCATCTGCGGTGTCTGCGTATAATTCCCTTCTTCATCAGGTAGTCCGGCATTGGGGTGAGCGCTCACATAGAAAGGAGCTTTCTGAGCCAAAGCGTGTAGATATGGGCGCATGTCTTCGGCACCAAACGAGCAGTTGAGCCCCACGCTGAGTAAGTCGTCATCGTGCTGAATAGAGGCTAAGAAAGCATCAAGCGTTTGCCCCGAAAGCATACGTCCCGAAGCATCGGCAATGGTGGCGCTGAGCATGATGGGAATGCGTCGTCCTGTGCGTTCCTTCACTCGGCGAGCAGCCTCTAATCCTGCCTTGACATTAAGCGTATCGAAAGCTGTCTCCATGAGGAAAAGGTCTACTCCTCCCTCGGAGAGCGCTTGCATCTGTTCTTCGTAGGCCGAGCAAAGTTCGTTGAAAGTGATGGCACGGAAGGCAGGGTTTTCCACATCGGGTGACATAGAGAGCGTTTTGTTCGTAGGGCCTATTGAGGCTGCTACGAAACGTGGCTTCTGTGGCGTGAGATGCGTCATTCTGTCGGCCTCCTCGCGTGCTATGTGGGCAGAGGCAAGGTTCATCTCGCGCACGTAGTCCTCGGTCAGATAGTCGGCTTGTGAGATGCGTTGCGCATTGAAGGTGTTGGTCGATATGATATCGGCACCGGCTTCCAAATATTCGCGGTGAATTTGTCGCAAGGCGTCGGGGCGAGTCAAGGCAATCACATCGTTGTTGCCTTGTAGTTTTCTGTCCCAATGGGAAAAGACCTCTCCGCGGAAGTCGTCTTCAGTAAGGTGAAAACGCTGAATCATGGTGCCCATAGCGCCATCGAGTATCAAAATGCGTTGTTGCAACTCGCGGCCTATGAGAGTATCGTCAAAAATGGGCATGAAATGGTAGGTTGGGGCTTGGAAAATCTAGGGCTTCTGGATAAATTGGAACTTCTGAATGTTCTAGATTTTTAGGAGATAATGAAGCATTCTAATCAGAAAACTCCTTCCACGATGCACTGGGTAGAGAGCGAAGCATTCATGGTGTAGAAGTGGAGGCCTGGTACGCCAGCATCGCGAAGTTCGCGACACTGCTGAATTCCCCATTCCACGCCGAGAGCTTTCACATCGTCGTTAGAATGGCATTTCTCAAATTCGGCAGATAGTTCCGTGGGGAAGTCGATGTGGAACGTTTTGGGAAGCATCGTACAGTGGCTCATCGTGGTGAGCGGTTTGATACCAGGAATGACGGGAATCGTAATGCCTTCGTTGCGTAGGCGATCTACGAAAGCAAAGTACTTCTTGTTGTCGAAGAACATCTGTGTGACGATATATTTTGCACCCGCCTCAACCTTGGCTTTTAGGTGCTCAATGTCGGTGTCGAGATTCATGGCTTCCTCGTGCTTTTCAGGATAGCCAGCCACACCGAAAGTGAAAGGCGTAGCTAAGGGATCGCACTCCATATCGCCGAGCAAGTGGCCTTCATTGAAATTGTTCACTTGGTGGCAAAGCTCGATGGCATGGGCGTGTCCGCCAGGAGTAGGGATGAAGCGATTCTCACCGCGTGCGCGGTCGCCACGTAGGAGCAATAGCTCGTTGATACCTAGATAAGACAGGTCGATGAGTTCGCTTTCAATCTCTGAAGCGGTGAATCCGCTACAGATAATATGGGGTACGGTGCGCAGTCCGTATCGTTCTTTAATGGCAGCGGCAATAGCCACAGTGCCAGGGCGGTTGCGCACGTTGAGTTTGCGATAGGTTCCGTTGCCCACTTCGCTATAAATGGTCTCAGCACGGTGAGTGGTGATATTGATGTAGGCAGGATGGAAGGGCATCAAGTTGTCGATGGTTCGATAGATGCTCTCCATGCCTCGTCCACGCAGGGGTGGGAGTACTTCAAAGGAAAAGTAGGGCTGCTTGGTCATTGTCGAGTAGTGTGTTTATTTAATCTTAATCTCATCGCCCACGCGGAACACGTAGTCGCTCGTGATAGGGTTCATCTTGCAGAGAGAAGTGAGGCGGATGCCATACATCTGTGCGATGCTATAGAGACTTTCGCCCTCGCGCATCACGTGGTAGCGGCGCTTCATCGAACTATTAGCCTTTTTGCGCTTCTTGCCAAGATAGACCACGTTGCCTTGGCGTAGGCGATACGTTTGGTCTACATCGTTGTATCTGCGAAGCTTTTCTTCTTTGATGCGGAAAATGCGGGCAAGCGAAGCAAACGTGTCGCCCGAACGAGCTATCACATAGTACTGTCCGTTGCAGCGGCGCACTTCGCGGTCGAAAGCCTGTTGTTGTAGTTTCTGTTGTTCCTTACGTTCGCGGCGTTCGTCGAACCTTTCGTGATGGTGTTTGCCGTCGAATCGTTGCAGATTATACTTTTCTATCAGATTGATGAGGCCTTGCGCATAAGTGGGGCTTGTGGCATAGCCCGCCTGTTTGAGTCCGCGTGCCCACCCTTTATAGTCTGTAAGGCGGAGGTCGAAGAGAAAAGCATAGCGGCGTCCTGTGCGCAGAAATTTGGAATGATCTTCATAGCTTTCGGCTGCCGAGCGATATACACGAAATTTATCGTCGGGGCGGTCGTCGGCCATGACCATGTAAGGTCCAGTCCATGTGCCGCCCACTTTGATGCCAAAGTGGTTGTTGCCTTTGGTGGCCAAACGGCTCATGCCAGCGGCACTCTCAAGCAGGCCTTGCGCTAGTGTGATACTAGCGGGAATGCCATAGCGCTTCATTTGGTCGACGGCCATGCTGCTATAGCGATCGATGTAGCGATCGTAGGCCGATGTCTGTGCACGGAGTGGTAGTGTGATTAGTGCACACAGCAGTAAGATGATGAGATTGCGTGTTGTCATGTTTGCAGTGGGTGGGGTTGCAAATGGCAAATTTACGCATAATTCCCGTTTCTTGTTGCTTTATGAGATATTTTTCTTCTGAAGAGTGAGCATAAGGTTCTTCCCCCTTAGTGCTCATAATATGAGATATATTGCTCGGCAGTGTGGTTAATCGCTACGTAACGTTTCTGTATACAAAAGAAAAGACTGCGAAACGGAGAGCTTTGCTCTGCCGTATCGCAGTCTTAATTGGAGGGAACACAAGGGGGAATCCCGTGAAGATTCTTTAGTAACGCAATATCTGCCCTGTGCGCAGATGAGCGTTTTGTGAAATTCGGTTGGTTTTGGCAAGTCTTTCCTCGCTCATGCCAAGCTTATTGGCGATAGAGGGAAGGGTCTCACCGCGTTCCACTTTATAGAAATGAGTGGCGGTCATGGCTACGGCGTCTTCAGAAGAAGTCTTCTTTGAGGCTAGGAGATTGCGTGTGCCGTTGTCGTTGCTATTTTTGTTGAAGGTATAGAAGTCGCCTGTAACGTCTTGTGCTGGGAAGTTGAAGAGCAACTCTGGATTGATAGGTTCTCCTGCCAAACGCGTTTCGAAGTGGAGGTGAGAGCCGAAAGAGCGTCCTGTGTTGCCGCCTAGGCCGATGGGTTCGCCAGCTTGCACCACCTGATCGCCTTTGACAAGTTGCTTTGAGAGGTGGCCGTAGATGGTTTCAAGCCCATTGTTGTGGCGTATTACTATGTAGTTGCCGTATCCGCCCTCATCGTATCGTACCACACGCACTTTTCCATCGAAGGCAGCCACGATGGTGTCGCCCGTGCATACTTTGATATCGAGCCCTTTGTGTACACGCTTGAAAGCAGGACGATAGCCAAAACGGCTTGTAACGTTGCGTGAGGGAGTGGGCATGCAAAATCCGCGAAGATCGATGCGATAGGTTTCTGGCACTTCGTCGCGCTTGTAGGGATGTGCACGATTGGTTACCCAACTGCTATATACATCATTGCTGAGAGAATTGTTGAGGTCGCGATCTACGGCACGTTGAATAGCTACGGAGTCTACGGCACGCAGACGGCGGTCGACGGGGGCTTGACGCGCAATCATGTCTTGGCAATAAGCCGAAGCGCCCATGCTAAGCATTATCACGGATAAGGCTGCACGACGCAGAAAAGTCATATTCATCGGAGTAAATTTTTATCTATGCGAACTTCCTATGTTGTACGCAGATGTACCTTGAATCATTATTCTTAGGTCCTGACACGAATGCACAAAATGGAATGTTCGCTTGCAAAGGTAATACTAATATTGCAAAATGAAAGACTATTGCGTGTTAAATAATGCTCATTTACAGCATTTTCGCGGTAAGTTGCACGGCTTTGTGAAAGGCTGTGGGCTGTCCAGGTACGGTGATGAATAGGTGAGTGGCAGTGGGGAAAAGGTGATATTTTGTGGAAATTCCCACTTTTTTCAACCGCTTGATGAAGTCGCGTCCTTGGTCGGCTAGGATATCGTGCCCCGCTGATATAAACAGTACAGGGGGAAGTTGGCGAAGCATCGTATCGGGCGCAAGTCCTATGGAAACAAACGGATTTTTTTCTTGTCCTTGAGCGTAGGCTTCGTTGAAGGCCTCGAGAAGTTCGGCATCATCGCCATAACCAAGGGCATAGGTTGTCCAAGAGTTGGTTGGTTCGGTAAAGAGCTTCATGACGGGATAGATGGGAATAACGGAATATACGCCCTCTGTACTCATGGCCGTGGCAAGTGCTAGATTGCCTCCGGCACTATCACCAGCGATGGAGATACGCGTTGTGTCGGCATTCCATTCCTCGGCGTGTTGTTTCAGATAGGCGAAGGCTTCCTTACAATCGGCAAGGGGGGCTGGGTAGGGATGCTCGGGCGACAGTCGATAATTGAGCGCAACTACGCAACACTGGGCTTCTTTTGCCACAGCGGCACAGAAGTTGGCGCAGCTATTGATGCTACCGAAACACCAACCTCCACCATGAAGATAGAGCAATATGGGCATCTTTTGGGTGGAGGGGGCGGTGGTGCTCTTTCTCCTCTGTGTGGATTGTTTCCTTCTCACTTTGGATCTAGGCATTTCTTCTTCGGATGGACGGAAAAGGCGCATGTTGGGAGTAATGTCCGTCGTGGTTACGCCTTGGGGCAGCGTGGGGCAAGTGTTCCTACTGCGACGGATGGCTTCTAGTGGAGCGGTGTTGCCGGCAATTCCTTCTCTGACAGCGAGCATTTGCGAGTGTTGAAGTCCTGGCTTCATGCTTTGCAGAAAGGCTTGCTCTTCTTGGAGCATTTTACGTTGTTCGCTACGGCTTGGAATTGTTTGCGCTTGTAGCAAAAGCGGCCACGCTATGCACGTGGCCGCTAAGAAATATAGATTTTGGAATAGTTTCATTTAGAAAATGTTTCTCCAATCAGAGGATGCATGTATGCCTCTGTATACTTGCATTGAAATTAGCAACCTTAGCTTTCTAGCTTGCGATAGCGGATGCGCTTAGGTTCTTCAAGGCCAAGGAGCTTGGCCTTGTTGATTTCGTAGTCGGTGTAAGAGCCTTCGTAGAAGTAGACGTTCCCATCGCCTTCGAAAGCAAGGATGTGGGTGCAGATACGGTCGAGGAACCAACGGTCGTGACTGATCACGACGGCACAACCGGCGAAGGCTTCAAGACCTTCCTCGAGGGCACGGAGCGTGTTGACGTCGATATCGTTGGTAGGTTCATCGAGCAGCAGCACATTGCCTTCCTGCTTTAGAGCTAGGGCGAGTTGCAGACGATTGCGTTCACCGCCTGAAAGTACGCCACACTTCTTCTCTTGGTCGGCACCAGCGAAATTGAAACGGCTCAAGTAGGCACGGGCATTAATGTCGCGTCCGCCCATACGCATCAGTTCGCTTCCTCCGCTTATCACTTCGTAAACAGATTTCTCGGGGTCGATGTCGGTGTGTTGTTGGTCAACGTAGGCTAGCTTGACAGTTTCGCCCATTTCGAAAGTGCCTGCATCGGGTTTGTCAAGTCCCATGATGAGACGGAAAAGAGTGGTTTTTCCTACACCATTGGGGCCTATCACACCTACGATTCCAGCGGGTGGAAGAGTGAAGTCGAGATTCTTGTAAAGCACTTTGTCGCCGAAGGCTTTGCTTACTCCATGGGCTTCAATTACTTTGTTGCCTAGGCGAGGACCATTGGGGATGAATATTTCGAGTTTCTGTTCCTTCTCCTTTTGATCCTCATTGAGGAGTTTGTCGTAAGAGTTAAGACGTGCTTTTCCCTTAGCTTGTCGTGCTTTGGGAGCCATACGCACCCATTCAAGTTCGCGCTCGAGGGTTTTGCGGCGCTTACTAGCCACTTTCTCTTCTTGCTCCATGCGCTTGCTTTTTTGCTCGAGCCATGAAGAGTAGTTGCCCTTCCAAGGAATACCCTCACCGCGGTCGAGCTCAAGAATCCATCCAGCTACATCATCAAGGAAGTAGCGGTCGTGGGTAACGGCAATGACGGTTCCCTCGTACTGATTAAGGTGTTGCTCGAGCCAGTCGATACTTTCAGCATCGAGATGGTTGGTAGGTTCGTCGAGGAGAAGTACATCGGGCTTTTGGAGAAGCAATCGACAGAGAGCCACACGACGCCGTTCGCCTCCAGAAAGGTGCTCGGCTGTCTGGTCGGCGGGCGGCAGACGGAGTGCATCCATGGCACGTTCTAAGCGGCTATCGAGATTCCAAGCATCGGTGGCATCGAGTATGTCTTGGAGCTCTCCTTGGCGAGCAAAGAGTTGGTTCATCTTATCCTCATCTTCATAGTATTCGGGCAAACCAAATTTTTGGTTGATTTCTTCATACTCGGCTAAGGCATCTACCACGTTCTGTACTCCTTCCTGTACAATCTCCTTCACTGTCTTTTGGTCGTCGAGGTGGGGATCCTGTGGAAGGTAACCTACGGTATAGCCGGGCGAGAATACCACTTCGCCTTGATAGTCATTGTCGAGACCAGCGATGATTTTCATCAGCGTAGATTTACCTGCACCATTCAGGCCGATGATACCAATCTTTGTGCCGTAGAAGAAGCTGAGGTAGATGTTTTTGAGAACTTGCTTGTTGTTTTGCTTGATGGTCTTTGAAAGACCCACCATGGAGAATATGATTTTCTTGTCGTCGGTGGCGGCCATTTTTATTTCTTTTTCAGGATGATGATTACTTTCCCTTGAGCGTCTTTGAGTAGCATCTCGCCGTCTTTGAGCTCAGAGGTTTTTACTTTTGAGAGAGCGTCCATGAAGGAACCTTCGTAAACGTCGTCAGGACACAACATCCGCGTCATGCCCATCTGTGAGAAGTCGGGCTTGCCATTGGCGAGTTTCTTCAGATTGATGCTTCCCGTAAGGCGGTTGCATCCTGTGAAACCATAGACGTTTCCTTTGGCTTGGTCGAAACCGAGGAATGGTGTCTCGTCAGAGGGCGTGATGCTCTGTCCGTTGAGGTTGATAACGTTCCACTCTCCTCCAATGGAGTAAGCTGATTTCTGTGAAGCGCATGAGCTAAGGAGCATCATGGCGGCAGGGATAATATAGAAAATCTTTTTCATTTGTGTAGCAATAAATGAGGTGATAAATAATACAACAACCACTCTTGTGGTGGGGTGGTTGTTGCAGATTTTTTTGTAAGTCTAAGGAGATGTCCGCTCGTAGCTTAGAACTTGAATCCGAGTGTAAACATCACGTTGTGACGGTCGAGGTCAAACTTCTGTGCGGGGAGAATGTTGTTGCCTTTGCCAGTGCCATCGGCCGTGGCGCGGAAGGCATATACATCGGCTTGCTGATTTTGGTATTGATAAGCCATGTCGGCATAGACGTGTTTGCCGCGATAGCCCATGCCGAGAGTGACTCGGTTGATAGCGCCAAGGTTTACGTAGTCGGTGTTGAGGCTATAAGCGTAGGATGGACTCTCGGTGAAAGTGTTGAGATAAGCCTCCTTTTTGAAAGGAGATGATACATAATTGTAACCTATTCTTCCGAAGAATCCCGGTGCGAAGCGCACTTCTGCTCCCATGCGGAAGGTCTGCAAGGTGTTGAGCATATTGTCGATTTCCTTATCCATATAGCGATCGCGAGTGGAGGAGGTGTAGCCATAGTCATACCAATCGTCGTAATGATAGTCGGGGTAACGAACCTGTGCCCCCGTGTAGCGGCTTACTTCATACTCCGCATCGAGAGCAAGATAGTTGCCTACGGTAGTGGCGAGGCTGATGCCCAATTTCCAAGGAGTGCGAATGCGGTAATCGAAGTCATTGACAGAATAGTCGGCTATGGTTCGTTCGAAAGTATTGCCGTTGTTGTCAGTATAGGCATATGGCGAGTTCATTTTAAGGTAAGCATTCTGCGTAAGGTCGTAGAAGATGGGAGTGCTTACGGAGAGGCCAATACGGAAGGGACTATTCTCAAGTGGGCGGAATATGACGCCAGCTTTGATATCGAATCCTGTACCAGTAAGTGATTCGTCATAGTCCATGTTGTAGGCAGCAGTGGCTCCCGTGTTGTCCACTAGATTCTCGTCGTACTCCAAGTGGTTACGCATGTCGACATTGTATACGCCTACGGTAGCACCAATGTATACGCGGTTGCTGATGTTGAACGACACGTTGAAGTCGTATTGTTGAATGCCGCCCCACTGAGCACGATTGTAGTTGTAGGCAAGCGAATTGCTAGGATCGTAGCCAGTAATTTTTCCGCTTACATCTGTTTTGGGACTAATCAGTCCAGCATCGTAAGCTGTGATGGCTGAGGGATTGGTCTGAATGTCTTTCTGCGAAAGGTCTAATGTTCCAGCCAATTCTTGAAACTGCCATGTTTGCGAAGCTCCATTGTCTGTGGAAATATTGTTGAGACCAATGAAACTTTTCATATTGCGGCGTTTCTGGTAGTTGAATCCAAAGTTGACAAAACGGAGTTTGTTGCCATTGTTTCCCATGTTGATGGCATAGACAAAACCAGCTTGGTCGAACGAACCGCGCGCTTTGTCAATGTCGGCAAATGCTTGTCCGTTGGGCTGAACCGTGGCGCTACCAGTGAAAGCTATATCGCTACGGCGATACATACCGATGCCAGCGGGGTTACTTCCCATTACGGAGAGATCGGCACCGAGGGCACTCATGGCACCACCCATGCCTACATAACGAGCGGTACCATTGAGGTCGGATCCGCTAAGAGCCTCTACTTTATAGATGTCTTGTGCATTCATTGTGCCGCAGAGGGCAAAGGCTGCGAGTGCGGCGGTATATTTCATTTTCATGATGAGATTCTTTTGAATAGGAATAGATGAGCTAGCTATTCCGGAGATACTCGTTCTTCAAACTAGTATGGAAGTACTAGAAGATGAAGTATAGAGAAGGTAGCTACGTCTAGAGAGTGTTGAAAAATAAAGATGCTTTGGGTGATGTGTGAGGGGGAGAACGATGTAGCTTATCTGCCACCGAAACCACGGCCACCACCACGACTTCCGCCACCTCCGCCGAAACTGCGGCCTCCACTGCCTACGGAAGAACCTCCGCCGAAGCCACGACTTCCGCCATTAGATGATCCGCTGCCGAAACTGCTACGCGAGGGCTGTGAGGGCTGAGAATACGTGCGGTTTGTATTGGTGTTATTCCATCCGCGATTGTTGTTGGAGGGTGTCGTGCCGAAACTGCGATTGCTCATGTTGCGGTTGCTTGTAGAGCCTGCGCCAAATCCACGGCCGCTCGTGTTGCCATAGCTGCGAGTGCCTGAAGAGCCTGTGCCAAATCCGCGACCGCTCGTATTGCCGTAGCTGCGAGTGCCTATGCCCATGGTGTTGCCACGTGAGGTATGGCTATTGCCCGTGAAAGAACCCGCACCGCGAGCGCCACCTCGAGCCGTCCATCCGCCTACTGGACCACGTTGAGCATTAGAGGGTAAGGGAGCAGGATGCCAAACCCAATGAGGACCGCCACCCCAGTAAGGACCATACCAGGGATCGTACCAAGGAGAGCCCCAGCACCATGACCAACTGCTATAATAAGGGCGCCAGCCGTACCAGCTGCCCCAACCATACCATCCACTCCAGCCCCAGCTCCAAGGAGAGCCGTAGCCATAGTAGAAGGGATCGTAGCAAAGATCGTAGTAGTCCCAATAGAAAGGACTGCTCACGATGACGCCCGCTCTAGGCGATCCGAAACGTACAATGCGTGCAGTACATGAACCATCTTCGTAGCCATCGGCATAGCCTTGGTCGTAAGTTTGCTGCGAGGTGAGCGAATCTGGGAGTTGCTTCTTGTAGTTGCGTCCGCGGCGGTTGTACGTATCAACGTCCCATTGTCCGTTGCTGCGTCCGTCGGCCCAATTACTAGAACTGAAGGATGCATCGTCGGTGGATATGGGAGTATAGGTAGACCGCCCAGAATTAGCAGTATATGTATCGTTGTATTGAACCTTGTCTTTGGATGACGGAACGAAGTACACGTCGTCATCCTGTGCATACGTGCTTACGCAAGTGGTGAGGCACATGGCTAATAACAAAAGTGACTTTTTCATTGTGTTCCTATTTTCAGGGTTATTCGTTTACTCTTTTATTATATAGAGGGGCTATTAATCCTTGTGATGTAAATTGCGTGTATAGAAAGTTTTTTTGATAGTAAATGAAAGGGCATAGCGGACTATGTGACTAAAATTACTGTCAAGAGGACGCTTCAAGAGCATGCATATCATACATCAGAATAAAATATCTTATATTTCAGAATGAATAGAACCACCTATGAGCAAGAATGATGCCTTCCCTGATGCTCGGAAATGGTTCATCCTTGGTAGATAGACCTATGTTCGGAAGTTACTCAGAGTGTTCCCTCAGAGGACTAAACATCGGCCTATCTTTGTGGGCAAAGATACGTACTTTTGTAGTCGTGGTTTGCATGGAAATGCGAAAAAAGTGGTCGGAATGTCTCCTTTTTTATGTTTATTAACTAGAAGCGAGCTTTCTTGCTGATTTTACGGCTTTTATGGTGTCTTTGTATGTACGCGTATGTGCGTGTCAAATTCGATTTCGTGCTTGAGAATACTTATTGTTTGCACTAGATAGTCGTTGATTTGTGAAAATCAATTAGTTGCAGAGTGTAGATAATCTCTGTTTGCTTGCATTTTACCCTGTTTTTGAAGAGAATCTATATTCTATGAAAAGCGAATAATTGCTTTTCTTCCTCTCTCTCTTTATGACTAAAAGCATCCATGGAAAAATGAGAATAGAAAGAGGGTGGACAATAGAATCATCGGGTGAGGGCTATCATGCAAGAAGAGTGCAAGCAAAAACATTTGCTTGCACTCTGTAATACGTTGAATATCGGTTGACTGACATGAAATAGTGTGATCAATCCACAGATTCCAAGGAAAATCCGATTATAAGTGTGCGTGAGGACGCTAATCGTGTGGCTACGGATTATCCTTGAAAGTAGACACGCTTTACTCGATTGCTCACAGAGGTGAGTACTTCGTAGGGGATGGTGTCAAGCACATCGGAAAGAACTGTGACAGGAAGATTGTCGCCGAAAATTTCCACAGAGTCTCCCTCTTGACATGGAATGTCGGTAACATCAATCATGCATACATCCATGCAAATGTTGCCTATATAGGGGGCCTTCTGTCCGTTGACAAGGCAGTAGCAACCGCGATTGCCGAGATGACGGTTGAGTCCATCGGCATAACCAATGGGGATGGCGGCAATGCGCGAATCGCGTCCGACAAACGAACGTCGCGAATAGCCTATGCTATCCCCCTTGGGAACATTGCGAATCTGCAAGATGGTGGTGCGTAGAGATGTGACATTGTGGAGACGACGATTGTCAATGGGATCGATGCCATAAAGCCCGAGGCCGAGGCGTACCATGTCGAGATGGCGCTCGGGGAATCGCTCAATGCCAGCACTGTTGCAGATATGGCGTAATATTTTGTGAGGAAAAGCTTGCTGGAGTTGGCGAGATGCCTTGTCGAAGATTTGGAACTGATGGGCAGAAAACTCATCGAAGTCGGGCGAATCTGAACCTACGAAATGGGAGAATACTGAGCGCGGAACAATGGCTGTCTGATGTTTCAAATGATCGATAATTTGAGGTACATCGGTAAGAGGATTGAAACCGAGGCGGTGCATGCCAGTATCAAGCTTGATATGTACAGGAAAAGCTTGTATACCTTGCTTTTCAGCAGCACGCACAAGAGCATTGAGGAGTTTGAAACTATATACTTCGGGTTCTAGGTCATATTGGAATAGCGTATTGAAAGCCGTCATTTCAGGATTCATTACGATGATTCCTGTGGTGATTCCTGCCCTGCGGAGTTCTGCACCTTCGTCGGCAACGGCAACGGCTAGATAGTCTACACCACGATCTTGCAAAGTCTTGGCAATCTCAACGGAACCTGCACCATAAGCTGAAGCCTTTACCATGCAAGTGATTTTTGTATCAGGTTGCATGAACGAGCGGTAGAAGTTGAGATTCTCGGCGATGGCTTCAAGATTTACGTCAAGTGTAGTCTCGTGAACACGCAACGAAAGGGCGGCTGCAATTTGTTCAAACCCAAACTTGCGCGAACCCTTGATAAGCACAATCTCGTGGTTGAGCGTGTCGAGCAGTCCGCTTTCAAGCAAAGCATTGCTCGAAGGGAAAAATGTCTTCTGGCAATCCTTAAAAGCTGAATGGGCAGCCGAAATTTCAGTTCCCACACCAATGAGGTGGTTGATGCCTCGGCTAGCTATCATATCGGCTACTTGTGCGTAGAGTTCATCGGATTGAAGGCCCGTCTGCAGGATATCTGAGAGAATGAGTGTTTTAGGCTTGTTTTCCTGTTCTGGACGGCGGTTCATAAAATCGAGAGCAATGTCGAGTGAAGCTACGTCTGAATTATAAGCATCGTTGATGAGGGTACACCCCCTTACGCCTTGAATCACCTCTAGACGCATTGCTACAGGTTCAAGTTGAGCCATGCGCTGGCTGATTTCTTCGGCAGAGATGTGTAAGTATAGGCATACTGCGAGGCAGTGAATACAGTCTTGGATAGAAGCATCGTCGGTGAATGGAATAGAGATGCTATGCTCTGTGCCTATGTAACGGTAAGAAATGAGTGTAGAGCATTGTTGTTTTTCAATCTTGCGAATAAAGAGTGTAGCATCGGCATTGCGAGTGGACCATGCAAGCGTATCGCCTGTGAAAAATGATGTTGCCATACATTCGCTAATGATGGGATCGTCGGCTGAGTAGACTACGGCATTGCAATCTTTGAACAGCGAAATCTTTTCCATACACTTCTCTTGAATGGTGGCAAAATTTTCTTGATGAGCAGGACCAATATTGGTCATCACACCGATGGTGGGCTGGATGATAGCTTTGAGTGCTTGCATCTCGCCTGGCTGAGAAATGCCAGCTTCGAAAATGCCCACTTGTGAGTGCTCACTGAGAAGCCATACACTTAGAGGCACGCCCACTTGTGAATTGTACGAACGTGGTGAACGCGTCACATGCATTGATGGCGAGAGCAGTTGGTAAAGCCATTCCTTTACCACCGTTTTGCCATTCGACCCTGTCACACCGATGACGGGCAAATCGTATTCCTCGCGGTGACGCTCTGCAAGGCGTTGCAGTGCCTTGAGTGGACTCACTACGAGCAGGAAATTTGCATCGGGATAGGTGGTGTCGTGATTCTCGGGAACAGTGCCTACCACGAAATTGCGTACTCCGCGGCGGTAGAGGTCAGCAATGTAATGATGTCCATCGCCAAGTTTTGTGCGAAGAGCGAAGAAAAGGGTCGTTTCTGGGAATGCAAGCGAGCGGCTATCAGTGAGAAGCCACTCAATGGTCGCCTCGGCTGAGCCGAAACGGCGAGCGCCGATAAGGGCGGTAATATTGTCTATTGTGTAGTGCATAGGTTGAATATGCTAATAGGTTTTGCTTACTAGTTGATGCATTGCACTTCGTGCTCATTGTGTGAATGTACTTGCGTATTGATAGAAAAGCCAGTACAGGAGGAGATGAGATGGAGTAGAGCTTGTTTTGTCACATCCTTTCTCACAATGCTAAATTTCCGTATTTCTGAATAAACGCCTGCTTCTTGGCTTCGAGCTTTTGGAGAAAGGCACGATGAGCTTCGCTATTAGGATTGATCGGTCGATGAGTTAGTGCTCGAAGCAAGGCAAGTCGCTCTTCGGCATAAGCAGTGAGTTCGGGCGTGAAAGCCCACTCGCGGAAACGCTCCCACACATAGTCAATGGTTTGCTGTGAGGGGTGAAGCATATCTGCCGCATAGAAACGATAATCGCGTAGTTCATCGCATACAATCTCGTAAGCAGGAAAGTAGCTCACGAAACTGCCAAACTCACGCTGCATCTCCTCTATGAGTAACAAGAGCCGAGCCTTCCCGAGCAGACTTTCGTGCATGCCGTATTTGGTGTAGCGGAAAGGGCTGAGGGTGAATACCACTTGCATGTGGGGTAACTCTTGGTGAACCTCCGAGAGAAAATAGTGCCACCAATAAACCATTTGCTTCAGTTCTTGTGTGGTTTCGTTAAAAAGGCGCGATGGCTGCTTGTGGCAGTTGGCCACGCAGTTGTGAGCAAATTTTCCTTCGGTGAGCCAATAAGTGTGGTCAGAACTGAAAGTAATGAATAGAGTGTCAATCCTTGCAAAGAGGTCTTTTGTTCGCGTCCATTCCTCCATAAGTTGCGATTCAAGTTGCTCTCGTGATGGGGCAGAAAATTGCGTGGAATACTCCCAATGGCGCCATTGTCCGTCGGAGGTCTGAAAGAAACCATCAGGGTGAACCGGTGCTGCAATGGACTCAGGTAGATAAGTGACTAAGGCATTGCGTATGCTCACGGGGTTGTAGAGGGGGCCGTGAGGGTTGATGCAAACTTGGCTCTGAGGCAGACATTCGGCCATGTGCAGGCCTATGTGGTCGGCAAAGCAAGAACCGATAAACATCGTGTGCGATTGGGGAGTGAGCTTTACCGATTCGGGGGGCAAACTTACGGGAGTGCTGAATTTCATAGGCAGAGTAAGCGCGTTGTCAGTAATAATGCGCAAAAGTACACTTTTTATCTATTTCGATGTAGCGTTTAGGGAAGAAATATTTCATGCCTTTAAACAAAAAATGTTTGGCAACATTGCGGATTTACGCTAACTTTGCCCATCGCTGCGAGGCTTATAGCGAAAAGTAAAGCCTTCAGACAGATGATGTATATTCTTATATAATTGAAGACGTATCCCGTGAGAATACTTTTTTTATCAGACATACATGGGTCGTTGCCTGCTTTGCAGCAGGTATTGGCCTACTACGATGCCCACCATTATGACCTTTTGGTACTACTTGGTGATTTACTCAACTACGGACCGCGAAATGGACTTTGCTTTGGCCTTGATCCTCAAGCTATTGCGGAAGAACTCAACCATAGAGCACAAAACATTATTGCCGTGCGCGGTAATTGCGACTCGGAGGTGGATCAAATGCTCTTACAATTCCCCATCCAAAGCACCTATTCCATGCTTGTAGACAATGGTATTCGCTTTTTCTTGACTCATGGTCACGTGTACAACGAAAAGCACATGCCTGAGGGACCTAGTTGCGATGTGTTTGTATACGGACACACTCATTTGCAGACCCTCAAAGAAGCCAATGCAGAGACAAGCACCCCAGTGATACTCAACACAGGGTCGCCCACCTTTCCAAAAGGTGGTAATCCTCCTACCTTTGCTACCTATTCCAATGGAATGCTAGCTGTGCGTACTCTTGATGGTACGGCTATTAGCAATTTGAAACTGCAATAGGCAGTGAACAATTGGTTAGTGAATCATAAGCGGGTCGACAGGAGGTCTGCGAATAGGATGTTGTCGCATAATATGCAAATTTTACAACTTCAAAAGAATTACTATCCCTACTAATAGAATAATGGAAAGACAAACTTATACTTACGACGAGGCATTCCGTGCTTCGCTCGAATATTTTGATGGTGATGAATTGGCCGCTCGTGTATGGGTGAACAAATATGCGCTAAAGGATTCCTTTGGTAATATTTACGAACAATCACCGCACGACATGCATCATCGCATAGCCGCGGAGATAGCTCGTATCGAGCAGAAATATCCCAATCCCTTGACCGAGGATGAAGTGTTCTCTCTGCTCGACCATTTTCGCTACCTCGTGCCCGCTGGTTCGCCTATGACAGGTATTGGTAACGATTTTCAGATAGCTTCACTCTCTAACTGCTTTGTAATAGGTATTGATGGTAATGCCGACTCTTATGGGGCGATTCTTAAGCTCGATGAAGAACAGGTGCAACTCATGAAGCGTCGTGGTGGAGTGGGACATGACCTTTCTGGAATCCGTCCGAAAGGATCGCCTGTAAAAAACTCCGCTTTGACTTCAACAGGAATCGTTCCCTTCATGGAGCGTTATAGTAATTCCACTCGCGAGGTGGCACAAGATGGACGTCGCGGAGCATTGATGCTCTCCATATCCGTGCGACATCCCGAGGCTGAGGACTTTATTGACGCTAAGATGACAGAAGGTAAGATTACGGGTGCCAATGTGAGTGTGAAGCTTGATGATGAATTTATGCGATGTGCCACAGAAGGTCGACCTTATCATCAGCAATTCCCCATTGATGCCGATAAACCTTTTGTGGAGAAAGACATCGATGCAGCTGCCCTTTGGCGAAAGATTGTACACAATGCATGGAAAAGTGCAGAGCCTGGTGTGTTGTTTTGGGACACTATCCTGCGCGAAAGTATTCCCGATTGCTATGCCGACCTCGGATTTCGCACGGTGAGTACCAACCCTTGTGGAGAAATACCCCTCTGCCCCTATGATAGTTGCCGACTCTTGGCGGTGAATCTCTACTCTTATGTGGAGCATCCATTTACGCCGCAGGCCGAATTTAACTTCGAACTCTTTAAGCAACACGTGGCTATGGCTCAACGCTTGATGGACGATATTATTGACCTAGAACAAGAGAAAATAGACCGCATCATCAAGAAAATACAGTCAGACCCTCAGAGCGAAGAAGTGAAACATACCGAGCTTCATCTATGGGAGAAAATTAAGTATAAGACAGCACAAGGCCGACGTACGGGTGTTGGCATTACCGCTGAAGGTGATATGATAGCCGCTCTAGGTCTGCGCTATGGTACTGAAGAAGCTACGGATATGGCAGTGAAGGTGCAGCGTACATTGGCTCTGAGTGCCTATCGCTCAAGTGTGAAGATGGCCAAGGAGCGTGGTGCTTTCCCCGTCTATGATACGGCACGCGAAGCAAAGAATCCATTCATCCTTCGCATAAGAGAATACGACGCCGAACTTTATGCTGAAATGCAGCAGTATGGTCGTCGCAACATCGCTTGTTTGACCATCGCTCCCACTGGTACAACGAGCCTTATGACGCAGACTACTTCGGGGATTGAACCCGTGTTTATGCCCGTATATAAGCGTCGTCGTAAAGTTAATCCCAACGACCCTCAGGTGCACGTTGACTTCGTTGATGAAACGGGCGATTCCTTTGAAGAGTTTATCGTATATCATCCTAAGTTTCTCACTTGGATGAAAGTGCAGGGGCTTGACACAGAGAAGCGTTATACACAAGAGGAGGTTGATGAACTCGTAGCTCGCTCTCCTTATTATAAGGCCACGGCTAACGATGTAGATTGGCTCATGAAAGTACGTATGCAAGGGGCTATTCAGAAATGGGTGGACCATAGTATCAGCGTGACAGTGAATCTGCCCAATCAAGTGGATGAAGAACTAGTCAACCGACTTTACGTGGAAGCTTGGCGAAGCGGTTGTAAGGGTTGCACAATCTATCGTGATGGCTCTCGTGCAGGTGTGCTCGTTAGCACACAGAAGACAGATAAAAAGGAAAAGAAAGAAGAGGAAAAGGGCTCTAAGGCTGCCATGTTACTGCCGCAAGTGACAGAACGTCGTCCAAGCGAATTGGAATGCGACGTGGTACGTTTCCAAAATAATAAGGAGAAGTGGGTAGCCTTTGTAGGTTTGCTCGATGGCTATCCCTACGAGATATTTACCGGACTTCAGGACGACGAAGAAGGTATTGTTCTTCCCAAGACAGTGACAAAGGGACGTATCATTAAGCGAATTCTGCCCGATGGGTCGAAACGTTACGACTTCCAGTTCCAAAATAAGCGTGGTTACAAGATGACCGTCGAAGGACTCTCTGAGAAATTTAATAAGGAATATTGGAATTATGCCAAGCTTATCTCGGGCGTTCTTCGCTATCGAATGCCCATCGAAAATGTGGTGAAACTCGTCAACTCTTTGCAGCTCGAGAGTGAAAACATCAATACGTGGAAGGTGGGTGTGAGTCGAGCTTTGAAAAAGTATGTGACCGACGGTACCGAGGCCAAAGGACAGAAATGTCCCAATTGTGGCCATGAAACGTTAGTATACCAAGAGGGGTGCCTCATCTGTAAACACTGTGGCGCAAGCCGATGTGGATAAGCAATCACCTAACGGGCGGGCTAGCGAAGAGATTTTAATTCAGCATTCGCAGTCCGCCCGTATTTTTCTTTGATAAAATAGTGTGCAAGGCGAATGCAGTGAAATATCGCTTCAAAGCTGAGTTGCAATTCATCATGTAAAGTTCTCAATAAATATGACAATTACTCTTCCTACGCTCCGATTTTATGCCTACCACGGCGTCTTGCCCCAAGAACGCAAAGTGGGTGGTGACTATGAGCTTACACTTCATCTCCAAATTGACAATGATGATGCTTACGAAGCGCTCTGTTATGATGAGCTAGAGGGGACGGTCAATTATGCCGAAGCCTACGAACTTGTGAAACAAGAGATGGAAAAGCCTTCGCAGCTACTTGAGCATGTGGTTGCTCGTGTGGCTCGAGCACTTATTCGAGGTTTCAGTAAAGTGCGTGAGGTACAGGTCGACCTCACCAAGTGCGCTCCTCCCATTCACGGATTTAGTGGTCGTGGAGCTAGTGTAAGTTATTCTTTGCGCCGCAAGCTATTTGCTTGGGATTTCGATGGAACCATAGGTGATACTCATCAAGGTATCGTGCGAACCATGAGTGAAACATTCCGCCAAATAGGCTTTCCCGTGCCTAGTGCTGAGGCCATTTGTCGCACCATTGGCCTCCCACTCGCCACGAGCATAGAGCAACTCTCAGGGCGTCAGGGGACAATTATTGATAAAGCCGTGACATTATATCGTCAGTTGTTCGAAAAGATAGGCTGCGATGGGGTGACCATCTTTCCTAGTGTGGCCGAGGAGATGCGTCGTGAGCATGAGTTAGGATATTTCGTGGGTATAGCCACTAGTCGTGGTCACGTGTCGGTAGAGGAACTATGCAATCAGTTAGGCATCCTTCCTTATATCGACTTTATTGTGGCTTGTGAAGACGTAGCCGCGCATAAGCCCAATCCAGATCCCGTGCTTCGACTCAACGAACTAACGCATACGCTACCAATCGATACGACCATAGTGGGCGATACAACTTATGACATCGAGATGGGAGTGAATGCGGGGGCGACCCACCTTATTGGCGTAAGTTGGGGCAATCATACTCCGCAGATGCTCCGCGATGCTGGTGCTACGCAGATTGTGATGAGTTTCGAGAAATAGGACAATCCCTACTGCGAGAATAGATACCTCTGTATGCGTTACTATTTAATAGATGTGTATGCGGGAGAATATGCCTATTCTTAGAAATAGCCTATGTCATGATACAAAACATTTCTCAACAGCCTCATGGTAAGACCACCATAGGTACACTCATATCGGCTTTCTTATTATTGTCGGTTACAGTAGCCGCTTCGGTGTGGTATGTGCTGCGGTCAGCAAGAGATATGAGTCGAGTCACGCAGACCGAGGCCATGGTTACCAAACAACGTAAAGCGATTGACCACCTGCTTACGCACTTGCTCAATGCATCTACACAAGGTGCTACTGTCACGCTAAAGTATGCAGATAATGCAGAATTGACGCGTTATTTGCAAGCCTCAGCACAGGTCGATACAGCGCTTGCAGAACTAAAAACAGTTGTCGCTGATAGTATGCAGCGACAACGAGTAGATTCCTTGCAGACCTTAGTATGGTTGAAGCGTGATGGTACGGTGCGATTGGTCAATGCTTTGCGTCGAGAAAATCATGTAGGTAGTAACTTGCAACAACAAATCGAGGCTTTGCATCGAAATAATCGTCCTGTCACGATGAAGATAGAGATTCCTGTGGTAGAAAGGGGCGAACAAGTGGTGATACAGCGACGCAAGCGTGGCTTCTTTCGCAGATTGGGGGATGCTTTTCGGCGTGCAAAGGACGACACAATTCATTCTTCCGTAGTGCAACATGAGTCAGTGAAAGATACAGCGCAAAGGCAGATTGATATAGCCGATACTTTGGCTCATATGCTTACAGATGTGCATCGTGACATGCAGCGCGATTCTCTTTCGCATGTGCAGCGTATATTCCATAGGTCTGACGAGCTGAGAGCTGCTTCGCTCGTTCTGACACATCGTATCACAGCGCTCATAGATAACTTTACATCTGCCCAACAGCGGCTCATTAGTCAAGCGTTTGATAAAGAACGCTTGCAACGACGAAATGCTGCTTTCCGACTTGGAGGAATGGCTTCGCTTGCCATCTTGCTATCAGGACTGCTACTTATATGGTTATGGCGCGACATAAGAAGGGCTAATCGTTATCGCAAAGCACTTGAACAGGCCAAAGAGCGAAGTGAGCGTCTTATGACGCAGCGCGAAAGGCTCTTGCTCACAATCTCTCATGATATCAAGGCACCTGTCAACACGATTTTGGGCTATTTGAAGTTATTGCCATATAAGGTAAAAAATCAGCATTCGGAACTTCAAGCTGTGGAAACTTCTGCCCAGCATCTATTGCACCTAGTAATGGCCTTGCTCGACTATCATAAACTTGAGGCTGGAGGTATCGCTGTGAAGAAATCCTCCATGGAAATGCATCTTTTGTTACACGAGGTGGTAGAAGCTTTTCATCCTCTCGCTCAGCAGAAGAATTTGTCATTGCATGCCGCTGTTGCCATCCCATCACCTCTTTGGGTGCTGACCGATGCTCTTCGCCTGCGGCAAATTATCGAAAATCTTCTGAGCAACGCAATTAAATATACGATGCAAGGGAATATCACGCTCCGAGCTGATTGGGATGATGCTCTGCACCAGTTACGCTTGTGTGTGGAGGATACAGGTTGCGGAATGACACAGGCTGATTTAGACCGCATTTTCATGCCATTTATTCGTGTCAAAGGCAGTGAAGGACAGGAAGGCGCAGGCTTAGGGCTTAGCATAACGCGTCAGTTAGTAGCCTTGCTCGGAGGCACATTGGAGGCTCATTGCGAATTAGGGCATGGTAGCCGATTCGTACTGACATTGCCTTTGCAGAAGTGTCAGCCATCTTCCGTGCATCATCAAGCGGAAGCAGAGGAAACGGATGTTATTGTTCAAAATAAGGAACTAGCCTCTCCCCTTGCTCATGAAGCCCCCCAAGAGAGCAATAGTCCTATTCTTTGTGTTGTGCTTGATGACGATTCACTGCAACTTCAGCTGACCGAAGCCATGCTGCACAATGTATTGCCCGAACATTCGGTCGTGGAATCATTTACAGGGGTAGGGCGCATGCTCAAATGGCTCGATGAGGGACATTGCCCAGCATTCATCCTAACAGATATTGAGATGCCTGAATCCTCTGGCTATGAAGTGCTAAACTCTCTGCGTAATCGCGATTATCTAGCCCAGGTGCCCGTGGTGGCTATGACTTCCCATCTCTTGGTGCCCGTTGTCGACTTTAAGCAGCACGGTTTTGCCGACGTATTGTTCAAGCCATTTACGCAAAATGATATTATAAGGGTCTTCACTCATCATCGCGACTTTATTGCTACGGAGAAACCCACGCTACAATCAGGGCCTTTGGCTGCTCTGACAGCTTTTGCCGAGGGGGATGCCCAGGCCGAGGAGACCATACTCCGTCAGTTTGCGAGCGACTGTCGCGCACACCTTCAACTGCTTGAAAAGGCAGTAGCACATCACGATAAGAGCGCAGCTTGCCGAGTTGCTCATAAGATGCTGCCCACCTTTACCCTCATCGGTTCTCCGGTGCTGTCTGCTTTGCAAACGTTGGAGAAGAATAGGGCTGATGGCCTTTGGCAAGACAATGACGCTACGCTCTGTCAGCAAATTATAGAACAACTCCGTCAACTGATTGCGGAGCCACTACTAAACAATAAATCCTAGGCAAAGATGGGGTATATTTCTTGGCATGTGCAAGAACGCTTCCTCGCATGCTAAGAAAAGAACAAGAAATAGCAATTAGTATAAATAATACACATGGTCACACATATATTAATGGTCGAAGACGACCTCACCTTTAGTACCATGCTTAGCACGTGGTTGCGAAAGAAAGGCTTTGAAGTGAGCTGCGCTTCTAGTGTGATGGCAGCGGTGAAGATGCTTTTGCACGGAAAAAGCACTCCAAGCATGATTCTCTCTGATTTGCGCCTCCCCGACCACGATGGCCTTTATTTGCTAGAATGGATGCAACGTGAGGGCATGCACATCCCTTTCATTGTAATGACGCACTATGCTGATGTGCAAAATGCGGTAGAGGCAATGAAACTTGGTGCTGCCGACTATATCAGCAAACCCGTACAGCCCGACTTGCTATTACAGAAGATACAAGCCGCTTTGGCTCTTTCTAGTCAGAGTGTGCCTAGCAAGATAGCGAGCCGTAAAGGGGAACTTCCGCCGTCGGCAACTGATGCAGCAAGATTATCGTCTAGTAAACCCACTGCATCAGGTAATGCCCCTAGTAAAGTTCAAGGGATAGAAGGACATTCGCTTGTAGCTTGTGAACTTTACAGATTGGCAAGCCTCGTGGCACCTACTCCTATGTCTGTATTGATTATTGGGGCTAGCGGCACGGGCAAGGAATACGTAGCTCATCGCATCCACGAGCAAAGTACTCGTTCGGATGGTCCTTTCGTGGCCATCGACTGTGGTGCACTTACCAAAGATCTTGCAGCTTCCGAACTCTTTGGACACGTGAAAGGCGCTTTTACAGGAGCCGTGACGGATAAGACAGGGGCTTTTGAACAAGCCTCAGGAGGCACCTTATTCCTCGACGAAGTGGGTAATCTTAGTTACGATGTGCAAGTGCAGCTCCTGCGTGTGCTCCAGGAAAGACGCATCCGCCGAGTGGGGAGTATAGACGAGAAAGTGGTCGACATACGTTTAATCTGTGCCACCAATGAAAATCTTCCCGAGGCAATCCGTCAGGGAACTTTTCGCGAAGACCTCTATCATCGCATCAATGAGTTTACTCTCCATATGCCTTTGCTTCGTGATAGGGGCAACGATGTGATAGAGTTTGCTCGTTACTTCTTACAGAGAGCCAATAGCGAATTAGGACGAAGCATTGCTAACTTTACTCCTGAGGCTCAAGCCGCTTTGCTTCGCTATTCATGGCCAGGAAATCTGCGTGAGATGCGCAATGTTGTAACCCGTGCAGCCTTGCTGTCCGAAGGAAACAATGATATATCGGAAGTTCAGCTTGATTTGCCTGTTCTATCGCCTACAAATCAACTTCATGCTGCCAATGTGGCTTTGAAGCCCTCGGTGGATGAAGAACTTTCGCGTATTCGCGAAGCTCTGCAGATTACGGGCGGAAATAAAAGTCGTGCAGCCCAACTCTTGGGCATCGACCGCAAAACGCTTTATAATAAGCTGAAGCTATATGGCGAAGAAGCATAGCGAACCATGACAAATTGGGAAAGAGTGTGGAATCCTCTCAGAATGGGGAAAGTGGGGAAATATTCCCCACTTTCCCCACATATTCCCCAATATACGAAGTAGCTGAGAATTTGAAAGAATGTAGTAATACTGTTGATAATCAGTAGTAAAGCGTAAAGTAGCGTCTCTTTGGCACGCGCTTTGCGCTTTATTTAGGCAGAAACAATCACACAATCACAACAACTAAAAACAATTGAAGATTATGAAAAAGTTCACGATTTCTGCCATTCTCGTTATGAGCGTTGTAATGTTAAGCAGTGCTGCATTTGCTGGCACCACATCTGCTAACTCACGTGGCCTGTTGATAGGTCAGTCATCCGAATGGGCATCCGACACAGTCGTTCCCACTGACACAGTAGTTCCTCAGCAGAAAGACACTACCGAAAAGACTGAAACATTCTGCCTGGCCGACACCGTAGTGCCCACCGACACCATCCAGCCAGAAAAGAAAAGCGAGGGAAAGAGCGAAGAGCAATCAAAAATCTCTTTGGCCGACACCGTAGTTCCTGCCGATACGCTTACTCCCGAGAAGAAAAAATAATGTGTTTTGTACACTAAATAGGCAATAGCCTTTCGCGTAAAATAATAGCTTCAAGTATCGAAAACAAAAGAAGTGAATTGGATTCCTAGATTAAGTGTAATCAAGGCTTCCGATTCGCTTCTTTTTTTGATAGCTCTTCTATAGCTTCATCATTGATTTTCAATATGTGCTATGTAATGACGCAGAAAAGTGAGGTCACGTTCTTCCTTACTATTCGCAGACGTTCTTTTTTTCGATGCAGTCTGATTTTTTCGTTTTCATGTTCAAAAACATTCCATCGATAAGCTTTTTTATCCGCATAAAGCTATTTTTCGACCGCGCAAGATAGATTGTGGACAACTTATACACGTGATAGCCTTGGGGCAGTGGATGCATCCTTCCTTTTTATGTAACTTTGTGTCTAAATAGGACTTTGGCTCAGCATTGAAGCAAAATTCATTGCGTTCGCCTCTAGCATAAACTTCCATTGTCAAGTAGAATACAATTATCTTATAATCACAGAAAAACATGAAACATCTAGTACTTCTTTTGTTTGCCTTGATGTGTTGTACATCGGCATTGGCACAGCGTGATTCGCGCTATCATTACGAGGGAGCTAATAGTGGCACTTATGGAGAGTCGCGCCGACGGATACAGTGCTCCAACTGTGGAGAATTTTATCCCGCAGGGGTGCAGCATATGTGCTTGAAGAACGAGGGCAGTAGTTCATCCTCTTCATCATCATCGTATCCCACGGATGGTAGCGACGTGTCGGATGCTGTGGCCGATGGCTATTTAGCCGGCAATCCAGAGTTACTTATTAATCAGACGGGCATCAAGCCTCAGGCTACTACCGATGAGGAGGAAGGCGAATCGAACTCTTCGCAACGGAAAAGCAAGAACGATGAAGACGATGATTCCTGGATATGGGGGCTTGTCATTGCTGGTGGCCTAGGATTGCTTTGGCTGAAAAATCGATAGAGAACTGTGGACAGAGGCGCGATACATAGCTTTCGCTTCTCTGATAGTTACGCCAAGTATCAGAATTAAAAAGTTGAAATAAGTTTGTGGGCAACGCACGACGTGTCGGCATAAGGAGTAAGGCTCGATGTAGTCTTACAGACAATCTCATGTCGATGCAGAACGCGTTGCCCACAAATAGTGGCAAGTGTAAGTAATACCGATGTGAAATGGGCTGTAATGCGAGCGCGTATGAGACGAGTAGATGAGGGTTGAAAAAGTATCCAATTCGAGGCATCTAGGCACGGATAGTCTTATCCTCGCGTTGCATAATAATCCGCTAGGAAGAGAAAACGTATTTAGATATTATTGCACAAACTTTGTGTGAATTATACAAAATACATTATATTTGTAGCGTAGAAATGAGTATTAACCGCTATGAGACAATTTATGAAATACTTTACTTCCCTACTTGGTAGCCTCCTACTGCTCAGTATTTCGGTGATGAAAGCGCACGCTTCCGTGTGCCTCGAAACGATAAGTCATGTGCTGAAGCAAGAGCAAACTGCCGACAACGGCATAGTGCCCTTCCCTGGCTTCGAAATAAACATTGAGCGCTGCTACCACTATTGTGATGGCGTGCGCGTAGATCTCTTGTTTCGAAATACTACGAACGCTACCAACAGCATTACCCTTTTTGGCACAAATTGGTCTATTCCCGCACAGAAATCCACTTTTGCCGATGCCGAAGGCAACCTTTACAAGGCGCAGATTCGCAAGGAGTCGGAAGAACATTGGACCTCTATCGAGACCGACCTTCACGTACCCGCAGGACTTGCGCTCCGTACTTCGGTAATGATTGAAGGTGTGTCTGACGAGCAGACGGAACTCGCTCTGTTTGACCTTCGCGGTGCGGAGTGTGGTCCACATTATAACACGTATCAAGCCATTGCTCGCAACATTCCCATTGAACCCTATCCGCAGGATGGGACAGATGGAATAGGTTGTTCGATGCCAAGCATCAAGCTCAATCTAAAAAGCTGTTTGCGCGATGGCAATATAGTAAGGCTGAAGTTTACGGCAACCAACACTGCACAGAAGGCCATTCCCACAAATTTTGCAGCCGGAAGACAAGGCGTGTACGATGCAGCTGGAAATGTTTATTCTAACGTAGGCATTGTTGTGAACAATGGTCCTTTTGAAAGCACTCCGAACTTTCTGCCTGGCATTCCTGTGCAAATAGTCATAGAGGTGAGAGATGTGCCGCAAAGCCTTCAACAATTGGAATTGGTAGGCTTTACTCTTCCTTATTACGAAGATCTAAAGTGGGGCATGCTATTCCGTAAGGTAGATATTATCACGCCTGCTCCAAAGATGAATACAAACAAGAGCACCCCTGCTCGTGCTCGCATCAATACACGCCGATGAAGATATTCCGTTTTCGCCCATTTCTTCTCTCCCTTGCCCTTCTGAGCACGTTCTCGGCTTGGGCTGCCGATCGTCGACAAGTGAATGTTGAAACGGCGGGCACTCTGTCTGAAATCATCACGGCTGGTGCGATGGAGCAGTTTACGAAAAAGTGAAGTCCTACAACAGCGATGACACCTTTTGGGAACTTATCTATTGTCCCCCAGGCAAGGTGAGCGTACGTATCCCTTCATGGTGCGAAATCATCCGCATGAATTTGGCTTATCTTCCCATGTTGCGGGAGATACACTGTGAGGGGCGTAGATGCCCATCGTTTAGCGATGATTTTTATGAAGGTGTGGATCTCAGCCGCATCACCATCTATGTGCCCGATGGCGAGGTGGAGCAATACAAGGGTGGCTATGGTTGGAAAAACTTTCCCCACATTCTTCCGGAATCTACTGCGGGGATAGAAGCCGTTACTCTTCCGACGGATGAACTTCCACAGGCTATTTATAACTATTGCCGGTAAAACTCAAAAGAGCATAAATCTGAATGTTGTACGATAGCAACAAGGCAATAGGCAATGATTGCCGATGAGATTTGGATTCTCACAGCATTCTCTGTAGTACCCCAAAACTTCTTAATCTTGAGGTGCTGCTTTAGCCATTTGAAAAACAGCTCTATCTGCCATCTGTTCTTGTAAAGGTTGGCGATTTCAGGAGCTGTTAGATGAAAAGCATTTGTTAGGAAAGTAAACTCCCTACCTTGCTCTTCATCATAGAATTTGACGAGTCTGAGTTTCTCCAGATACTTCCAGAAAGCGAAGTCTTCAAAGAAGACGGTAGTCACGATTCTGATTGGCAGAAGCAAATGTCGTTTTCGCAATAGGCTTACGCCCTAATTCAAGATGGTATTGTTTTGCTCTATGCGCTTCAAAAGCAACAATCAGATCTTGCAAACTCTCTCGATTACTCAATTTACCAAACATCATAGCAAGCAACTGATTCCAATAAGTGAAATGCTTCACATAGCCGTTTCCATCATACTTGTCAACCAAATGGCGAAACTTGTTATTGTCGAAAAATTCTATCAATTGGGCGAAAACGTATTTGTCTTTGTTCATTATGCAGTATCATTGATAACTGCAAAAGTACAAATTCAAATCGTCGCACCCTTAAAATCTCATGCAAAAGACTGTTTTTCAATTAATTCAAAGAGCGATTAGTCCACTTTAACGGGACAGTAGTGATGGCCAATATATAACTGGTGAGAAAACACCAAGGCACTATCGCACCCCAGCACTGCTAAAAGCTATAGTAAATATCAAGATGATTGATACCCAAGGTTATGGCATTCACGAGATGTTTGTGAGCCAAAAGGAACGTTATCTGCTAATGCCTGATTATGACAAATCCACAGCAACAGAAGTTGTCTTGGCCTTGCCTGGTACAGTTATTGATGAGAATTATAGTCTCTTACTATTAGAAAACAAAAATCTGTCTCTTACAGATGCAGTTCTGTTAGACTCTGTACAGAAAGGCAAGCGCATATCGCCAGAAGCTATTGCCATGCTCCGCAAGCGCAAACTGATAGAAGGTCGTTTACCACATATCTTCATAGCAAAGGATATTGCCCAAGTAACAGACCAGAAGATAGAATATTCCAAGCACAAGGGATTGGACGACAAGAAATGCGAGGCATTGTTGCTTGATTCGTTGAAGGATCATGGTTCGTTGACGAAACCTGAAATAGTGCGTCTGCTTTGGGATGTGCTGTCTGACCAGTTGGACGACAAACAGAAGAACAATAAATTGGATTATTTGCTTAAACGATTAAGGAAAGCAGGAAAAATATGGACTGAAAGAAATGAAGTTACTTCCGTATGGCACCTCACGGAAAAATAGTTAATTTCCGTGAGGTTACAAGCACATTTCCGTGAGGTATAAGCCAAGTCTACATATGTAATATGTATTTATGCTGACAATCAGTCTATTACAGTCACTGGTGAGCTTGCGGAAAATTTTTATTTCAGAAAAATTCCGTGAGGTTTCCGCACATAAACCCTCAAAACAGACTCTTATTATGGAAGACATTCAAGAGAAATACAACCATCTTCTCCAGCAGAATGAGGCTATTCGTCAAGAAAACGAAGAGTTGAAATTGCTTCTACATGCGCACGGCATTGAATATAAGCCCAAGCATGCAGAAGAGAAGGATTCTGTATATTCACCTTTCACCTTTCCATCTGTCAAACTTTCTATAGAGGAGCGTGTTGCTATTTTTTTCATTCCTTATTCAAAGGCAGAGAAGATGTTTTTGCGCGAAGATGGTTCAGCAAAACAACTGGCAAGAGCGGTTACCAACCTGTCTGTATCAACGAGTGGAGGCGAGGCGTATGCGACAAAAAGAAATTCAAATGTGCAGATTGTCCTAACAGACATTTTGCGCCACTCACTTACCAAGACTTCTATCGCCATTTGGAAGGCAAAGACGAGAACTGTTGTGATGTTATCGGACTGTATGGCATAATGCCCGACAACAACTGTGCCTTTCTTTGCACCGATTTTGATGACAAAAGTTGCAAGCATGGCTATAAAGACGATGTCCTTGCATTTGTAGGAGTGTGCAAAGAATGGAATATTCCCTACGCCATAGAACGCTCGCGCTCGGGCAATGGTGCTCATGTGTGGATTTTCTTTGAGGAGCCAATACCGGCTTTCAAGGCTAGACGATTAGGAAATTCAATCCTTACAGAGGCTATGCGACATAATGGTCGTATGTCCTTCAACTCATACGACAGATTTTTCCCAAACCAAGACCGAATACCCGAAGGAGGCTTTGGCAACTTGGTTGCCTTGCCATTGCAGGGACAGGCTCGCAAAAGACGGAATAGTGTTTTCGTAGATGACGATTTCCTAGCGTACAAAGACCAATGGGCTTTCCTTTATAACATCAACAAAGTGAAAAATTCAGAAGTTGACATACTGCTAAACCTACATGTCTGTGAAGAACTTGGAGCACTCACAACTTCAAATGAGAGCAAACCTTGGGTAACTCCTATACCACAAGATATTTCCAAGGGTGATTTTTATTCCGAAATAGAAATCACCAAGGCCGATAAAATTTTATTGCTGTCCGCTAAAAGTTTTCGACCGATATAAATTAGGGCTGGATTCCTCGC
>ENA-ORRH01000433-ORRH01000433.1-human-gut-metagenome-genome-assembly--contig:-NODE-433-length-33838-cov-22.3905_pt1 | contig 33838 bp, 28 predicted proteins | sample MGYA00242173_ERZ509130 | MGnify/ENA primary metagenome ERZ509130 (study PRJEB26280, sample SAMEA2338633) | human gut metagenome | biome: human gut; feature: human-associated habitat; material: faeces... | reverse complement strand
CCGGACGGCAGCGGTAAAGCTACCGAACGGCAGCGGCAGAGCAAATGATGCTCATTCAGCGACGGTAATAGCTTCGTTCGCTGATGGTAAGATGAAGTGTTACTTTATACTTAATACTTCAAATTAGCTGTCTTGCTAATAAAGTATCTCGGTCTGCGCTTTACCTCCGTATAGATTTTTCCCACGTACTCTCCGATGATGCCGCAAGCAAGTAGAATAGCACCGCCGATAAACCATATACTTACCATCTCAGATGTCCATCCTGCAATGGCCTTGCCTTGGAAATACATCACTATGCCATAAACGATAGCAGCAAAAGAAATGAACATACAGATGAGGCCCAAGAGCGTGATATATTGTAGCGGACGCACAGAGAAAGAGGTAATACCATCAAGCGCAAAGCCAAGCATCTTGCGAAGCGGATACTTACTCTCTCCCGCGAAGCGCTCGGCGCGATCGTAATAGACCGTGGCAGTATTGAATCCTAGTGATGCTACCATGCCGCGCAAAAAGAGATTTCTTTCAGGGAAGGCCATGAGTGCCTGCAAAGACCGACGGCTCATCAGACGGAAGTCGGCATGATTGTATACCACGTTGCTGCCCATGCTCTGCATGAGATGGTAAAACATCTGCGCCGTAGTACGCTTAAACCATGTATCTGTAGAGCGCTCTTTCCTCACGCCGAATACTACGTCAATGCCCTTATTGTAGAGCCTCACCATTTCTGCGATGGCTTCTACATCGTCTTGTAAATCTGCATCAATTGATACCGTGGCATCACCATGTTCGGCGGCCCATTCTAGCCCCGCCCAAAGTGCGTGCTGATGACCCACGTTGTGAGCCAAGCTAATGCCCGATACTAGGGCATTTTCTTTTGATAAACGCTCTATGAGGCTCCATGTGGCGTCTTGACTTCCGTCGTTGACATAGAGTATGTGTCCCTCTGTGATAGCGCCTTCCGATTGCAGGTGGGCGATGATGGACGATAGGCGAGAGGTAGTCTCGCTAAGCACGGCTTCCTCGTTATAACAGGGTACTACAATGACTAATTTCATGAGCGTTTGAATACAAATTTTACTAATAGAAAGTTGACGGGCACGGCGATGGCAAACACGGGGATGGGGGCTAGCGCAGAGCGTATGCCCAACCATAGGAAAAGGTTGAGCAAGCAGATATGTAAGAGATAGTTTACACCGTGCGCTCCCGCCATGCCCGCAAATTTATTCCACGATGGGGCAGAGTGGAAAGTAAAGTAGGCTGTAAGATAGAAGTTAACTACAAAACTCGTCGCATAACCCACGGTGTAGGCTATGCTTAGGGGCATCCATGCTCTTAGCATAAGATAAAGCCCATAGTGGAGCGCTGTGGCAAATACGCCCACGGCTATGAAACGCACAAAAGCCAAGCGTGGATGGTTTAGCATGTGGCGGGAGATGCGATTCTCATTCATGGGCAGATGCGAATGGAGCGAAGCGGTAGAGCTTGATGTATTTATGGTCATCGCAACTGCGGCGATGGAAGTCTTTGACTAGCCCGATGCATAGGGTGGGGTAGCGCTGCTTAAATGCCTCAATGTCGTCATTGCCCACAAGGAGTAGTCCTTCCTTCGGATGGAAGGCTTCAAAGGGTACGACGCGGTTGCCTAAGTAGAAGTTCACCGTGAAAGGATGGAGCGGATTGCCTGGTGTGAAGTCCGTTCGGAAAGAATAAATGCGTCCTTTGGGAGCAAGTCGCTCCACATATTGAGCCACGCAGAGGTCGCTTTTCGTGTTGAGCACTAGGGGCTGATACAAGCCGTCGAGGGCAAAGAATATGCTGAAGACGAGGGCAAACATTCCCGTGATCGGACTCTTTCGTCCATTCTTAGCGAAGAATGCAATGCTCAGTATGGGGAGAAGCATAGCAAGCCATCCCATCACCGTGAGTGGCGTATGAGCCAATGCATTGTACATGGCTAGATTTTCTGCTGCATGTCGTCCTTTCGCAAAGAGGACTTCGGGAACAAAGCCCATTCTCAGTGCGAGAAAAGTCAACGTGAGCAGTGCGGCAATGCTCGCTAGCGTCCAACCAAAGGCATACAACACTCGGCAGTGATTTCTCCGAAGCCACATGACACCTTCTGCCATGTAGTAGGCCAAGAAAGGGTAAATGGGCAGCAAATATACGCTACGTTTGCTCTTCGGAATGCAGTAGAACACGAATATAATTATGAGGCTGAGCAGTGAAAACAATCGCACATGATCCATGCCTCTCAGTCGCTCCCAATATGAGTGATTTTGGACTTTAAAAGATGTCTTGTTCCATTTCCACTTTTTCCATTTCACTACAAAAAGCATCATTAGGGCGAGCAGCGTATAAGGCACAAAACCAGCCACAACTGTCATTACATTGTACGTCCACGGGTTGACATGGCTATCGTACGACATTTTGCCAAGCAGCCGGAGCACATTCTCCTCGTATATGAGGTGTAGGAATTTATCGCCCCCTTCTCTCCAAGCGGCAGCATACCATGCAACGGGTAAAATGCACGAAAGCACCCCCACGCCCACGAGTCGCAGTAATGGCTTCCAAAGTCCCATGCCTACCATCCAACAGTAGATGAGCGTCACGAGGCAAGGCAGCGCGGCTCCTACCGGTCCTTTGGTAAGGAAAGCTCCGCTCAGACAAAGCACTGCCAACCACGGCACACGTTTCATTCCCCGCTCAGTCCATCGATATAATGCATAGAGCGAGAGCACCATCATGCACGTAAGCACCATATCTACTCGACAAGCCACACCAGCTCGGTGTACCTCAAAATTGCTCAGTAAGATAAGGCTGCTTACGAGTGCTAGCCCCAAGCCTCTACGACGAGCATAGAAGCGAAATCCTGCTAATGTCATCATGCTTAGCGCAATGGCCGATGGCATACGTGCCGAGTATTCCGTCACGTAGCCTAAGGGAAGTGAACACAGTGCTACCAACCAGTGGAAGAAAGGGGGCTTATAGGCCATATCAATACCATTGTTGATGGGAAGCACCCAATTGCCTTCCTTTAGCATCGACAGTGCCACTACAGCTTCTCTTGGTTCTCCTCGCGTATTAAATAGCGTATCGCCCAAGAAAAGGAATAGCGAGCATAGGCACACAAGGGCGAGTAGCCATGTGAACTTATTTATACTAATATTTTCTCTAATATCGTTTGTGAACAGATTCATTGTACGAAAAGTTTCTGCAAAAGTACAAGATTTTTACGATAAATATTCTTTGACGTGTGAAGATGTTATTTCATGTGGTGAAAATGGCCTTGAGTATTTACGTATATCACGGGAAATGATTGTCCTGTGCGACATGTTGGAATGTACGTCTTGTCATCCTCGAATGTAGATTCGTGAAAGGCAAGACGTACATTTGTGGACGGCATGTAAGTCACTTCTCTCATCATACAACCGAAAAGAACCGCTGACCCCGAGTTCCTTTGCACCGCAAATGCTAAGTCAAGAAGAACAAAAAACTCGCAGCTTAAGTGTATTCCACTAAAGTTGCGAGTTTGATTCTTATTGAGGATGTATTTGAGGTATTGCCCCCCTCTTGAATAATAAGTACACAAGAAGATGAGTCACAAATTACATGACTCGTCGTGATAATATAAGAGGGCTAGTGTTCTTCATACCCTTTATGGGATTCAAAGAGAGAATATTACATTTCATCATCAGAGATGTTTTTACTTACAAAATACGGGCTTGTTGTTGCCTCTTACTAGATATGTGTGACGCAGTCCGTACTCTTGTCTGCCGCATTTTTTGCATTGAAATGCATTGCGTACTAACCACTTATGACCAATGGTAAAATCTTTCTCACCAATGCCATCGACTTCTATAAGATCAATCTTGCTCTCGTCGCCATTCACAGGGTCAGCAAAGATGCGAAAGCCTACATGGTCTTGCGGCTCGTCTGCTGCATACCAATGTTCTGAAGTGGGACAATCGTCCATGCTGTTGTAGCAACTTCCCATAGCAGCATACATGGTTTTCTTATCACCATACATCATGATAGAGGTAGTGTCGGCACACATTTCAGCCACGTTGCCACGCATATCATATACGCCTATCTTGTTGTGGGCGAGTTCTGCCACAGGGCGTTTTGTTGTGGCTTCCCAAGCCTCTTTGTCGCCACCGCCGCATTTGTAAGCCATGAGCCATTCATCAGTAGAAGGAAGACGGAAACGCAACGGCCAGCTCTCAACTTCAGCCTTATGATTGAGTTCAGAGATAAAGCAGAGAACATCGTTATAGCTGAGTCCTGTTGCGGGAAACTTACTCTTTGTTGTCCATCCCTTGGCATTGTTGGGATAGATAGCTGCCCACAATGCTTGCGTGGTTTCAGTCTCAGCCACGTATACAGCGGAAGAATCTGCCTCATTAGCAGCTAAGTGAAAGTTTAAAGAGATGCCATTAAAGTGCGCTTTCCACGAGCCTACATTGGAACATTCCTTGAAAACTTTCGACATTTCGTGCTTATGGTTTTCTTCGGAAGGGCGTACCTCTGTCAATCCGCATTTGCTACATTGATAAATATTGAGATACTGAGCAATATGGTAGAACGAAGTCTTGTCAATAGCTCCCACTTCTTCTTTTTTGCTAAGCACCCAGTTGTGAGGAGGACAGGGTTGTTCTAACCATTCCCATTCCGTGTATTGCTCTAAGAGTTCCTTGCGACTAGGGTTCTCACATAGTCTGTATAGAGAAATGGTCTTAGGCTGTATCGTCCCACCATTTTTCTGAATAGGATCGCCATACGTTTCCTCAGTAATGATACGTTCGTCTTCACAATCAGAACATTTAGTCTCAGAGATAAGAGATTTGATGGTAGTTACAGTCTCTTTGCCAACATTTTCTTTGTAATTACAGCGTATGCACGTATGCGAGATATTGTAAATAATGGTTTCCTCTTCTTGGCACCCATCCTTTGATTTTGTGCGTTTGATGCTATTATAATCAGCTTCACATCGGTCACTTTCCCATGCGTGAGGAGGACATTGGGCTTTGGACTGATCTTTGTCTTCCACCGTACGGGTTAATCCATACTGGCTTAGATCCTCACCACAGTCCTTGCATTTCTTGATGATGTTGTAAGTTTCCACCACCATATTGTCAGAGATGCGTTCGCGCTTGGTCACCACTACATACTCGTCTGTGTTACGATGGTAGCAACCATGTTCTTCTTTGGGCGTTAAACGTGAGAAATACGTATAATGATTGCCCCTTGACATAAGGTTTCCTTCCATATCATAGATATCAGCATATATATATAAGGAGTCGTCTATGGGGTTGCCCTCAGCATCATAATGCTTGTCTGCAAATGAAGTGATATCATTGGGTACGAATATACCGAAAGGAGACCAATCACTGCGCTTGCGACTAATATAGTTCACCATGTGTGTGCGTTCGGCTACACGTTCTTCTTCCCAAGCGCGATCGTCAAATTGTCCCTTGGCATAGAAGATGCGTGGATGTCCTTTGCTGTCTTTTTCGTCGAGATATTCGTAAAACATGCAAGGGCGTGTGCGTTTAGCATCATGATACATGTTGAGCCGCACGATAAAGGGCACTTTCCCTTCTTCATTGAACGATAAGTTGGGTGGAAGATAGCTCACACCGATGATATTGCCCGAGAAATCGCCTGCTTCAAAGTCTTCATCTGCATATTTCTTTACGGTGCTTTCCTTATAAGCTTCTGTATCAAACCCCCAATCTATATTTTCCAATATCGTGGTTTTAGCTTTGATATAAGCCATTTCCAATCCCTTGGAGGAGCCTCGAATCACTATATCTTGATACTTGTAAGGCGATTTGAGAGCTATCTTCCAATACACAGTAGAGGTAAATGTCTTGGGGGCGTAGGCCATGGTGTTGCGACGGAGTGCCTCGCGTGGAACGAACTGTTTGATCGGTTGGCGCAAGTCCTTCACTTTCTGTATGCAGCCCACAGGCTTCAGTTGTGTTTGATTCGCAAGTAGGTTAAACGGAGCTGTAAAGGTCGGATCGTTCCATAGTGTGATGTTTACGGTATAATCACCCGTGACGGAAGGGCCTCCGTCAAAATCGTAGTATTGTATGGTAACAATATATCCATACTCGTTGTCAACAAGAACCATGTCGGGCTCTATTTGCACATGAACTTTAAGGGCATACGCCTTGCTCACGCAGAGCAGAGCGTATGCCGCAAAGAGCAACATCGTGTGCAATATATGCTTGATGCTTTTCATATATCATGTAATGTTTTATCCAGGAAGGTTATCACGCCACTTTTGATTGAACCAATAGGATGTCAAGTAGAAATAATTTGTGCGATTACTCTCTATTTCTTCTTTGAAAAGGGCGTATACCATGCTTTCGTCTACTTTGGTTAGGTCGAGGACATCCACATTATAACCGCGTAGGTTGATAGTCTTGAACATCGAATTATTAGGCTTGAGGTAGTACACTTTCTCCCCATATTCGTCCTTTTCGCTATCCAATAGAATTTTTCCTGCAGGCATAGCTTCGTCGCGCGAATAATTGCTTTCAAATCGAATTTTGTATTTAAATACCAATACATTATCAATCAATTTTCCAAGCAGAAGATATTCTCTGTTTAGATAGCAAAGATAGAGACCAGAATTACCCTTTATCTTACCAATACGCCAGTTGATATATGACATGGAATCATAGCCATCATCATTGGGATCAATCCATCCGTAATAGTTGTTGAACACAGAGGGAAGGATATTTCCCTCCTCAGCTTTGACCATCACGCTTTTGCTAATGTAGCAGCGTTTCCCTTGAATGGTGGTAGTAACCCAATTTGGGTTGTCACCCATATCGTTAACTATCTGTGCTGCACATATCTGTCCTTGGGCATAAATGTATTCATTATCAAAATTATATTTTGCAGCCTTGGCATTGGGCGAAATGCGTACGTTGGCATAATTACCCTTTACGCGGTAGAGCGCCTTGGGCGCTTCAAAGGTGAGTTGGCTAAGTGCCTTTTGTGCCACGTTCATTTGAGCATACATGGGCAAGGCAACTAGTACCAAACAGATAAAACTACTAAGGATGTGGTTGAGATTCTTCATTGTATCAAAGTTTTATCCCAAAACTCCAACTGGAAATTTAGAGAAGGAGTCGGGGGTGAGGTAAAAATAGCCAGTCTGTTCTTTGTCTATTACATCTTTGAATAGCATATACACAAATGTGTCGGGTAGCTTGCAAAGGTTAAGCCACTGATAAGTGTTGCCTTGATCATCTTTATAATAATAGAAAAGGTCAGAACCGAGCTGAAAAGAATATACACGTTCGCCATCTTCTACTGTGCTGCTCATTTTGTATGTGCCAGGACGAAGAGGCTCACACTCGCCTTGGTTAACATTGTCTATTGCTACGCAGTATTTGAATACTAACACTCCATTTACCATTGCACCGAGATGCAGGTGGGCATAAGGACTACTGCCCCAAGTTTCAGCTATGTATAGGTTTTTGAAATGTGGTAATTTTCCAATTCTCCATTGTAGTTGGTTGTAGTCTTCTCCTTCGCTTTCCGACCAAAGGTAGGGCTTGTTATACACTGAAGGTAAGATTGTTCCACCTTGTGTTTTCCGCATAACAGTTTTACTTACATAGTATTTCTTCCCCATTTCATCGAAGGTGATCCAATTGGGATTGTTGCCAATGTCGTTGACTATTTCTCCACCGCAGAGACTGCTACTCCCTCTTCCCAAAGCCGATGTCGGAGGCAGAGATGCTTTAGCAGCCTTGGTGTTTGGAGATTTGCGTATGTTGGCATAATCTTTCTTTACCATATACAGAGCGTTAGGTGCTTCGAAGGTGAGAGCATTCAACTTTTGTGTGATGTTCTGCGCCTGCGAGCTAAGACAGAAAACGGCAAGAAGTAAAAAAATCAATCGGGGGGGTAGTTTCATTGTGATGTGGATTTAAAGATTTGTAATTTATCGTTCACAAATGTACTGAAATATCCAATAAAGAATCCTATTCAATAGGATGAAAGTACGTATTTTTGTGCAAAATCATTATTCTTAATGAAGAAGTCTAACTTTTCTATAGAAAAATATGCGGACTAAGATCGTTGTTTCATTTAACGCATCAAATCTAGCTTTCATCAACTTCGTAAATAATACTTTAAGTCTGTTCTACACCTTTGTTTAAAAAGAGAGTAAAGTACAGTTCAAAGAATGCTATCCTCAACATCCCCTCTTCAAGACAAATAGTGGAATGATATAGCACATTAGGAGCAGAAAAAAGCCCCCTTATCACCCGTGTGGGGGTGAAAGGGGGCTTCAAGCTTCTATGGCTTATCTTTCATTCAATTATTCCGAGATTAGTCGTTGCGGGGACGACGTGCGGGGCGGCCTTCGCCACCTTCGCGGCGTGGACGGCGTGCGGGACGATCTTCCCAACCTTCGGGCTTCTCTTCGAGCACGCGGTGAGAAAGGCGGAACTTGCCTGTCTTCTCGTCAATCTCGAGGAGCTTCACCTGGATGGTGTCGCCTTCCTTGATGCCAGCTTCCTCGACTGATTCGAGGCGCTTCCAGGCAATCTCTGAGATGTGGAGCAAGCCTTCCTTACCCGGCATGAACTCTACGAAGCAACCGTAAGGCATGATGCTTACTACCTTGGCATCGTATACTTCGCCTACTTCGGGGATGGCTACGATGGCACGGATCTTGGCTACTGCTGCATCGATGCTATCCTTGTTGGGACCTGATACTTGGATCTTGCCTACGCCGTCTTCTTCTTCGATGGTGATAGTTGCACCAGTCTCTTCCTGCATACCCTGGATGATCTTTCCGCCCGGGCCAATAACGGCTCCGATGAATTCCTTAGGAATCTCGAAGGCTTCGATGCGGGGTACGTGGGGCTTGAGTTCGGGACGGGGAGCAGGCATGGTCTCGAGGATCTTGCCGAGAATGTGCTCACGGGCTTGCTTGGCTTGTGCGAGTGCCTTTTCAAGGATTTCGTATGAGAGACCATCGCACTTGATATCCATCTGTGTGGCAGTGAGTCCCTTGGCAGTACCAGTGGTCTTAAAGTCCATATCGCCCAAGTGATCCTCGTCGCCGAGGATGTCGCTCAATACGGCATATTTGTCTTCACCAGGATTCTTAATCAATCCCATGGCGATACCGCTTACGGGAGCCTTGATGGGCACACCGGCGTCCATTAGGGCGAGTGTACCAGCACATACGGTAGCCATTGATGAAGAACCATTGGATTCGAGAATATCGCTTACTACGCGTACGGTGTAAGGATAGTCTGCAGGAATCTGGCCCTTCAGGGCGCGCCATGCCAAGTGACCATGACCAATCTCACGACGGCCTACACCACGTTGAGCTTTGGCTTCACCTGTTGAGAAGGGAGGGAAGTTGTAGTGGAGGAGGAAGCGCATGTAGCTTTTATCAAGTACATCGTCTACCATTTTTTCATCGAGCTTCGTACCGAGCGTAGCGGTAGCGAGAGCCTGTGTTTCACCACGAGTGAAGATGGCCGATCCGTGGGGCATGGGCAGAGGAGAGACCTCGCACCAGATGGGGCGGATGTCGGTGGTCTTACGTCCGTCGAGACGCTTGCCTTCGTCGAGGATGCAACGGCGCATAGCGTCGCGCTCTACGTCGTGGTAGTAACGGTCTACCATAGCATTTTTCTCTTCAAGCTCATCTGCTGAGAGCTCGGGGTGAGCTGCAGCGTAGCGTTCTTTGAAGTCTTCACGGATTTGGGTGAATGCATCCTCGCGCTGATGCTTGTCGTGGTCGCCTGCTTCAGCAATGGCATAGGCGGGCTTGTAGCACTCGTCCTTTACCTGCTGACGGAGCTCCTCGTCGTTCACCTCGTCATCATATTCGCGCTTCACGTCGGTGCCGAGTTCCTTAGAGAGTTCCTTTTGGAGTTGGCACATGGGCTTAATAGCTTCGTGTGCCACCTTGAGGGCTTCGAGTAGTGCGCTTTCGGGCACTTCGTCCATTTCGCCTTCCACCATCATGATATTCTCTTCGGTAGCACCTACCATGATATCCATATCGGCCTGCTTGAGCTGGTCGAAGGTGGGGTTGACCACGTATTCGCCATTGATACGAGCTACGCGTACCTCAGAGATAGGACCTTCGAAGGGAATATCGCTAGCAGCGAGTGCTGCAGAGGCAGCGAAGCCAGCCAAGGCATCGGGCATGTCTACACCATCGGCTGAGAAGAGCGTGATGTTGACATATACCTCGCAGTGGTAATCGGAGGGGAAGAGGGGACGGAGAGCACGGTCGACGAGGCGTGAGGTAAGAATCTCATAATCGCCTGCACGGCCTTCGCGCTTTGTGAAGCCGCCGGGGAATCGGCCTGCTGCACTGTATTTTTCTTTGTAGTCACACTGGAGGGGCATAAAGTCTGTGCCGGGCTGAGCCGTCTTTGCAGCACAAACGGTGGCAAGCAGCATGGTGTTGTTCATGCGCAACATTACGGCGCCATCAGCTTGCTTGGCCAATTTGCCAGTTTCGATGCTGATGGTGCGTCCATCAGGCAGCGAAACGGTTTTGGTTATCACGTTCATCTGATTATGTTTATGGATTTTTTGTTTTACCTTCTGTAAATCACGCAAAAGTAGCAAATATTTTTCGGCTATGGGTTACTTAGGTCCATCTTTTTTTATTTTCATGTGGAAAAGAATGGCTTGATGGGTAATAGATAGTCAGTAGAAACGCTTTTTGTATGGCTTTTTGCTTGTTTGATTTCCCCTTATCATCTATCTTTGCAACGATAAAGTTCGCAGACTTTATTATTTGCTAAAACACTCACTTTTGCTATGAAGAAGTCCTTTCGATATATTCCTACCCTTTTTGCACTATGCCTTGTAGTTTCTCTACTGTCGGTTGTGCGTGTGTATGCTCTGCAGGGCAGATGCAATCTGTCGTATCTTGAGGAGAAACTCACGATGCATCCTGCGGCATCGGCCGAAGTCCGTCATTCCCATTCTGTCACTGACCCTACAATGCAGGCCGAGCGACTCTTTGAGTGGTTCAAGGCTGCCTCGGGCTTCGATCGCACCTATCCACGAGAGAAAGTGTATCTTCACCTTGACAATTCTGCCTATCTCGAGAATGATTCAATTTGGTATAAAGCCTATGTGGTGAGGGCGTCAAGTTTGCTTCCCACTACGTTGAGCCGCGTGCTCTATGTAGAACTGTTGAATGCCGACGGACAACTCGTGGAAAAACAGACGTTGAGGCTCGACTCGTTGGGGCAAGCCGATGGGTGTTTCAAACTCAAACTTCCTGTTCGTGCTGGTTATTACGAAATTCGTGCCTACACCCGCGAAATGACTAATTGGGGAGAGAGCGCCTGCTTCTCGCGTGTCATTCCCGTATTTACGGCCTCTAATTCGCAGCGCAAGTTAGAGCAATCGCTCTCTACTAATATAGCCGACCTTTCCATCCCCGAGCCTACAGAGCATGGCGGCATCTCCATAGGGTGTCCGCGTCCGTATATAATGAAAGAGTCAAAGGAACGCTTGCTAGAATTTTATCCTGAGGGGGGATTGCGAGCCAAGGGAGTGGAGCAGCGTATTGCTTATAAACTGACTGATGGGCGTGGCCAAGCTGTGGAAGATACGTTGCAACTCTTCGATGATGACGGGCAACTCATTGGCGAGACTTCGCCCGAATATGAGGGTATGGGTTCTTTCCTCCTTCCCGCCCAGGTGCGTGGAGGATATGCTTTGCTAAAAGACCATCAGCGAAGAGTGCGCGAAGGAAAGAATCGTTTCACTCTGCCCGAAGCTACGCAGGCTTATGTAATTGCTACGAAGATGGGCGCAGATGGATTAGACGTGACCATCACAGCCAACGACTCAGCTCTCACCGCTCAAAGTCTCTTGGGCTTGGCTGTAATATGTCGTGAGAAGACGTGCTATTTCGATACACTCACCGTGCCTCGTGAAGGACTTGATATTTTTGTGCCCCGCAAAGCCCTGCGTGCAGGTGTTAATCGGGTGGAACTCTTCGATGTAGCAGGCCATAGTCAATGTACGCGCTTGGTATGGGTTCAGCCCAACGAGGCTGAGAATCGTCACGTAACCGTACATCTCTCGCAAAACAAGGCCGAGTATGGCCCTTTTGAACCTGCTGCCTTACGCTTGCAACTTACCGATGCTAAGGGAAATCCCGTAAAGACTACCCTCTCTGTGGCCGTGCGCGATCTGAATGGCAATATTACTGATCCTAATGATGGCGGACTTGTGGCCGACCTTCTACTTTCGTCCGAGCTTCGTGGCTACGTGGCGCGTCCCGACCTATATTTCCAAAAAAACGATGCTGCTCATCGTCGCATGCTCGACCTCCTACTCATGGTACAGGGATGGACGGCCAACACGTTTAGCGTGATGTGTGGAGCAGATACTTTCCGCCTGCGCCAGCCCATCGAAGACCGACTCTTACTGCGTGGTGGCCTCTATACTTTCAATAGGCGCGCGCCGCAATCCAACTTCTCGCTCAATTTTCGTGCTTATTCGCTAAAGGGCAATGCCATTGAGGGCACTACACGCACCGATAGTCTAGGTCGCTTCGCCTTCGAGTCGATGGTCGACTTCAATGGCGACTACATCGGACAGTTTAATACGCGCGATTCTGAAAATAAAAAGCGCTGGAGTCGCCTCACGCTCGACCGATGGTTCGCCCCCGAACCGCGTCCGTTTACGCCAGCCGATCTAGACTTGAAAATTCCCGTGGTAGAAGATAGCATCGTATCGTTTAAACAGGTAGGAGCGGATAAACCCGAATTATTTGAATGGACCGACACTCTTTCACGGATTTCTTCCACATTGCTCAAGGGCGTGGAAGTAAAGGCAAAACGCAAGTATCATGGCTTTACGGGCAATCGTTTCTCTTATGGTGGAGGGCCGCAACATGGCATGAAAGCTGCTACCAAATTCTACAATGCCGAATGGATGGTGGAGCATGCCAAAGACTTGGGTATCGACCTCGGAGAAGTGGGCAATCTTGTGAGCCTTTTGGAAGTAACTTACGATGGAGATAAGAAAAATAGAGGTTGGGACTACCTTTCGGCAGCACAAGGCTTGGGAAGATATACTACTTCACGCAGTGCGGAGGAAGTGGCCGATCCTTATAACTTTTGGGGGATGTCTGTCGATAAGGAAACTGGACAAGTTATCACCGAAGATGGAGAGAAACTCGATAAGCTCACCTCGCTCGAAACGGGTTCGTGGAATGAATTGTTCAAGGAACTTGATAGGCAGAATAATTCTTCTCACTCCCTAAAGGTCTACTACAACAATAGACCTGCTGCTGAAACGGGTGGTTTCTATGATGATTTGTTAGCTGAGGAGGTGAAATATATTGCCGTAGTGACCGACCCCTATGCCACTGATGCCGTGACGGGCGAGAGTAAGCGTAATAGTACCAAGCGCTATTCCGTCTATATTTACACCATTCCAGATTTTTATCGTTATCGTAGCAAACGTGGTGTTGATCGTCGTCGCATTCAAGGTTTCACCGTAAAGACGAACTTCTATGCCCCCAATTATCGCACAGCCGACCTTCCCAGCGATAAGGATATCCGTCGTACGCTCCATTGGGATCCCTCAGTTCAGACTGATGAGAAAGGGCAAGCCTCGTTGCTCTTCTTCACCAACTCGCGCGATGGACAGACACTCGATGTTTCCGTTCGTGGTGTGAGTGCCGAAGGTGGATGGATAGAGTAAAAACTAGATTTTGGGAGAGCGAACTTTTTCCTTGATGAGGAAGAGTTTCTGAAGTTTTTTGTCCCTCTCTAGCACAGAGTGAGGAATATCTTTTACAGAATTTTCCGGTGCGAAAATATACGCTTTTTCGGATCACGCAAATGTAGTGCTTTCCAACCCATAACGGGCTAATATAACTAAAGTTTCCCACCCCCAATAAAGAGGGTGGGAAACTTTAGAGGGCCTTTCTTGTGAGAGTGAAGTTCTAAAAATGTTCTGTCACCTTCTTTTCCTCTACATGCCATACCTTGCGATGCTCAATAAAGGGGAAGAGGTGCTCGTCGTGGCTCACTACTACAATCGCTCTCTTTTGGGCCTCGTGGCCGAGGATGCGGTAAAGTTCTGTACGGGAGGATTCGTCGAGATGCGTTTCGGGCTCGTCGAGCAAGAGAAGGTCGGGCTTTGATACGAAGGCACGGGCTAGGAGCGTGCGCTGCCACTGACCACCGCTGAGGTCGGAGATGGGTCGCGAAGCAAGGTCGGTGAGGTGGAATAGTTTAAGTGCCTCAGCAGTCTGCTTGTGATGTTCAGATCTGAACGACTGCCAGAGCTGCTTTCGGCAAGCCATTCCCGAGAGTACAATGTCGGCAACGGTGGTGGGAAACTGACGATCAATATGGCGATATTGTGGCAGATAGCCAATCACCACGTGCTCTCTCCGCTCTATGCTGCCACATGTGGGCTGTAGCAGTCCTGCGATGAGGCGAAGTAGCGTGGTTTTGCCCCCACCGTTAGGTCCTGTGAGCACCACGAAGTCGCGCTCACCGAGTTGCTCGTTGATGTGGCAAAGCACGTGGCGCTCGCCGTAGCTGAGGCACACATTGTCTATACTCAGTATCGTGTTGTCGTTCATTCTTGGGTCAGTGATTTTGCAATAAACCTCATTTGTTGTGTTATGTCGTAGGCCAAGGGATTGATTTCTACAATGCGAGCTCCCACCTCGCCCGCAATGCGTCGGGCTGCCTGTCCGCTATGTTCTTTTGAGACGAAGGCCACTTTTATCTCCTCGCTTCGGCATGTATTGACGAGTTGCTGGAATGATGCCGCCGAGGGTTCCTTGCCGTCATGTTCCACTGCTAGCTGCACAAGTCCATACTGACGTGCCATATAGCCCAGGGCGGGGTGGTATATAAGGAATGTGCGGGAAGGGGCATGCAGCAGGGTGGAGCGGAGTTGCTTATCAAGTTCCTCTAGTTCAGCTATGGTCGTGTTGAGACGTTCCTCGTAGTAGGCGCGGCGAGCAGGTTGATGAGTGCTGAGTGTGCGTGCCACTTGTCGAGCCATTAGGCAAAGATTTTGTGTGGACATCCATAGATGTGGGTCGATGCTTTCGGCCACAGCCCCATGGTGGTGGCCATCTTCGGCTATGGGAGTGATGCCTTCGCGCAGTTCTACTAGATGGAGTTCGGGCGTGGAGGCTGCCATTTGTCTGAGTCGCGTTTGCTCAAAGCCCATTGTTCCCACGCTGAAAAGAATTTCGCTCTGGCTTAGGTTAATCATCTGTCGTGGCGTGGGTTCGTAAGTTTCTGGGCTTGCTCCTTGCGGCATGAGGGTGGTGACCTCATAATCTTCTCCTGCTATGTGGCTCACTACCCATCGCAGTGGCTCAATGCTCACGGTGAGTATGGGCTTCTCGGAAGAGGTTCTTCCTCCTTTGCAAGCGCTGAGACTAAGCAGTAAGAGAAGAAATAGGTGAAAAATGTGTCGCATAGGAGAGGGAAGGGAAGAATAAATAAAGTTAGTAAATATTAGGCAGTACTTATCAGGTATTGGCTAAAATAGTATAGGTTGAATGGTGGCAATGCCCACTTTATATGGGAACTCCCACACTCTATACTACGCAATAGGCTTGAATCAGTAGCCAATAGCGTATGAACTTACCAATGGCTACGGTAATCATTGAGTAGATTAATTTTGTGCGTAGAAAGCCCATACTCACTGTAATCACACTACCGATGATAGGCACCCAAGCCAGCAGACCTGCCCATGCACCGTAGCGGTGAATCCATTGCTTACCACGCTCAAGCTTTTCTGGCTTCACTTTTGTCCAGCGCTCTATCCACTCCTCTTTGCCGAGTGAGCCTACACCATAATTAAACAACGCGCCAAGCACATTGCCTGCAGTGCCCCAAAGCAAAAGCTCTGTGGGATCAGTGCCCGCAGCTAGCAGACCGACCATCACCACTTCGGAGGCGAAAGGGAAAAAACTCCCAGCAAGAAAAGCAGCGGCAAACATGCCAATGCCACCATGTTGGATGAGTATTGTGAAAAGTGCATCCATAAATAGAGGTGTGAATAGCGGAGGAGAGAAGATGTTTATGCAGAGAACAAATAATTGTAGATGCCTAATGCTCCCAAGAGCATGAGTATAAGGTAAAACCATGCATTGAAGAAGCGTCCTTTTCCCAATGCATAATGGTGAGCAATGAGCGTTGACGAATTGGCAATAAAGAGACGCATCAGTTCGTCGAAGTATTTCGGGACAAGCAATAGTCCGGCCATGATGATAAATTCCATCGTGGTAATGACGTAGATAAGCATACGTGTGCGAATCTTGTCGTTGTAGGCCGTATGAAAGAAGTGAACGAGCGCCATTATGGCAAGGAAGGCCATCGTGCCCGCTGTAATCCATTGCGGAAGAGAGAGTTGGCTATAGTCGGGCTGGGGGAGAGAGAGCCACGGCTCTAGGTATAGGAATGCCGTGTCAAGTTGGTTCTCCCATATAGCAATAGCGGCGTAGAACCAATAGGGAACCATCGCGCCGAGCAGACCAGCTAAGAATGTGCGCCACGTGAAATTGCGTAGTTGGAATATCATGCAAAAATAGCTCGCTATGGCCAGCACTAGCATAGGAGGGAACTTGATGCTCGCTAAGCTGAGAAACAAGAAAGCATGGAACACATAACCCTCGCCTCTTGCTTTCTGATAGGAGGCAAATAGCATGAAGTAGCTCAGCACAAGGCAGGGCACAGCCAATGCGCCCGAATCCCATCGATGGAGCGCGGGACATACGAGCATGAGGTATAAGAATGTGGTGCTCATCAAGCGGGAGCGGATGCGCAGCAGTGCGTTGCGATTGTTTAGCTCCATGATGAGGTAGGCCGAGAGCCCTGTCACGGCCAATCCTGCCCATAGTTGCCAATCGGCGGGGTCGGGCAGTATCCACAAAGCCAATGTGACGAGTGCCATAATCGGCAGGGTGAGCGTGCCCGAAACGATATTGTTTCTCAGTGTGTGCACAACGTTGATTTGCTATTGGAGAGTGGGCAAATGTATTAGAGGGCAATTCATTCTGAAACAGAAAGTGTCTCAACTTTCGGATTGAGTATAGGTGAACTGAAAGCTCAGATCTCTTTGATAGTGAAATCAGTCACATAATTTGCTACGTTCCTTCATTTACTTACTATCAAAAGTAAACTTTCCTTATCACACAAGATCCTCTTTCAGAATGAATATAACCACCCTAAAAGGCTAATGTGGACTAGGGCCAATGGTGCGGTGCGTCGGCCATGGAAGCTTCTATGAAACTTTTTCATTGGCATCAACCCATTCACTTATTGAGCGCAAAGCGCATCATATTAGCCTGCCTGTCGTCTAAAGGTCCGCACCAATGTCTGTGCGGAAATATTTCTTGTTAAATTGTATGTGTTCGGCGCCTTTCATTGACTTGGCTAGTGCTTCGGCCTTGTCCTTACCATATGAGCTTACAGCGATGACACGACCACCTGCCGTGACGAGTTTGCCATCTTTCATGGCTGTGCCAGCATGGAATACTACGCTTCCAGGAACATCGGTACCCGTAATCTCAAAACCCTTTTCGTAAGCTTGCGGATAGCCGCCAGATACACACATTACGCATACGGCTGCACGATCATCGAATTCCACATGGCACTGGTCTAAGTTGCCTTGAGCTACGCCTTCAAAGAGATCAACGATATCGCTTTTCAAGCGAAGCATGACTGTCTCTGTTTCCGGGTCGCCCATGCGGCAGTTGTACTCAATCACCTTGGGCTGTCCGTCGCAGTTGATTAGACCGAAGAAGATGAAACCTTTGTAGTCAATGCTCTCGGCAGCGAGACCATTCACAGTGGGACGAATGATTTCCTTGTCAACCTTCTGCATCCATTCTTTGGTGGCAAAAGGTACGGGGGATACGGAACCCATACCGCCCGTATTGAGCCCAGTGTCGCCTTCGCCAATGCGTTTATAGTCTTTAGCCTCGGGTAGGATTTGGTAGTGCTTGCCATCGGTCAGAACGAACACAGAGCATTCTATGCCCGAGAGGAATTCTTCGATTACTACGCGGCTAGATGCATTGCCAAACATCCCGCCGAGCATGTCGCGTAGTTCCTTTTGGGCCTCCTCAAGTGTGGGCACGATAAGCACGCCTTTGCCCGCACAGAGTCCATCGGCCTTGAGCACGTAGGGAGGTTGCAGTGTTTCCAAGAATTGGCAGCCTGCCTCCACCTGAGTGCCATCGAAGGTCTCGTAAGCCGCAGTGGGAATGTTGTGGCGCTTCATAAAGCCCTTAGCAAAGTCTTTCGAACCTTCCAATACGGCACCAGCCTTTGAGGGACCTATCACAGGCACCTGCTTCACGTCGTCGCGATTCTTGAAATAGTCGTAGATACCCTTTACTAACGGATCTTCAGGACCTACTACTACCATATCTACTCCATGTGTTACCACAAAGTTGGCTACGGCATCGAAATCGTCAGCTTTGATAGCAACGTTCTCGCCCACCTGTGCGGTACCGGCATTTCCCGGAGCAATGTAAAGAGTTTCTACCTTTGCACTTTGTGCAATTTTCCAAGCCAGTGCGTGCTCGCGGCCGCCACTGCCCAAAAGTAAGAGTTTCATAAGCGTTAGAATGATTGATGCTACAAATTTACGGCATGATGGGCGAAAGGCAAAGTGTTTCACGGAAAAACTTTCGTTTCTCCCCATGTTAGCCTCGCTTTAAGCGCCCTCTTATAGCCATCGTTACTAATCGAGACAAGAATATAATGAGGAGAGAGGAAAATAATCCTGTGTAAAAGCGCTTCGTATTCCGAGCAAACCTATAACTTTGCAGCATGATACGCATTCGCAAACGAACCCTCGAGGAGCGTTTCAATACGCTGACTCATTTGGCAGGTGTGGTGTTTACCCTCATTGCCGCATGGAGTATTCTCCGCCTAGGCTATAGCAGTAATTGGAAAAATGCCTTTGGTACGACTTTCTTTACCTGTGGAATGCTCTTGATGTATGCTGCCAGCACTCTCTACCATTGGGCCATGCCTGGCCAGACGAAGGCGATGCTTCGCGTGCTCGACCATATCAGTATCTACGTGATGATTGCTGCTTCGTACACGCCGATGTGTATCGGCGTAGTGGGAGGAGTGCTCGGATGGACTGTGTTCGGCATATTGTGGGGCGTGGCTCTTGGTGGAATGGTATATAAGATTACAGCGATCAATCGCTTCCCGCGTCTTTCGCTCTTTATCTATCTGGTCATGGGATGGACTTTCGTGTTTATTGCCGAACCTGTATGCCGTAATATTAGTACGGGAGCTCTGCTCTGCTTGCTAGCTGAAGGGCTCTTCTATACTTCGGGTACGTATTTCTTTGCTCATGATAATCGCTGTTTTTATCACGGAGTATGGCACATCTTTGTGCTCCTTGGTTCGGTGAGCCATTGGCTTGCCATACTTTTAATCCTTTCGTGAGGAGAACGACTGTCAATCTTTTACTCGTCGCTGGGATTCTAAGGAAACACCAAACAGCAAATCTACTTGCATTTTTTTACTAAAACATACAACATTATGAAAACTCCTATCGCAACTACTCAGGCTCCTGCAGCCATTGGTCCTTACAGTCAGGCTGTCGAAGCTGGCAATATCGTATACGTGTCAGGTCAGCTCCCGATAGATCCTGCCACTGGAAAGTATGCCGAGGGTGGTATTAAAGAACTCACTGCACAGTCGCTTACCAACATTAAGCATATTCTCGAAAAGGCAGGCTTAACCATGGATAATGTGGTGAAAACAAGTGTTTTCTTGGCCGACATGGCCGATTTCGCTGAAATGAATGAGGTTTATGCACAATTTTTCACGGCTCCCTTCCCCGCTCGTTCTGCAGTGGCTGTAAAGACTCTTCCCAAGGATTCGCGTATTGAGATTGAATGCATTGCTGTAAGGTAAGTGCAGAAAGTAAGAAATCCTCGATGAAACCATAGAAAAATGCAAAAAATAGGCGTTTATCTCTCGTCGAAAGAGAATCTTCCTGAAAACTATGTACAGGCTGCTCGCGAAGTGGGTGAACTCATCGGGAAGACGGGACGTATCCTCATCTATGGCGGTGCTCGTAAAGGCTTGATGGAAGTGCTTGCACAGAGTGTGAAGCAACACGGAGGGCGTGTCTACGGTATGGTACCCGAAATAATAGAGAAGCGTGGCCTCGTGAGTGATGCAATAGATGTAACCTTTCGTTGTGTAGACCTTAGCGATCGCAAGATGATGATGAATCGTGAAAGCGACGTGCTTGTAGCTCTTCCTGGAGGTATCGGTACGCTCGACGAGGTGTTTACAGTAATGGCCAATACCGTGATAGGTATTCGTCATCAGCCCGTGGTGTTCTACAATGTAGATGGTTGTTGGGATGCTCTCCTTGCTGCATTGGATAATCTCTTTGAACAAGGACTTGTAAGCGGTTCTCCATCAGACTATTACAGTGTGGCACACAATATACAGGAATTAGCATCTCTCATCTAATCGGGTGGGGGAATGTAATGAATAGAACCTCCCTATAGTCCGTTGCAAACTGCTAGGTGAACGAAATCTCGCCACGCGAACAGAGGTTTCTAAGGGGGATAGAGTAAAGCAAGCGTATAGGCAAAATAGTCTATACGCTTGCTATTCTTTTTCTTTATGGTATTTTCGCATGAGCGCCATCTCCTCCTCATCGTTGAACTAGGGTGAAGTTCTTACAGATTTGACGGCTCTGCGGAATGCCACGTTGCTAATACCCTTTCTGAGCAATGTTTTGGAACTTCGCATTTGCCGTTCTCAGATGTACATCTTCCCATTGTTCACCGCCCAGTGAACGACGGGAAGATCTTCAAATAAAAACGGAAAAACCAAAGTTTTAGCGTGATAATAACGAAGTTAGAATCACTCCATTGGCAGTCTACGAAATTCTCCGTTCACAAGGGGAAATTTCAATCTTCAAGTTTCGGTTTTAACTTGAGCGGGCAGGATCTGAAACTTTGATAGCAGTTGTTGTCCAGTGCGTTGCAGTGTCCTCTTCAAGTATATTGTTATTAGGCTAAAAGGCCGTTGAAGTTTTCTTAGAACGTTATCTAAGTCATCGTCCCTCGACCGAAGGACATGCGTTCCCCGACCGAAGGACGTGCGTCCTTCGACCGAAGGACGATAACTTGAACGGCCTTTTCGCGTAACTTGAATGCCAATGTAGAGATAATTATTGACCTAATTATTCAAGATTCGGTTTTAAATTCAGTGCCATTATCGGCTGCGTCTCAGCAATTCAAGCAAATTTGATTGCATTCGACTTGCACGATAATTCAGCCCACCTTGATTAAATCCGAAATAAAGATGAGTATTCCCAACCACATGCCCGCGAGATAAGGAAACGACTTCCTTTAGAGAAAACTTGAATTCTATCTATGCAGAGAGGAGAGTTCGCGTGTCTCGAAGAATGTTTTTCTTGTATTGTAAAGTTTGTCACTTATCTGTTTACAACGTGGAGATAGGCAAACAAAAAGGACATTAGGATAATACCAACCGAGAGAATCTGCTTCCCTTATATCCTCTGGAAGGTGTATGGTTTTGTTCGGAGTCAGGCGGCTCTCGCTTCCTTTAGGAGCTTTTTGCCTATTGTTGACATATTTCCTGTCCTTGGTAGGCATGTATTCGATGGATGTAGACTGACATTCTGTTTTTATCTCTTCAAAAAACTTTTCAAAGTTCTCTTTTAGCATTCATACATGAAAAATGTGTGCTTCCTGAATGGGATATTTTTCTTTTTCATCCCCATTTGCTACATTTTTAGAAACAAAGACGAAAAAAAGCGAGGTAAAATATCATTCAACACCAAAAATAATTGCTAATTTTGCGCATTACTATATAGTTGTACGATATGAACGACGAATTGAGAGTCATCATAAGCGGCGGAGGTACTGGTGGACATATCTTCCCAGCCGTGTCGATAGCCAATGAAATACGTGCGAAACGCCCTGACGCCAAGATACTTTTTGTTGGCGCTGAAGGTCGTATGGAGATGCAACGTGTGCCTGCAGCTGGCTACCCAATCAAGGGGCTTCCCATTGCTGGATTCAACCGCAAGAATTTGCTCAAAAATGTGCCCGTGCTTATCAAAATTATGAGAAGCCGCAGTTTGGCGCGCAAAATTGTACGTGAATTTAAACCGCAGGTAGCTGTAGGCGTGGGCGGATATGCAAGTGGTCCTACGCTTAATGTGGCCGAATCGATGGGTATACCCACCTTGTTGCAGGAACAAAATTCTTACGCCGGTGTGACTAATAAGATTCTTGCTAAGAAGGCACGTAAAATCTGCGTGGCTTACGAAGGTATGGAACGCTTTTTTCCGGCAGAAAAAATACTCTTTACGGGAAATCCCGTGCGTCAGAATTTGCTTGATACCTCTGTCTTGAAAGATGAAGCCGTACGTTCTTTCGGGCTTATTCCAGGAAAACGTACTATCTTGATTGTGGGTGGTTCGCTTGGTGCTCGTACACTCAACGAAAGTGTTTTGGGCAATCTTCCTCTTGTGAAGCAGCAAAGTAAGGTGCAGTTTGTATGGCAGACGGGTAAGTATTATAGCGAACAGATTAAGGCAGAGCTAGAGCGTCGCGGATGTCCTGAGAATCTCAAGGTAATGGACTTTATCAGCGATATGAAACAGGCTTATGCTGCCGCTGATCTCGTTATTTCACGTGCTGGAGCAGGTAGCATATCAGAGTTTTGCCTTTTGGGTAAGCCCGTGATTCTTGTTCCATCGCCTAATGTGGCTGAAGATCATCAGACAAAGAATGCACTTGCATTGGTACAGAAAAGCGCTGCTCTTTATGTGGCCGATGCGGATGCGCGCCGTACACTCCTCCCTCTTGCAATCAATACCGTAGAGGATCATAATAAACTTGAAGGTTTGAGTCGTAACATTGTGCAACTTGCTCGCCCCAATGCTGCTTCCGATATTGCTGACGAAGTGATACGCCTAGCAGAAGAAGGAAAGTAGGAGGCAAGAAAAGAGGTTTAATGGCTGAGATTTATCGAGCAATCGGCTGAAGAATACAAAGATAAATGTAGCGACTAGTAACTTCGCTTGCAATAATAGCATATTATTCTAAGACAATGAAATCTGTATACTTTATTGGTGCCGGTGGCATCGGCATGAGCGCTCTTGAGCGCTACTTCCTTTCAAAAGGCCTCGTTGTAGCTGGATACGATCGAACTTCGTGCGAACTGACTGAAGAATTGCGAGCCGAGGGTGCCGATATTCACTATGAGGACAATCCCGATCTCATACCGGAAGCCTGTAAAGACAAGGAACATACGTTGGTAGTCTATACTCCCGCTATTCCTGCTACACATAAGGAACTTACTTTCTTTCGCGAAAATGGATTTGAAATTCAGAAGCGTGCTCAAGTGCTTGGTATGTTGACACGCTCTATGAGGGGACTCTGTGTAGCTGGTACGCATGGTAAGACAACTACCACTTCCATGACAGCCCATCTTCTTCATGAGAGCCATGTGGGTTGTAATGCATTTTTGGGAGGTATTACGAAAAATTATGGTACCAACTATCTGCTTTCAGCTGAAAGTCCTTACGTAGTGATTGAGGCCGATGAGTTCGACCGCTCATTTCACCACCTCCGTCCATACGCTACAGTGATCACTGCTACTGATGCCGATCATCTTGATATTTACGGCACAGAGGAAGCTTATCTCGAAAGTTTCCGCCATTACACGGAACTGATTCAGCCAGATGGTGCTCTCATAATGCATCGCAATCTCAAGATGAAGGCCAATCCGCAAGAAGGCGTTCGCGTATATAGCTACGATCGCACCGAAGGAGACTTTCATGCAGAGAATATACGCATCGGAGAGGGTCGCATTGTGTTCGACTTTGTGTCGCCTTTGGGAAATATTTCCGATATAGAACTTGGCGTACCTGTCAGTATTAATATTGAAAATGGTATTGCTGCCATGGCACTCGCTCAGATAGCAGGTGCAACATCCGACGAAATACGCAAGGGTATGGCCACATTTGCTGGTGTAGATCGACGTTTCGACTTTGCACTAAAGTCGGATAAGCATGTGCTACTTTCCGACTATGCTCACCATCCCGCAGAGATAAAGCAAAGCATTCTTTCTATTCGTGAAGTGTTCACAGGTCGTAAAATTTCTGCAATTTTCCAACCGCATCTTTATACGCGCACGCGCGATTTTTATAAAGACTTCGCCGATAGTCTGTCTCTCCTTGACGAGGTGATACTTACCGAGATATATCCTGCTCGAGAAAAGCCCATTCCTGGCATAACGAGCCAAATAATCTACGATAATCTTCGTCCTGGTATAGAAAAGCATCTCATTCAGAAAAAGGATATTCCTACCTTTGTTGAGAGCAAAGATTTCGATGTACTCATCGTCCTCGGAGCTGGTGATGCTGTAGATTATATTCCACAAATTAAGAAGATTCTGGAGAATAAGTAAACGCGATTCAGTCCATAATAGAAATCCTCTACATGAAGACATTCATTAAACTCCTCCTGTTGGTAGGCATCATCGTATATTTGGTGTTTGCCTTTGCCGACTTTACACGCCATGGCGATACCACGGTGTGTCAACAGGTAGACTATACCATAATGGATAGTTCTCATGCAGGTTTTATTACAGCAGAAGAGGCAGATTTGCTTCTACGCAAATCGGGTCTTTATCCTGTGGGGCGCGAAATGGATCATGTAGATGGTATAGCCATTGCTAAGGCTTTGAAGAAGAACTCATTCATCGATTCCGTGATGTGCTACAAGGCTCCTAATGGCACCGTCAATGTGCTCATACAGCAGCGTCTTCCTCTAATGCGTATCATGGCCGACAATGGTGACGATTATTACATCGATGACAAGGGTAACTTAATGAATCCTCAAGGCTATTCGGCCGATCTTGTAGTGGCTACGGGAAGTATCTCCAAGTCTCTTGCTAAGACGCAGCTTATTAAACTCGGACGATTCCTCCGCGACGACGCTTTTTGGAATAATCAGATAGAGCAAATATACGTATCACCCGATCAACGTATGCAGCTAGTGCCTCGAGTCGGAGGACATGTCATCGCCTTTGGAAATACCGATAGCATTAGTCAGAAGTTTCGCAACCTTTATGCGTTTTACGAAAAAGTAATGCCGCAGGTGGGGTGGAACAAGTATGCTGAAATATCGGTGGAGCATATTAGCCAAATCATAGGACGCAAGAAACGTAAAGGTTGAGGCTCTCTCATACACCTATATTATATATAGAGAAATGCATACGCACATAGTTCATAACGTGTGAGAAGAATGTGCTTGCCACATACAATCCGAACAAACCTGAGAATAAACCTGATATAAATCCTCGAATACAAAAAAGATTACATACATGCCAACAGAAGACAACTTAATAGTAGCTATCGAGTTGGGTTCGTCTAAAGTGACCGGTGTGGCCGGACGCAAACAACCCGACGGCGCCATCCAGGTGCTTGCCTTCGCCCAGGAACCTTCTACCACCTTCATTCGTAAGGGACGCATCAACAATGTAAACAAGATGACACAGTGTATCACTAGCATGAAGTCGAGCTTGGAACAGAAGATGCAGAAGAGCATTAGCCGCGTCTACGTGGGAATAGGCGGAATGGGCATGCACACGGTAGCCAATAGCGTGGTACGCCACTTCGACTCGAAGATGGAAATTACGCAAGAGATGATTGACGCAATGAGTGATGAAAATCGCAGTTCGGCCAACCCCGACCGCGACATTCTAGAATCTGTTCCACAGGAATTTCACCTCGGCACGCAGTATACCATAGACCCTGTGGGTATACTCTCCGACGGTATAGAGGGTCACTACCTTAATATCGTGGCAAACTCATCAGTGCGCGAGGAAATACGCAATTGCTTTCGTTCGGCAGGAGTGAGCATTGCCGATTTACCCATCACGGTGCAAGCCTTGGCCGATGCGATGCTGACCGAGCCAGAGAAGCGTTCGGGCTGCGTATTCGTAGATATGGGTGCAGAGACCACTTCCGTGGCAGTATACAAGAATAATCTCCTGCGCCATTTAGCCGTGATACCTCTCGGTGGTGCCAATGTAAACCGCGATATCATGTCACTCCAGATTGAGGATGATGAAGCGGAAGATCTGAAACTTAAATATGGTAGTGCGTTGCATGCCACCGATGAAGAAAATCAGAAGACTATCAAGCTCCGCGATGGTCGCACAGTCTCTTACGAAGAGTTTGCTGGATTGGTGGAAGCCCGCGTAGAGGAAATAATCCTCAATGTTAACAATCAGATAGCACTCTCGAAGTACGATCGCAGTCAGCTCATTGGCGGACTCATTATCACCGGTGGAGCTTCGCATATGAAGGATATTGATAAGGCTTTCATGCGCGATACGAAATTTGAGAAGATTCGTTTTGTACGCAATATTCGTGTGCCCTTGCGCACTTCCGACTATCCTGGATTTAATAGCGATGGCGACTGCAATGCCGCCATTGCCTTGATAGATAAGGGCGAGATGAATTGCAGTAACGGTGAGTTGGGAAAGGCTGACCTTTTCAACGAAGAAGAAAAAGCCGCTGAAAAGGAGCAACAACTCTCTGCCGAAGAGCAAGCCGCAGCCGAAGCCTCAAAGAAGGCAGAAGAGGAAGCAGCAAAGCAGCTCGAAGAAGAGCGCATCCGCCAGGAAGCTGAAGAAGAGCGCCTACGCATTGAGGAAGAAAAACGTCGTAAGCAGCAGCGCTGGAAGAATATTAAGAAGAAATTCTCAAAGTTTGGCGATTGGTTCGGCAAGATCGTCGACGAAAACGATGGTGATAACGCATAACATCCCCTAATAACTATGCCAGAAGATAACAACGCACCCCTTATAGACATGAGCATGCCCACGACGACCCCCAACATCATCAAGGTGATTGGTGTAGGAGGTGGTGGTGGCAATGCCGTCAACCACATGTATCGTGAAGGAATCCACGAGGTAAACTTCGTGGTATGCAATACCGACTCTAAAGCCCTGGCCGATTCTCCCGTGCCTGTACGCCTTCAGCTGGGAAAGGAAGGTCTTGGGGCGGGTAATCGCCCCGAGCGAGCCCACCAAGCTGCAGAAGAGAGCGTGGAGGAAATCCATTCGATGCTCAACGACGGCACGAAGATGGTATTTATTACCGCAGGTATGGGCGGCGGTACCGGCACTGGTGCTGCACCCGTTATTGCCCGTGAGGCAAAGGCTATGGGCATTCTTACGGTGGGTATCGTGACCATTCCCTTCCTTTTTGAAGGAAATAAAAAAATTGACCAGGCCCTTGATGGTGTGGAAGAAATATCTAAGCACGTTGATGCCCTCTTAGTAATTAATAATGAGCGCTTGCGCGAAATCTATCCCGACCTCAATGTACTCTCAGCCTTCAATAAAGCCGACGATACGCTGAGCATCGCAGCCCGCTCCATCGCTGAGATTATTACAATGCATGGCATTATCAACCTCGACTTCCGCGACGTGTGCACTGTACTTAAAGACGGCGGTGTGGCTATTATGTCGACCGGATTTGGCGAGGGAGAGAACCGTGTAAGCAAGGCCATTGAAGCTGCCCTTCATTCGCCATTGCTCAACAATAACGATATTTTCAATTCTAAGAAAGTGCTCCTTTCCATCTCATTCTGTGCAGAGAAGGAGGGCGACACTCTCATGATGGAAGAGATGAACGAGGTACACGACTTTATGTCGAAGTTCCACGATGATGTAGAGACTAAATGGGGTCTCTCCACCGATCCCTCGCTAGGCAAGCAAGTGAAGATAACCATCCTTGCCACAGGCTTCGGTATCAGCAATGTGCCTGGTATCAAGAATAAACTCGATGCTGAGGCCGAGAGCCGTCGTCAGCATGAGGCAGAGCGTGAGGAAGAAAATGAAGACCGCCGTAACCTGTTCTACGGCGACGACAATAAGGGCACCATGCGCAAGCGTCCTCGCTTCTTCCTCTTTGGACTTGATGACCTCGACAATGAAGAGATTATCTCGCTCGTAGAACTCACTCCTACCTACAAGCGTTCGAAGGAATCCCTCTCCGAGATTAAGGCAAAATCATATACTAACATTGCCATAGAGCCCGAGACCGCAACTAATCCTGGTCCAGCAGCTGCAGGTTCGGTAATATCTTTTGCGTAGTCTAAATACGGAATACTTTGCAGCCCCATTTCATGCGTTTCACTCCTAATTCCTTTCTATAAGGAAAATAAAAGGGAGTGTTCAATGAACCTGACGCTGCTCGCAAGTAAAATATCCTCTTTCAAAAGCGATCTTCAGTCATCCTGCATTCACCCCATCCATGGTGTATCAAGTAGGGAGAATGCAGATCGCTTTCTTAACCACAGAACCTGTTATGTCTGACAACGCTTTCGAAACACCCCTCATTCAGCTAGCCAATGTAACCACACCGAGTATTATCAAGGTGATAGGCGTAGGTGGCGGTGGTGGCAATGCCGTGGGACAAATGTATCTTGACAACATACCCGAGGTACGCTACCTCGTGGCCAATACCGACAGTAAAGCCTTGGCTGACAGTCCTGTGCCCGACCATCTGCAGATGGGGGCTGGTCTTGGAGCCGGAGGTAATCCTGTGCAGGGCCGTGAGCAGGCACTCGACAGTATAGAGAAAATAGACGCAGCACTCGATTCTGCCACCAAAATGGTGTTTATCACCGCAGGTATGGGAGGCGGCACCGGTACTGGTGCATCACCCGTTATTGCTCACGAAGCTCGTAAAAAAGGCATTCTTACGATAGGCATTGTGACCATACCTTTCCTTTTTGAGCGAGAGAAGCAGATAGATAAAGCCCTTGATGGACTCGATGCCCTCTCAAAGGAGGTTGATGCAATGCTCGTCATCAACAACCAACGCCTCTGTGATATCTATCCCGACCTAAGCATCATCAACGCCTTTAAGCGTGCCGACGAAACGCTCTCTACGGCTGTGAGTTCTATTACGGAAATCATTTCAATGCACGGCCGTGTTAATCTCGACTTTTGCGATGTGCGCACAGCCCTCACTGATGGTGGAATTGCAGTAATGTCTACGGGGTATGCCGCGGGTGAGGGACGTGTATCTCAAGCTATATGCGAAGCACTCAACTCGCCGCTACTTAACAACAACGATGTGTTCAAAGCCTCACGTGTGCTTCTAGCTATTACCACTTCCGATCGCAACGACCAAGCACTCGGTATGAGCGAAATGGGCGAGATTACTGAGTTTATGAGCCACTTCTCTCCCGATGTGTGGACTAAGTGGGGACTTGCATTCGATCCTTCGCTCGAAGACAAGGTGAAAATCACTATCATAGCCTCGGGCTTCAGCCTTTATGGAAAGGAAGAGGATACAGAACCCGATGAAGCCGTGACCATCAACTTCAGTTCGGAGGAAAATATCAAGAAACACGGACGCCGTCAAGCATTCTACCCCGATGGAGAGAGTGGAAAGCAGAGCCCGCGTCCGCGAGTGTATCTCTTCTCCGAAGCAGATCTTCGCAATCCAGAGGTGTTGCGTTTCGTAGAAGACGTGCCTACCTATCGTCGTACGAGTATGCAACTCAAGGATATACGCGATAAATCAGATAATAAATAAACTTACAATACACAATGGACATTTTTGAGAAAGTAAGCAAAGACATTATTGCAGCCATGAAGGCTAAGGACAAGATGCGTCTTGAAGCCTTGCGCAATGTGAAGAAGTATTTTATCGAAGCCAAGACAGCTCCAGGAGCCAACGACACCCTCGACGATGCCACCGCTCTCAAAATTCTGTCCAAGCTTGCCAAGCAAGGCCGCGACACTGCAGCACTCTATACTGAGCAGGGACGTCCCGATCTTGCTGAAGAGGAGACTGCACAGGCTGCCATCATTGAAGAGTATTTACCCAAAGCTCTCAGCGCTGATGAACTAGAGGCAGAGGTAAAAGCCATTATTGCCGAGACTGGCGCATCGAGCATGAAGGATATGGGAAAAGTGATGGGTATTGCCAGTAAGAAATTGGCCGGACGTGCTGATGGTAAGGCTATTTCAGTCTTGGTAAAGCAACTTTTAGGCTAAGTATCGCTGATAAGAAACGCGTATCCCTTCCCCAATATATTCAGAGCAGGCTATTTGCGATTTCTTGCAACCTATTGTTTAAAAGAATGATCCCTCCGTACAGTTTCCTGTAGGAAGGGATCATTCTTTATTGCAAGATGGGGAAGATAATTCTTTGGGGAGAGTCATGCTCTGCTTTTCGAAGTGATACAAAATGATGGCGAAGTCTGCAATTGGGCGCCAGCTTAGCGTCTGTTGTGGGCTAGTTGACTCTAATTAGTCTTGATGGAAACGTTTCGTGTCTTTAAGAAGCGTCTTATTCTATCCCCAATTCTTTAGCCACCTGACAGAGTTCTTCATACCATTCTGCACCAAAGCGGCGGGTTAGAGGATCTTTCAAAAACTGGTAGATGCGAAGTCCTAGCTCGTGGCCTTTCTTTACAGCCGGGCGGCATACGTCCCAACGGTGGTATTGAAGTCCTACAAGACCACCGCTGAAGCGCTTCTCACGAATAGGGTAGAGCGCACACGAAATAGGCTTACACCATGAGGTGCGACCCTCACGGAAAGCCTTGTCTGTGGCACAGAAACAACAGCCTTCAGCATTGTAGCACGTGAATACACAGTCGCACCCACGCACAATGCTTGTTACGAGGTCGCCTTCAGAGTCGGTATAAGCCACGCCTTGATGGTCGATGGTGGCTTGTGCCGTAGCACTAAGTTCTGGCCACACTTCGTCAAGCACATTCTCGAGATGCGTCACCTCGTCGAGCGTGAGCGGTGCACCACTATCGCCCTCCACGCAGCATTGCCCTTTGCAGGCATCGAGGTCGCAGCAAAAGCATTCGGTAAAGATGTCTGACGACAAAAGTACGTCGCCTACTTGTATAATAGGAGGAATTCTGTCCATTTCGTGTAGTGTGAGTTAAGAGTAATCTTTTTAGTTTATAGAAGTGCTACCAACTAATAGGCTCCTGTCCATGCTTAATCAGATAGTCGTTGCAACGCGTAAAGTGGTGGTTGCCAAAGAATCCGTGATAGGCTGATAGGGGCGAGGGGTGGGCCGAACATAGTACAAGATGGCGGGTTCGATCGATTATCTGTCCTTTCTTTTGTGCATAGCTTCCCCAAAGGATGAATACGAGGTGCTCGCGTCGGTCGGAGAGCGCACGTATTACGGCATCGGTGAATGTTTCCCAGCCATGTCCTGCGTGCGAGGCAGCTTGATGCTCGCGTACGGTGAGTGTGGCATTGAGCAAGAGTACTCCTTGTTCAGCCCATCTACGTAAGCTTCCTGAGGTAGGAATGGGGCGGCCTGTATCGTCGTGAATTTCCTTAAAGATGTTTACGAGTGAAGGCGGAATGCGCACCCCGTCTTTTACTGAGAAACAAAGGCCTTCGGCTTGTCCTGGTCCGTGATAAGGGTCTTGCCCAATGATGATAACCTTTACGTGGTCGAACGGACAGAGATTAAAGGCATTGAATATCTCGCCCCCGGGAGGGTAGCAAGGACCTTGTGTATATTCATTGCGTACAAAGGTGGTGAGTTGTTCGAAATAGGGTGCGGTAAACTCTTGTTGCAGCACTTCGGCCCACGAGGGATGTATCTTAACTTTCATATGTAGGGGCAAATTTACGATTTTATGAGCATCGGAGGGAATTTTCGGCGTGGGAAACTTCTCGGACGATTGAATGCTGGGAAATTTCCATTAAGCGAAGAGTAAATACTAGGAACTCCATACCTCGCGTAGCACATCGAGCGACTTGAGCTCGGGAAATCCAGCTATGTGAAGGCGATAGAATGTCTCAATATGTCGGAGAAGGCGCGATCGCTCTGCTCCTGAGAAATGGAAAAAACGCATATTACTGTAGCGCATTCGAAGAATCTTGGGTACGAGTGAGGCATCGGTTGGAGAGAGAAAGTCGGGGTGAGGGGGTTGTTGACGAGTGAAGCAGGCTCCGCGCAGGTCGAAGTAGTAGCCTGGTCTTGCTTCGTAGGCATTGGGCATGAAACCCAAAAAATGCGTGAGGTGAAGTAGAAATACTAGATGAAAATTGGCGAATCCGTCCTCGCACATGTCGAACCATTCGATAGAACGCATTGTGTATTCAAAGATGGCATGCGTATCGGGCTCATTTTTTACTGCATGATAGAGCACCTCAGCCACAAAAAGCCCTATGCCCATCTTTGTGGGCGAGAAAGGTAGGGAAGTAAAGGGGTAAACAGCTTGCACCATTTGTGGGCGTTGTAGTGATGCTTTGGGTTTATGGTTCCACTCTATATCGAGAATCATTAGTGGCTGAAATAGCGAATGCTTTACTGCAGCTCGCTTCGATCGGCTGATGCGTACCATCATTCCCACACAGCCTTGGTCGGCTGTGAGCAGATTGGCTATGATTGATTCGTCGTTGTAACGTATCGTGTGCAGCACAATGGCTCTTGTTTTCATTCTCCTTGTTAATATATATAATATATGAGTGGAGCGAGATGGTGCTTAGCTTACCAAACGGGGTAACGCGATGGGCTTGCTTTGAACAGGTAAAAAAGAAATTATAGTAACCTTATTTCCTTGTTTCTTGTACTTCCGCTCTTCTGTGCAAAAGTACCGTTTTAGCCCTTTATATTTTCTATTTTCTCCTTGAAAAAGGGGAAAAATGCAGAAAAAAGCACTTTTTTTGAAAAAAATGCGAGGAAAGTTTGGTCGGAATGAAATAATGCACTACTTTTGCACTCGCAAATCAGCCTTACGACGGTTCTTTGTAAGAACAATGCGAAAGTGCATAAGAAATGCGATGGTCCCTTCGTCTATCGGTTAGGACGAGAGATTTTCATTCTCTAAAGAGGAGTTCGACTCTCCTAGGGACTACTAATAAAAAAGAATAACAAGAAATGGCAAACCACAAATCATCTGTAAAAAGAATTCGTCAGACGGCGTCTCGCAGACTGCACAACAGATATTACGCTAAGACTATGCGTAATGCAGTACGTAAGCTCCGCGCTACGACTGACAAAGCAGCTGCCACAGAACTTCTGCCGAAGGTTCAGAAGATGTTGGATAAGCTTGCAAAGAACAATATTATTCACAAAAACAAGGCAGCTAACATCAAGAGCGGTGTGATGAATCACATCAATAAGCTTGCCTAATAAGGTTTTGGTTCATAGGTAAAAGGTTTAGTCCTTCACTGATATAGCATCGGTGAAGGACTTATTTTGGTACGCTCGGCATGAGCATTATCTAACGGGTGCAAGTCCCTAGTAAGCCCTAATAGCGGGAATTACATAGCCAAGAGCAAGGGTGTTCACCGCGAGGTGAAATCTGAAGGAAGCTGGCGGCAAACATCTGGCCTAACGAACAGAAACTTCATACAAGGCATATGACCGTGGGTAAGGTTGCCTAACAAACCAAAGCCCTATAGCTATTCGGAACGGTCGGTGTAAATGAAGTGGGTATAAGATGGAAAGATAATGCCCTTATCCGAGGAGGTCTCACGAACGCATGGTGAAGATGAATCATTCGATGTACCATGACGGAGTAAAGCTTGTCGTGAGAAGTCAGCAGAGGTCATAGTACCCAAGACACGTGTTGTCTATAGGGAAGGACTGAATCGTGCAGTGCAACAGTAAATGACGGATCAGCGGATATTTCCGGTTGGTATGATGGTAAAAAGAGGCTTGCTCATATCATGCATATTGAGTAGCTATTCTAAACATGAAGAACTTTATGTCT